>ERZ827043.3514-NODE-3514-length-11326-cov-3.591341_pt1 | contig 11326 bp, 8 predicted proteins | sample MGYA00519923_ERZ827043 | MGnify/ENA primary metagenome ERZ827043 (study PRJEB31778, sample SAMEA3449251) | human gut metagenome | biome: human gut; feature: human-associated habitat; material: faeces | place: United Kingdom | collected 2010/2012 ...
ATTATGATTATCCAGCTATCCATATGGTACGTCGTCACGATGGCGTGCGTGACAGTCGTTATAAATTGATCCATTTCTATGGAGAGAAGAATGAGCATAATGATGCGATTAGCTGCAACGAGCTTTACGATTTGCAAAGTGATCCGAATGAGCTGAATAATTTATACGATAATCCGGAATATGCCGATATCCAAACTCGCCTGCAAGCACGTTTGGATAAGTTCCGTGTAGACCAGAAAGTTGACGAATATTAAGGTGCTAACTCTGTAAAATCATTTATTTTGTGTAAGTTTGGCGGATAGAAAGAATCATTCACCTAAAATACGATCGTGAAATGAAACTCAATTTATCCGCCAGATTTTTAATGCTGGCCCTGCTTTGTGGTTCTTGCGTATTGAACACGCCAAAGGAGGAGCTTGAATACAACGGAATGAATACGCTACAGATATCAAATGTAGATGATTTGATATCTTTCTACCAATATGCGGATGACCGAATTCCTTTAATTAGCGGACACCGAGGTGGACGGGGAAAAGGCTATCCTGAGAACAGTATGGAAACCTTTGAAAATACCCTCTCTTATACTCCTGCCACGTTCGAGATAGATCCGAGGTTAACCAAAGATAGTGTTATCGTCCTTTTCCACGATGATACACTGGAGCGTACCAGTAATGGGACCGGGAAAGTTTCTGATTATACTTGGGAAGAATTGCAAAATTTCCGTTTGAAGGATCCCGAAGGAAATATCACAAACTATCGTATCCCGACTTTAGAGGAAGCGATTCGTTGGGCTCGTGGAAAAACAATCCTAATCCTTGATAAGAAGGATGTTCCGATGGAGCGCACTGCTCAGTTGATTACCGATATGCAAGCGGAACCTTATGTAATGATTACGGTTCATGATGGTGCCTCGGCTCGTTTCTTTTACGAGAAAAATCCGAATTTCATGTTTGAGGCTTTTGTAAAAACGAAAGAGGCGGTTCAAGACTATGAGGATAACGGTATACCTTGGAATCATATCATGGCTTACGTAGGACCTAAGATTACCCCCGAAGTCCGTGAGGTGATCGATATGTTACATGAAAGAGGTGTCATGTGCATGATATCTACCGCTCCCTCCGACGATAAACTATCCACACCCGAAAGTCGTGCTGAAGCATACCGTATGATCATCCGTCAAGGCGTGGACATCATAGAGTCTGACCGACCTATAGAGGTTGCTGAAGCGATCTCTAGCTTGATTCCGGTTAGCAGTTCCAAAGGAAAGTTTTTCTCTACACTATAAACATAATCAATATAAGACATGAACAAAGAACTAGAAATGACTCCCAACGTATTAGTGGAGTTTTTACAAAAGCCAGCGTCCGAGTTTACGAAAGAGGACATTATCCGTTATATCTATGAGAAAGATATCCAGATGGTTAATTTTATGTATCCTGCAGGCGACGGACGTTTGAAAACACTAAACTTTGTAATCAACAATGCGGCCTATCTGGATGCGATCTTGACTTGCGGTGAGCGTGTGGATGGCTCTAGTCTTTTCTCGTTTATCGAGGCGGGAAGTAGTGACCTGTATGTGGTGCCCCGTTTCCGTACGGCTTTCGAGGATCCGTTTGCGGAATTACCTACGCTTACCATGCTTTGCTCATTCTTCAATAAGGATGGAGAACCTTTAGAAAGTTCCCCGGAATATACCTTGCATAAAGCTTGTAAGGCTTTTCATGAGGTGACGGGAATGGATTTTGAGGCAATGGGTGAATTAGAATATTACGTAATTGCACCGGATGAAGGCGTTTTCCCTGCTACCGACCAAAAAGGTTATCATGAATCCGCTCCTTACGCTAAGTTCAATGAGTTCCGGACGGAGTGCATGCACTGCATAGCGCAAGCCGGGGGACAAATTAAATATGGTCATTCGGAAGTTGGTAACTTTACGTTAAATGGTTTGATCTATGAGCAAAATGAGATCGAGTTCTTACCATGTCCTGCGGAAAATGCAGCGGATCAATTGATGATCGCAAAATGGGCGATCCGCAATCTAGCGCATGAATATGGATATAACATCACTTTCGCTCCGAAAATTACGGTGGGAAAAGCAGGTTCCGGTCTGCATGTCCATATGCGTATCATGAAAAATGGCAAGAATCAGATGTTAGCGAATGGTATCTTATCCGAAACCGCCCGTAAGGCTATCGCTGGAATGATGTGCTTAGCTTCCTCTATTACGGCTTTTGGAAATACGAACCCAACCTCATATTTCCGCTTGGTTCCACACCAAGAAGCACCTACGAATATTTGTTGGGGAGATCGGAATCGTTCAGTTTTAGTTCGTGTTCCGCTAGGTTGGGCCGCAAAAACGGACATGTGTGCTTTGGCGAACCCATTGGAACCTGCCAGCCATTATGATACGAGCCAAAAGCAAACGGTCGAGATGCGTTCACCGGATGGCTCCGCTGATTTATACCAATTATTGGCAGGATTGGCAGTTGCGTGCCGCCATGGTTTTGAGATCGATGATGCTTTGGAAATCGCTGAGAAGACTTATGTAAACGTGAATATTCATAAGGAAGAGAATCAAGATCGCCTAAAGACATTGGATCAACTCCCAGACAGTTGCGCAGCCTCAGCCGCCCGTTTAAGACAACAGCGTGCTGTTTTTGAAAAATATAACGTGTTTAGTCCGAGTATGATAGACGGCATCATCCGTAAACTGGAATCTTATGATGACACTTCTTTACGCAAGGACCTAGAGAATAATCCAGAAGAGATGTTGAAGCTGGTCAATACTTATTTCCATTGTGGCTGAAAATCCTTTTTATGGTTTCACAAGAGGGTGTGTCATGACACACCCTTTTTATGCCCTGCTTTCATCTCTTGAACTTTCCATTGTGTTTTTTTGAATATCCGAGCACAAGAGAGACCATAAATTAAAACGAAAATATTCTAGAGAAGAAAAAAAGATATAATAGTAAAAAAAACATGATAAAAAATTGTTATTTACAAATAAAGGCTTACCTTTGCCAACATCAAAACAAAATGATGTTATAAATTCATTTTGAAGTTATATGTTTTTCGAGTTTAACCTTGACTGTGAGCACAAAAGATTATCGCGAAGATCTTTTGAACGGTTGGATAGAGACGTCTATTTAGCCGTTTTTTCTTTTAGCCCTATCCAATAAAGCTATTCAGCTATTTGACAAATACAGCTTTATTTGTCACGGAGATTTTATATCCTTTTATTTTATGGATTACGAAATAACATACTGCATAAAAGCGGTATGTTGTATCGTACTATTATACAGTTGAGCAATGAATTATACATATAAACAAATATGGCTCATCAACTTTCCTGTAATGATGAGCATCTTAATGGAACAATTAATCAATATTACGGATGCTGTTTTCTTAGGCCACGTTGGAGAGATAGAATTAGGAGCGTCCGCTATCGCCGGAATTTATTATTTGGCGATTTATATGCTTGGTTTTGGATTTAGCATTGGGTTGCAAGTAATGGTAGCTCGAAGGAATGGAGAGCAAGATTACAAGGAAACCGGCAAGACTTTTTTTCAAGGCTTATTTTTCCTTTTGGGATTGGCTATCTTTCTTTACCTTCTCATTCATACGGTTTCCCCATTTATATTAAAGAAGCTGATCGTTTCCTCGGATATTTATCGAGCGGTAATCCTATACTTGGATTGGCGTAGCTTTGGATTGTTGTTTTCATTCCCATTTTTAGCGATACGTTCTTTTTTAGTGGGGATAACGCATACAAAAGCTCTATCTTGGGCTGCTGCCATAGCGGTATTAATCAATATTCCTTTAAATTTTTATTTGATATTCACTAGGGAATTAGGAATCTCGGGGGCGGCAATTGCCTCTTCTTTGGCAGAGATGGGCTCCTTTATGATGCTTTCCTTCTATATGTGGATACGATTGGATAAAGAAAAATATGGGTTAAGGCCGGTCTATAATGGTAATTTACTTATAAAAGTCTTGAAGTTATCAACATGGAGTATGCTTCATGCGCTTATTAGTGTAGCCCCTTGGTTCTTGTTTTTCGTTTCAATTGAACATTTGGGAAAAATAGAGTTAGCGATTTCCAATATAACCCGGAGCGTATCGGCTATATTTTTTGTGATAGCGAATTCTTTTGCGCTTACAACAGGCTCATTAGTCAGTAATGCGATTGGTGCGGGAGAAGGGAAGACACTATTTTCAATCTGTAGTAAAATTCTGAAATTAGGTTATACCATAGGATTTCCCTTGGTTGCGATTGCTTTATTGTGTAATCGATGGATTATTGGTTTTTATACGAGTAATGAACTATTGATACAATTAGCTTTTGCCCCTTTTGTTGTAATGTTGTTGAATTACACTTTCGCTTTACCGGGTTATGTATATTTGAATGCTGTCGGAGGAACAGGAAAGACACAAATGACTTTCCTTTTTCAAGTTACGACAACAGCCATATATTTGGTTTATCTTTATTGGTTATGTCGCTACACGCAAGCTCCTCTCGCAATCTATTTAACAGCGGAATACGTCTTTGTAATTCTGTTGGCTACACAATCTATTTTTTATTTGAAAAAGAAACATTACTAAAAAACGAAGAAAGATGATGACTAAAATATATCCACGTACGGGAAATAAACAAACCGTATATCTAAATACCATTATACAAGATCCTCAAATAGTGGGATTGGCCTATAGACAAGATTCGCCAGTGTTTACCATACATTATGAATGGTGATTTAGATGAGTTATTATCTATTGAGGATGACATATTTTTCTTGTCGCTATTTTAGGAACTGGTAAGAAGTAAAAACCTTATTATGACGTTCTCCCAACTCATTTACCATTTGCTCGGCTTCTTCTTGGGAAATCAAACCCTGTTCCTTGAATTGTTCTATCCTCTTTTTTTCGTTGCTCAATAACATACGGACAGACTTGCGAGTCACAGCCTCTTTATATGATTTAGGATAATCAATGGATATTTTTGTGATAAAATTCGATGCTCTAGTTATATTTTTACGGATCTCGACTTGTAAAAGCGACAAGCAACTTTCATATTCGGTAGAGACTGTTTCCGAGGAGCCAAACTCGTTAACCAGTTTCAAGGACTCTTTCTGGGCTATGATCAATCCCCTTGCCAAATCGTACCCTAAAATAATTCTGTCTTGATAGTAAATATCTGCCCATTTTTGGAAAAAACGAGAGAAAAACTTCATACTGATTATCCATGAAGGTTCCTCACAGAATTCAAAAATATCGTCTCGGTCGCATAGAGGTTTCTTTCCGTCTCGATCGTATTGTTCATCAATTGCGGCATTTAAACGTCTTTGCGTCCCGGATGAAATGACACCGTTTGTGTATAGGCTCCAATAGAGCGAGCGCTCTCTATCCAAGATTCGTAGACGTATGTCTGCCATTACGTCTTTGGTACGGACAGGCATTTCCGGATATATTTCTTTTTGAGGTAGGAACTGTTCGACAATACTCCAGTCTGTTGCTTCCAACGCTTCCTTCTGTTTCAAATCTTTTAGGTATTTTTCAGAACCTTCGTACAACTGCTTTTTTACGCTATAATCCAAAAGAAGCTTGGAGGACGGTATCTCTGCCAATCCCAATTTCTTTAGAAGCCAACCGATTGTAGTCGCATTTATTGTCAATGTTAAAGTTACAATCCCAGCCGTAAGGAAAAGTACTTGCCGACGTATTGGTTCTGGTATCGAAAAGGTATACGATACCATCAGTGCCATCGTTAGTCCCAATGCACCACGTAATCCTCCCCAACTCAAGATCGTGGACTCTCGCACCGACAAGCCATATCCGGACCGTTTCATGATCGGATAAAATATGGTTATTATTAATATACGAATGATATTTATCCCGGCATATACACAGATAAGAATCAATAAATCCATCCATGAGAAGTCTACCTTCAATGCTATTACGACACCTACAATTATGAATATCAATGTATTTGCTATGTGTGCCGCCAATTCCCAAAATTGACGCATGAATTTATTGACCTGCGGTTTCAACCTCAGACGGCCCATGTAAGAGACTGTCAAACCGAAACCGACCAAAGCGATTACTCCCGATACTTCCAAATAATTTTGCGCTATGACAAAAGTCATATAAGCGGAAAGAATCATCACGCTGTTTTGAAGCATCTCGTCTCCATTTACATTTGTGATAAATTGAATACACAAATAAGCCAAAAGCGTACCAACCAGGGCTCCTCCGGCAACGACCATGATAAAGTCCGCTACGGGAGAATCCGAAACACCAGTAGCGGTATAGGCTCCGAAAAACAGCATGAAAAGGACAATACCGGTTCCATCGTTTAGCATCGACTCGGCATCCACTAGCGTCGAGAAACGTTTACTGGTGCCTAGCTCTTTCAACAATGCGACAACGGCCACTGGGTCTGTCGCACTTATCAAGGCTCCGAACATCAATGCAAAGGTCCAGTTCCAACCTTCATAAGAAGGGGCGAACGTTCCGATCCCTATCATCAAGGCAGCCGTCAGCAACATCGCAATAATGACACCCGGTACGGACAATATAGTGGCATTTGTCAATGTTTTTCGAAAGATATGCACGTCCAGTTCATAAGCAGCGTCGAATATCAAGATCGGAAGAAAAATATAAAGTATCATATCGGGATTAGCATTTCCGGCAAAATCGATTGATGATTTTAATATAGGAATGCTTTCCAACCAGCCTATCCGGTCAAACGTACCGATCAATAATCCAAAGGCAAATAGCCCGACCGTGTAAGGAAGAGGCATCTTTTTTAATCCGAATTTTAAAATCGCACCTCCCATCAACCCTATCAATACAAAAAATAATGGGGCCAGTAAATTATTCGTTTCCATATTGATTCCTATGAGCTTTGTCCTATAAAAATAGAATAAAATCTCTTTCATAGTGAAAAAATATTTCCAAAATGAAAGAGATACAGAAGGTTTATTTAAAAAACAGTCGTATGTCCTCTTCCGAAAACAATATAGCGGTATTGACTAGTGCCAAATGGGAATATGCTTGAGGAAAATTCCCCAGTTGCTCCTTGGTTTCAAAATCAATGTCTTCACTGAAAAGTCCCAAGTGATTTGAATTATGAAGCATTTCCTCAAACAGACTACGTGCTTCTTCTTTTTCTCCAATGACATAAAGAGCACGAATGAGCCAGAACGTACAAATAGTAAAGGCGGAAGAGGGAAGTCCGAAATCATCATGAGATTTATAACGGTACATCAACCCTTTGTAAAGTAACGCATTCTTTATCGCTTGCACTGTTTTATGGTAGCGTATGTCTCTCGGATCGATAAATCCGTACGGTTCCATTAACAACAAGGACGCATCAAGGTCGGAATTACCGTAGGCTTGCGAGAAACTTTGCATCTCTTCTTTCCAACCGTTTTTCATGACATTTTCTTTGATTACGGTCGCTTCTTCCGACCAACGTCTCCGGTATGTCGGTTTGTTTAATAAATCTGCAATACGAGCTCCCCTGTCTAATGCGACCCAGCACATAACTTTGGAGGAAACAAAATGCTGTCCTTCTCCTCTAATTTCCCAAATGCCTTTGTCTGGTTTTTTCCAGTCAATCATCACATTCGTCAGGATACTTTTTACCATTTCCCACATATCTTCCACCTCGTCCAATGTACCGGGCATCAAACGATAGTATTGGTAGATCAGGTCCATTAAATAGCCGAACGAGTCATTTTGAAGCTGGTGGTAAGCATCATTACCGATCCGAACGGGTCGTGAGTTCTTATAACCGGAAAGATGTCCCAGAATAACTTCCGTCAATTTTCTTTCTCCGCGAATACCGTACATGATCTGGTAAGTATCGTGTTGAGAAACAAAAGTAGACTGGACAAATCTCATGAACCGCCTTGCGGCTTCGACATGGCCTATCTGGAACAAAGTTTCAATGGACATGGAGGCGTCGCGCAGCCAACAAAAACGATAATCCCAGTTACGGACTTCTCCGATCGTTTCCGGTAGGCTAGTTGTTATGGCCGCCAATACGGCTCCATTATAAAAAGACATCAATTTTAAAACTAGGAGACTTCGCTCAATGACATCGTTATAGACCGTAAACTTCTTGGTTCGGTCAGTCCAATTTAGCCAATAAACCAGCGTCCGGCAGTATTCCAGTTTCTCACGCTCAATGTTGACGGGTATTACTTTCTCGTTATATGAAAGTAGCAAGAACTCGTCCTTAGCCAGTATGATTTCTTTCTGTTCCAAGATCTTGTGCAAAGGTAGTGAGGAATAAAGATATTGCCTATCTTTGCTGTTAGAAGTAGAGTAGGTCTCTATATATTCCGAGGTCGTGTTGAAAATTGTCTTTCCACGGGCATAGTCCGGAGCCGGCTCATAGTTGATTTTAAAACGGGGAGTACCTTTGATTCTGCGGATATATCGGTAGATCTCTGCCGGACGATAACAATTGCTCGCATCGCTCAGATGGTAACAAGGCATGAAATCTACAACGGCAAATTCATTTTCTTCTGATACGAAGTTGGTCGAAAGAATATTTGTATGAGGAACATACGATTGCGATATTTGATAATCCGGAGAAACCTCGAAGCCGAAATATCCCCCTTTCTCCCGATCGAGCAATGACGCAAAGATGGAAGGTGAGTCGAAGTTAGGGAAACATAACCAATCTATACTGCCTTTATCCGAAATCAAAGCCGCTGTGCAGCAATTTCCTATTACTCCGTAATTTAACTTGTCCATAAAAATTATTTTTTATTTGTCCACAATCCTTTAAAAAAATCAACGGTGGCTTTCAGTTGACCTTTTATGCTTCTGGAAGTCGTTCCGTAACTAACACCTTCACCCGACAGTTCTTCCAAAAAAGGCAATACTTCTTCCTGCGAGGACAGATTGTATTTGGCTTTTTCAGATACAATTCCAACTTTAACTGTTATGGCGGATACTGGAAGAGCCCGGAACATATCCTCATCCGTCGTGTCATCTCCCATTGCTAGTATAAAATCATAGCGGGAAGCCAATAATAGGCGATCTACTTCCGAACCTTTTGTGCATTCTGGAGATTTTATTTCCACGACTTTGTTGCCCTGCATGATTTGTAATCCCTTTCTCAGGCAAACAGGCATTATAGCCTTTGTTAGCTGTTGCGCTCTCAGCTCTCCCAGCCAGGCGTCCGATTCTCTATAATGCCAGGCAAGAGCAGCTTCTTTTGTCTCAAGATGAGAGTACGGGGTTTTGCTTACAAACAAATTTAGAATAAACAATAGCTCCGAATCCCACTCTCGATTGCCTATGTTTTTATGCCATGCGCCTTTTTCCTTGTAAAATGCACCATGCTCGGCGGCAAAAGACAGAGGAAGATCTCCCAGCCATTTCTCCAATGTATAGTGGTCCCGCCCGCTATTAATGGTTACATGATTCCGAGAGTCGGAACAAAAACGCTGTAACAGGTCTCGTAATGCAGGTGTTGGAGCTGCATCTTCCGGATGATTTTTGAATGCAGTTAATGTTCCGTCGTAATCCAGCAAAATCAAGCGCTTTTTCGCTTGGTCATATAATGTTTTGATTTCGTTCTGGTCTTGTGCGGAGATCTTTTTCTTTTGTAATCGTTTGTTTTTCTCTGCGGCCTGCCGCCATTCTCTCATGAAATCCGCAGCCCATTTGTTTACGGTTTGAACCGAAAGGATGGCTTGCATTCGCTGAAGCCTTTCTCTTTGTTCCTCCAATGGCATTTTCAATGCACGGCAAATGGCTTGTTCGATCTGGTCCGTGTCGTTTGGATTAATCAATAAAGCATCAGACAATTCAACCGAAGCACCGGCCATTTCACTTAAAATGAGTACCCCCGGATTATCTTGTTTGGTAGCGACATACTCTTTTGCCACAAGATTCATACCATCGCGCAAAGGGGTTACCAAGGCTATATCGGCAACATAATACATCGCTACCAATTCCTCAAAAGAGAAACCATGATAAAAATAACATACCGGAGTCCAATTCATGGTAGAGTAAGTTCCATTGATAGAACCGATCTCCTCGTCTATTTTGGTTTTCAATTCGGCATAACTGCCTACATGGTCGCGAGAGGGGACGATAACCATCGCCAATGTCACTTTCCCGTGATATTCCGGATGATTTTTCAAAAAAGAGGCGAATCCGTAAAGACGGTGCAATATTCCTTTGCTGTAATCCAGTCGGTCTACCGATATGATTAACTTATGATCTCCAAATAGAAGTCGTGTTTTCTCTACTGCGTGGTGGACTTTGTCATCAGCTATCACATTGTGATAAAGATCATAGTTTATCCCCATCGGTAATGCATCCACACGGGTTACACGATCATTCATTTGAACTTCATCCAGATTGAAATTCTTATGAAGGATGCGTTCCGTCGCACTGATGAAATGACGCATATAATCGTGAATGTGAAAAGCGACAAAGTCGGCTCCCAAAAGTCCGTTCAGGATCTCGACCCTTTCGGGCAGAATCCGGAAAAGTTCATGTGAAGGGAACGGAATATGGTGGAAATACCCGATATGAAGGTTGGGAAACTTCTCACGGAGCATGCCCGGCAACAGCATTAACTGATAGTCCTGTACCCAAACCCAATCATTAGGTTCAACTATCCGAGATATCTCTTCACAAAAAACAGCATTGACTTCCCTATATGATTCCCAAAAGTTTTTTTATATAACGTATATGCAAAAAAGTAATGACAGAGGGGCCATAGGGTACTGTTGCTATATCCTTCGTAGTAATTTTCATACTGCCTGTCGGATAAGAATACCGGATGATAATTATTTTTTTCCAATTGACTGCAAATGTCATCTTTTTCCGTCTTTTGTTCTACGCAGACGCCAGGCCAACCAATCCAATGTTTTTCACAATCAACGTCCAATGACTTCAAACCTGTAGCCAGCCCTCCTTCGCTCCGTGAAAAAACAAATTTTCCATCGGAGGAACGTGTAACTTTTACAGGCAACCTATTCGAAATGATAAATAATCTCATATTTGAAATATTATATACAACACAAAGCAAAATCCATACCAATTTGTATTTGTCATTGATAAACAGATGTTTGCAAATAGGGAAGCCTAAGTAATATTACCAAAATGAAAAACACTTTTTCATTTTAGTTGTTTTTTTTACTTTCAATTTAGAATTAATATTTTTAATCAATTGATATATAGTGATTTATGTTTGTTGTTTTCTAATTGGTCTGATTTTGGCATTATCTTTATCAGTTTAGATTTCCGAAGAAAGTATCATTAATATTCATCTTCGGTTGTCTGCTATAAGAAACAA
>ERZ827043.3525-NODE-3525-length-11294-cov-3.144497_pt1 | contig 11294 bp, 11 predicted proteins | sample MGYA00519923_ERZ827043 | MGnify/ENA primary metagenome ERZ827043 (study PRJEB31778, sample SAMEA3449251) | human gut metagenome | biome: human gut; feature: human-associated habitat; material: faeces | place: United Kingdom | collected 2010/2012 ...
CGGTCGGTGCTTCTGCTTTGCAGAGGTGTCCACCGGACACCCGCACCGCAATGACAGGTAAACGCAACAACAAAACTTTTTGACAAACAAAAATCGGCTCCGAAAATTCGGAGCCGATTTTGCTTTAACACAAATTATTCAGCCTTGACCTCGTCGGTCTTATATATAAACTTAACGCTGCCGTCCGCGCCGTCTGCAATTCCTGCGAAGGACTTATAATTCTTTGAAACCTTGACCGTTGCCTTTACTCTGTCTACAAGGTTTTGCAAATCATCGCCGGCAAGACCTGTCAGCTTGCTTATGCCCTTATCGTTAAGCTCTTTAATACCGTCTGCAAGCTGCTTTGAACCGTCAGACAACTGCTCAACGCCCGGAACCAGCTGCGCAGCGCCGTTTTTAAGCTCGGCTGTACCGTCCTTCAATTGCTTAGCGCCTGCGTTTACCTTTGCGCTGCCGTCCGCCGCGTCTTTAACGCCTGCGGTGTAAGCAAGCACACCCTGATAGAATGTATTGTAGCTGTCAAGGCTTTTTATAGCGCTTTCAACCGAGGGCTTTAATGTTTGCTTAGCCAAATTAAGGCAAAGAGCGTTAATTATTTCATCTGCACCCTGTACGCTTCCGGCAGCTATAACGCCTGCCGGAGCGGCGGCGATAAGCTGACCTATTTCCGCCATAGCCTCGTCTTGAGTTTTACCCTCGTTAAGCTTTTGCGCCAACAAAACCTTTACGCCCTTGTAAAGCGGCTGCGGAATACCTTTCGCCTCAAGCTTTGCTTCAAGCGCCGTATTTGCTATTGCTGTAAGCTCGGCTTTTTGTGTATCGTCGGGATCTGTTAAAAGCGAATTTAATTCGGATTTATAATTTTCAACCGTAAGCGAAACCGTAATACCGTTGTTTGAAAATTCCGATGTAACAGTGCCAAGCAGGGTATCGAATACCTGTTTAGCGCCTGCGGTTAAATCACCGTTTTTGGAAACCAAGGTATTAAGACCTGCGTTAAGCGCCGCCGTTCCGCCCAAAAGCTCATCGCTTCCCGCCGCCAATTTATCAATTCCGGCTACAAGCTCTTTCGATTTTGAAAGCAGTGTCGTAAGACCGCCGTACAGCTCGGAAGAGCCGTTTATAAGCTTTGTCATACCGCTTGTAAGCTCGTTTAACTGCGCCTGCAAATCGTCGGCGGAGTTAAGCTTTGAGGTATCAATTTCATTAAACAGGCTGTTCGCCGCAAGGGTAAGCGTTGTTGTAAGCGCAAAGTTTTTAACGTCTGCTGTTATTTCAACATAATCGGGAATTTCAAGCTTATCCTTACTTAAATTAAGGTTTTGCTGAAGACCCGGAAGCGCAAAGCCGGCTACTATTGTATGATCGCCGTCGTTTATTATTTTGCCGTTTGTAACGCTTACGTTTGAAAATACGTCGTTATCAAGCATAAGTCCGGTAAGCATTGCAAAGGGAACATAAATTTTTTCGGTTTTGCCACCTATATTCACTTCGCTGTACTGCTTGTTGGTGTAGTCGAAACGGATAGTGGCTTTTCCGCTTTTACCCGCAATTTCTTCGGCTGAAACGGCTTTGCCGTCTAATTTATAGCTTACCTTTAAATCAACCGGCAATTCCTTGCTTATTGTACCCTGATAGTAAATGTCCGCGCCGTCCGCGTTCCAAACGCGCATATTGTCGCTGTCCATTACATAGGATTCGTCGCCCTTAACGTTTTTAACGTCGCTTAAATCGGTTTTATCTTTGAGCGATTTTTCGTTAAGGCTGTTTTTTATCCAATCGCTTACAATTATTTTTTTAACCGAACCGTCGGCGTTTGCAAGCACATAAACGGTCTCGTTTTTAGCGGTGCTTTCGGTTTTGCTTTCGCTTTCGGAAGAAACCGAGGTTGCCGTGCTTTTTGTGCCGTCGGTCTTTTTTGCGGCGCCTATTGTGGCGGCGGTAACGCCTGTGCCCGCAATTACGCCTGCGGCTGCTACCGCGACAATTTTAAGCAGTTCCTTTTTAGCGGTTTTCATTTGAAGTTACCTCCTTAGGCTTAAAGCCTATACTTGTTTTGCAAATCATCTTATCAAACAGCATAAACATTGCAGGCAGTATAAATATTACCGCAAGCATACTGATTATTGCGCCCCTTGCCATAAGATTGCATATGGAGCTTATAATATCAACATCGGAATAAAGACCGACGCCGAAGGTTGCGGCAAAGAAGCCGAGGGCGCTTACCACAATGGAAGGAATTGAGGTTTTAAGCGCAATGCTTACCGAGGTCTTCTTGTCGCCGCCCAATGAGCGCTCCCTCTTATAACGCGTAGTCATAAGAATTGCATAGTCAACCGTTGAGCCTAACTGTATCGTGCTTATGCAAATAGGCGCTATAAACGGCATTGACGTGCCGAGCAGGTGGCAGAAGCCGAGGTTTATAAATATTGCAAGCTCTATTACCGAAACGAGTATGATAGGCAGCGTAGCGCTCTTTAAAACAAGAAGTATTATAACGAATATCGCCGCGATTGAAATTGTATCAACAACCTTAAAGTCGTGGTCGGTAATATCGATCATATCCTTAGTGCAGGGCGCCTCGCCTATAAGCATACCGTTTTTATCGTATTTTTTAAGTATATCGTTAAGCTTGGTTATCTGCTCGTTTACCTCGTCCGACGCGGTTGCATACTCAGAGTTTATAACCATAAGCTTCCAGTTATCGCTTTCAAGAACCGATTTGGCTTCGTCGGGTATTACCTCTTCGGGTATTCTGCTGCCCACTACCGATTCAAGCCCCAAAACAAACTTAACGCCGTCTACCTTTTCCATTTCGCCGCTCATCTCGCGCACGGTCTTACCGTCCGTATCCGCAGAGACAAGCACCATATGCGTTGAGCCTACGTTAAACTCTTTTTCAAGCTTTGTGTTTGCCACCGTACACTCCATATCGCTCGGCAGCGTTTCGGTCATATTGTAATAAACCTCGCTGTTGGCTTTGGTGTAGCACCAGAAGGCAGGACCTACAAGCACTAAGAACACTATAAGGAATATCCACGAGCGCTTGACCACAAAGTTTGTCAGTCTGTTCATAGGCGGAATAAGCGCTTTGTGCTTTGTTTTTTCAAGCAGCTTATCGCAAACAAGTATTAAAGAGGGCAAAACCGTAACGCAGGAAATAAGCCCGAACAAAACGCCCTTTGCCATTACTATACCGAGGTCGCGGCCTAATGTGTAGCTCATAAAGCAAAGCGCTATAAAGCCTGCAACCGTTGTAATCGAACTTCCCACAACCGAGCTTATTGTAGCCTTTATGGCGTGAGCCATTGCCCTTTGCTTATCGCCGAAGTAACGTTCCTTTTGCTCCTCGTAGCTGTGCCAGAGGAATATTGAATAGTCCATTGTAACGGCAAGCTGCAAAACTGCGGCAAGCGCTTTTGTTACATATGAAATTTCGCCCATAAAGTAGTTAGAGCCGAGGTTGACCACAATCGCCATACCGATATTTGCAAGGAACAGGAACGGTATTATCCAGTTGTCCATAAATATCATCATTGTAACCGTGCAAAGCAGAACCGCAATGCCTACATATATCGGCTCTTCACGCTCGCAAAGGTCCTTAAGATCGGTTACAACCGCCGACATACCGGTTACGTAGCAGTTTTTATCGGCAATTTTCCTTACCTCTTTAATGGCGTCCATTGTTTCGTCCGCCGAGGTAGAGGTTTTAAAGAAAACCGCGATTATTGTTGTGTCGCCCGAATTAAAGGCGTTATATATGTCGTCAGGCAGCATTTCCTTCGGTACTGATAAATCCATAACGCTGTCGTACCAAATTGCGCTGTCAACGTTATCCACCTTTTCAATTTTTTCGCGCAGTGCGGAAACCTGCTTATCCTCCATACCGTCCACGATTATAAAGGAAAACGCGCCCTTGCCGAAATCGTCAAGCAGTATGTTCTGCCCCTTCATCGTTTCAATATCGTCGGGCAGGTAAGTAAGCATATCGTAGTTGATACGCGTTTTAAGTATTCCGAAAACCGACGGAACCATTAAAGCCACCGCGATTATCAGAATAAGCACGCGGTGTTTTACCACGCCTTTTCCGAATTTAATCATATTCACACCCGTTTCTTTTATCTGTTTTTGAGTATACGCACGGTATAAAACGCATTAAATAAATTTTGCAGACCGTCTATTGCCAGCGAAATTCCCACAAACGTCATAAGCGCGCCGCTGCCGCTGAACGGATCTACTATAAGCAGAAGACCGAGCGCAATGCATAAAAGCGAGCCTAAAAGTATAAGCCACCAGTTTGAAAGGCCGAACCTGTTTGCGTCAACCGCGGTTTGAAGCTTAAACACGCCGTCCACCAAAACAAACACGCCTATTATAACCGGCATAAAGGTTACCACCCTTGCGGAACGCAAAAGCAATATAAGCCCGAAAATAAGCGTGAATACCCCAAGCGCCAAATCAAACTGAAAGGCAAGGTTGTAAAGGTCGTGCGAAAAATAACCGAGTATTTTTGAAATACCGTACACAAGCGAAACCGCGCCTATTACCCTGCAAAAAATAACAGCCGAGGCATAAGGACGCGCTGTAATATACACACCTGCGGCAATAAGCAGCAGCGAGCATATTATATAGCACCATTTTGCCTGTTTGATCGTTTTCATTCTTTTTCCCCCCCCTGTGTTTCTTCATTCACCGTAATACATTATATAGCTTTGCCGTTTTATTTCTATCAACAAAAAAAGGCTTATGCGCAAAATTTACGCATAAGCCCTAATATGTTCGAAATTCAGACAAATCAGCCTGTTTGTACGGTTTTTTGTGAATTTAAAAATGTGCTTTTTATGTTTCCGTCCAGCAATACGCCGAGGCGCTCTATATCCTCGCTTGTATTGCCCTTCATACCGCCGTTTATCCATTCAAGCACCATTCCCACAAGCGCGTGAGTGTAAAAGCGCGCCATAAGCTCAAGATCGGCGTTATCAACATTCAGCCCCGCCGTTTCTTTTTTAATAAACGAAAGAATGTTGTTGCAAGAAACGCGGTTAAGGTAATTTTCCACCTGCTCGCGGCTGATTGATTTATAAAGGTGGTAAATACCGAGCTTGTTATCCCTTGCAAAGGCTACTGCCTTTAAAAACGCGTCCTGCCATGAGGCATAATCGGTTTCGGTGCCGAGTATTTTTTGCGTTTCAAGCTGAAACAGCTCGTCTACAAGCGCATATATATCCTCAAAATAATAATAAAACGTATTTCTGTTCACGCCGCAGCGGGTTACAATATCCTTTACGGTGATCTTATCAAAGGGGCGCTCCCCTATAAGCTCCGTAAATGCGTCTATTATTGCCTTTTTGGTAAACTGAGCCATAACACACCTCTTTTTAAAAGATTATACCTCTTTTTTCCTTAAAAATCAAGCAAAAAGCTTTATATTCTACCGTAAACCTCAAACGCGCCGCTTTTAAAGTAAAGCGAGGGCGTTACAAGCAGCGAATATCCCCTACCGTTTTCACTTGTCCACTCTACGGGGCTGCGTCTCGGAAGCCCTGCGGCAGCCAAAAGCATCATAATCGCTCCGCCGTGCATTATAACCGCGGCGCTTTTATATCCGCCGTTTACCATATCAACAGCTATTCTGTTAAACCCTATGCATACGCGCTTTATAAAATCGGAATTTTCTTCGCCGCCCGGAGGCGCCGTAAGCTTGCCGGAAGTCCAGGGCAAAAAATCGGGGTTGCTTTCAAGCTCCGCCGCGGTTTTGCCCTCAAAGCTGCCGAAATCGTACTCCTTTAATTCTTCAACCGGAACTATCTGCTTTTCGGGGTACAGCACCGCTCCCGTTTGCTTTGCCCTTAACATAGGGCTTGAATAAAGGCGCTCTATTTCGGGGTATTCTATATCGTCCTTTAAAAGGCGAAGCTCGTTTAATCCTTCGGGCGCTAAGGGCAGATCCGTACGGCAGCCTATATATTCGCCCCTATAATTCGCGTCGGTCGCGCCGTGGCGTATTAAATGTATTTTAATAGTGTTCATTAAAAATTCTCCAAAAGCTCTGTTATTATACTGTTAGAAACTATCATACCGCGGTCGGTAAGCACCAGTGCATTATCGGTTATTTTTAAAAGCCCCGCCCTCTCAAGCGGCAGGGCGGCTTTTATAAGCCCTTTCGGCACCTCCGTCTTAAAACGCGTTTTATAAGCCTTAAACAAAAGCCCTTCCTTAAGCCTCAGTCTCAGCATTATATATTCTTCCCTGTCGCCGCCCGTACAGTCGTATACAGGCTCGTTTCCGTTTATAAACGCTTTAAGGTCGCGCGGATAGTAAAAACGCCTGCCGTTTAAAAAGGAATGGGCGGCAGGGCCTATTCCCAAATATTCCTCGCAGTTCCAGTATTTAAGGTTATGGCGGCTTTCATAATTTTCAAGGCAAAAATTTGAAATTTCGTAATGGCGGTATCCCCTTTTTTCAAGATACCCGCACATAAACAAATACTGCTCTGCCGCGCCGTCGCCGTCCGGCAGGTCAAGCGTACCGCGGCGTTTATAAAACGCGGTGTTTTCCTCCACCTTTAAAATATATACCGAAATATGCGGCGCGCAAAAGCCGCTTAAAAACTCAAGGTCGCTTTCAAGGCTTTTAATATCGGAGCCGGGCAGGGCTATCATTAAATCGAGCGATATATTATTAAACCCGCAGGACCGCGCAAGCCTTACTGCGGCGGCGGTATCCTCTGCCGTGTGGGTTCTGCCGAGCGTTTTTAACATTTCGTTATTTCCGCTTTGCGCCCCTACCGACAGCCTGTTAACGCCCGCCCTTTTTGCGGCGGAAAGTATTTCCTTAATATTACCGTCGGGATTAAGCTCAAGCGTTATTTCGGCATTGCCCGATACGCTGAACGAAGCCCTTACGGCGTTCATAACGGTAATAAGCCTATCCCCCAAAAGCGAGGGCGTGCCGCCGCCGATATAAACAGTATTAACGGGGCGGTGTATTTCGCCGCCCCGTGTTTTTATAACGGTAATCAGCCGTTTTGTATATTCATCTAAAAGCTTATCGCTTACAAACGAGGAATAAAAATCGCAGTAAGCGCATTTTCTTTTGCAAAACGGCACGTGAAGATAAAGCCCTATCGGCGCTTTATCAGTCAAGTATTTCACCAATGCAGCTGCCGGGTACGCCCGCGGCATTCGCTTCGTCGGTATCTATATGCATGGCAAGCTTATAGCTGCTGCTTACCCTTGCAACAACGTCCCCGAAAATAAGCGCGCGGCCCTCGGTGGGAATTTTAACGCTTACGATCTGCTTATCCTTAATACCGTATTTCTCGGCGTCTTCGGGAGTCATATGTATATGGCGCTTTGCGGCTATAACGCCCTCGGTAAGCTCAATTTCACCCGCAGGACCAACAAGCTTACATACGCCGCTGCCCTTAATATCGCCCGACTCTCTTACAGGGGCGGTAACGCCTATTGTGCGCGCGTCCGTAAGGGAAAGCTCAACCTGATTTGCAGAACGTGTGGGGCCTAAAATAGACGCCTTAAGCTGAGACTTGGGACCTACAACGGTAACCTTTTCTTCGCAGGCATACTGACCCGGCTGTGAAAGGTCCTTTTTAGGGGTAAGCTTATGACCTTTACCGAAAAGTATTTCAAGAGCCTCGTCCGTAACGTGAACGTGGCGCGCGGATATTTCAACCAAAACTTCTTTTGCCATAATAAAAAACTCCTTTTTTATTCCTTTTTTATAATTTTACCATATTTTAAAAAGTTTGCAAGTAGCAAAAGTAAATTTTAATTTTTAAAAGCCGATTTTACCCTTTTCAGCGAAAAAACGCATATCTTAAGACAAACCGAGGTTTTAATAAGTGCGGTTAAAAAATAAAGGCAAAAAACTATGCCGTCCATTCTTGTAAAAAGCGGCCCCACAGTTACGGTGCTTACAGCAGAATAAAGCGGAAACTCGCACCGCGCCGCAAGCGACGTGCCGAAAAGCAGAATACTGTCAAAAAAGCAAAGCGTAAGCAGCAAAATGCCGATTACGCCGCCCGAAAATGCGGCTCTTTTTCTTTTATGCGGCAAAAAATATTCGCCTGAAACGGGCAGCAGCAAAAACGGAAGCGATACGTTTAAAGCCATAGGCGCGCCGTCACGCAAAAACTCCTTTACATCGGGCAGGCGGTTTATTATAAGCCACTCGGTATTAAAATCCTTAAAGGATAAAAAGAAGAAGAGTATTATTCCAACCGCCGCAATAGGAAACGCCAAAACCGAAAGCTTTAACAAAACCTCTCGGCTTTTAAGCGCCAGATACGCGCAAACAATTATAAATATTGCGGCAACAAAAAAGCGCGGGGTGCTCGGCAAAAGTATTTTTGCGGCAAAAAGCAAAAATTCCTTAAACGCCGCGCCTGACAGATAAAGCGCATAAACCGCCGCCGCAAGGTAAAGAAACGCCGCCGCCGCTTTAAAACGGCAGGCGAATTTTAAAAGCAGAAAGCCAGCCGCCAAAACCAAAAGGCCGAGCGCCGCCGCCGCAATAAACGCCAAGACCGAATACCCGCCCGAATTATTATACGGCAGACCGATAACCGATTCGCCCAGTATAAAAAGCGCCGTAAGACACACAAAATGCCTGCCGAAGCGAGCTTCTTCCATTGTTCATAACTCCTTTAGACAATACAATCAGGGTACAATGCTTCCCATAGCGGAAAATTTGTCCGATTATTTTGTCTCGTCATTTGAAATACGCCGGTATTACTGCATTCCTCGACTTCATAAGCGAAAAAATTTTCTCGCTATGGGTCAAAGATTTTGTAAGAAAACGGTGCTGTTTATCGGCGCGGCGCCTGACCGAAGAATACTGACGTATTGTGAGCGGAGCGGGGCAGTGCCGATAACGGCGCCGTTTCTTCAAAAAAGTATTGTATCCTGATTGTATTGTCTACCGCAACCTAAGTATATCAAAGCTAAGAAGCCGATTCACCGTAAAAACGCCTGAAAATTGTCACAAAACCGTAAGAATCAAAAGCTGTGCCTGCATTTTCACTTTACAGTAACTTTGTTTTCATGTCTGTCGGGAGCTTCACCGCTACAGTCGTCCCCTTTTCCGAACTTTCCTCAATCAGAACCTCACCGCCGTGCAGTGCGACGATCTCCCACACCAACGAAAGTCCCAATCCCACACCGCCGTTTTCTCTGCTTCTGGATTTATCCACCCGGAAAAAGGGCTGAAAAATGCTTTCTCTGTATTTCTCAGGTATGCCGCAGCCGGTATCTGCGACCCGAATGACTAACCGATTTTTTTCATTGGTAATCATAATACGCACCGTCCCGTTCGGGCGATTGTAGCGTATAGAATTTTCGGTCAGATTAAAGAGCATACGATAAATCAGCGTGTCACTGCCGATCATAACTCCGTCGCCTTTGCTTTCAAGGATTATTCCGTTTCTGTCCGCAAGCGGAGCAAGGTCGGCAAAGATCTCCTCAACCATAGGAGCCAATTCAATACGGTCAGTGCAGGGTACCGTCTTGAGCTCACTCATTTCAAGCAGAGTTTTCGTCATTTGAGTCATACGTTCGGTCTGCTCGCGCAGCAAGCGCAGAAAATCCGCCGTTTCCCGCAATACCTCGGGATGCTCCGCGGAAAACAGTTCAAGCTGTGCCTGCATCAGCGAAAGCGGCGTGCGCAGCTCATGAGCGGCATTCCCCGTAAACTGCCGCTGCGCGGTAAAGCCTTCATCAAGACGTTCAAGCATTTGATTGAACGACCGGCTGAATTGCCGGAATTCCGGCAGGACATCTTCGTTGATCTTCATGTCCGTCAGATTGTTCAGCTGAACCTTTTCCACTTGAGAAGTAAAAGTGCGCAGGGGCTTCAGCGCGTGTCCGCTTAAAAAGTACGCAAGCACACCGCCGAGAATCGTTACCGCTGCCGTGATATACCAGTTAGTGGTGATAAACGATTCCTGCGCCCCGTGTACAACAATGGTCAATTCCTCGTCGAGCTTCTTTTGCTCGGGATCAAAATACTCCGGTTTTCCCCCATCCGTTTCCACGTTGCCCGAAATATAAGAGCCTATGGAATCCATATAATGCCTGCCGGAATATCCGATCAGAACATTCATAAAAACACAGGTTGTTCCGATAAGAAGTACCGTCATTATGGTGATCCGCCATTGCAAGGACAGCTTTTTCACGATTTCTCTTCCTCCGTAACATACCCTTCCCCTATTCGGTTGCGGATAGGGTCGAAACCAAGTGCGGCACGCAGCTTCTTCCGCAGAGCTGAAATATGTACCCTTATCGAATTGCTGAAATTGTCCACACTGTTATCCCATACATGGTCAAGCAGCTCTTCCTGACTGACGGGCCGACCCTGATTGAGCAGCAGGTATTCAAGTATCCCGATTTCCTTTCGGGTAAGCGACAGCTCCTGTCCGCCGGCTACTGCGATACGGGTCTTAGTATCAAAGGAAAGCTTACCGCATGTAAGAACTACATCATTCTGTGTAAACTGACGGCGGGTAAGACTGCGTATCCTTGCTTCCAACTCCTCTAAATGAAAAGGCTTTGCCAGATAATCATTTGCTCCGGCATCCAGCCCTTCCACCTTGTCAGCGACCTCACTGCGCGCCGAAAGAATCAGCACCTTTGTATCTCTGTCGGTTTGCCGCAGCGTTCTGAGCACCGTCATCCCATCCGCCCCCGGCAGATTCAGATCCAGTAAAACAAGATCGTACCGCTCCACACCGAGCAGTTCAATCGCTTTGTTTCCGTCACAGCAAAAATCCACGCTGTAAGCGAGCCGCCTGAGGCTGCGAACTATCGTCTCGCATAAAGCGCGTTCATCTTCAACCACTAAAATATGCATAGGAAATCTCCTTCCGTTTTTTCAACTATATTATACCGCAAAGCAAAAATGCTTGCTCGCAACGGCATTTTTGCGAGGCCGTCAATACCACAGTCGTGCGCGGCAAGACTTTCTGCGGATATTATATCACATGAAAATAAAATTTTCGTTAAGTTTTCGTTCTTAACGGGAATTTTATATCCTCTGTGTTACAATGAGAACACAAAAGAAAGGGGTGACCGAATTGATTCGATCGAAAAAAGCCGTAATTCAGGTTGCGCTGCTTATCTGCGGAGCCGCGATGCTGTGCTACGGAGCATGGCGCGGAGAGGCGGAAACCGTTTTAAGCAAGGCAATCCGGCTGTGTCTGGAGTGTGTGGGAATTGGATAACAAAAATGTGAAAAAGAAAAAAAGCGGCGTATCGCAGTTTCTCTCGCATTTTCGGGGA
>ERZ827043.3527-NODE-3527-length-11282-cov-3.251180_pt1 | contig 11282 bp, 11 predicted proteins | sample MGYA00519923_ERZ827043 | MGnify/ENA primary metagenome ERZ827043 (study PRJEB31778, sample SAMEA3449251) | human gut metagenome | biome: human gut; feature: human-associated habitat; material: faeces | place: United Kingdom | collected 2010/2012 ...
TATTCTGCAAACCCGACCGTAATGACCGCCTATCTTGATCATGAGGGGCAAATCGTGACCTTTGAGGTGACGAACGCCAGCGTGAACACCGGCGTTGCCATCAAGAAAACTGGCCCGTCCGAGGTCATGCCGGATCAGCCGATCCGTTACACATTCTCGCAGATCGGCAACACCTCCAACATTGCGCTCGATTCGTTCTACTGGCGCGACACGCTGCCTACACAGGTCACGGTGAACAGGCTCGTCACTGGCACCTACAATCAGGCGCAGAACTATAAGATCGTCTACAAGGTCAACGGTGCCGGAGCGTATCGCACATTGGCAGATAACCTTTCCACCACGAAAAACTATGTGTTGGATATGCGTCCTGCCGTGATTGGCCTTGCCGCCAATGAGCGCGTGACCGAGATCATGTTTGTGTTCGGCACCGTTCCGGCAGGCTTTGCACAGGTCGAAACGCCCGTGCTCTATGGAACGGTCTGTGGCGGTCTGTCCAACGGTACGAACCTTGTGAACAGCGCGGACGTCGGCGGTCTTTACAGCGGCCAATGGGTGCAGGCGGTGTCTTGCTGGCTCACCACGGTGTACGCCAAGATGACGATGACGCTGCCTAAAACCGGATACTAATATCCCAAGCATCGAAATGTGTCCCACCGTGGGACACATTTCGACATTTTCAGAGGAGGCGACCATCATCAAACCGAAACAGACTGACTTTCGCAGCGCTGCCCTGATGTGGGCAGCGCTGTCCGCTGCGGTGGTATGGCTGGCGGCGATAGCTGCTTATGCCTATGAGGACGGTATGAACCTCTTTCAATGGATGGGGCGTTTCAGTCAAGTGCTGGAGCGTCCCTTTGCCATTGACTGGACGCCCCGCACGCTGAAATTCATTGCCCGTGCGCTGCTGCTCTATGCCGCTGCTGTCGCACTCTACTATGGGGAGCGGGAACATAAGCGCCCCGGCGAAGAACACGGCGGCGCAAAATGGGGCAGCGCAGGCGTCCTCGACCGCAAATACCGCGACCGCAAGCATCCCGATAACAATGTGATACTCACCAAGCATGTCCAAATGGGACTGGATGGGCGTGTGCATCAGCGGAATTTGTTGCAGATCGTGGTCGGCGGCAGCGGTGCGGGCAAGAGCCGCGGCGTCATTGCACCGAACATTATGCTTGCCAACACGTCCTACATAGCCACAGATCCAAAGGGGGAAATTTTGCGTGCCACCGCGCCGCTGCTTCTGAAGCGCGGCTACATCGTCCGCGTTTTTGACCTCATTGATCCCGCACACTCGGATGCATACAACCCGTTCAATTACATCCGAAAGGATGCGGATGTGTTCCGGCTGGTGGATAACTTCATCAAGAACACCACGCCAAAGAACGCTACGCAATCCGACCCATTTTGGGAGAAAAGTGAAACGGCGCTGGACTGCGCGCTCATGCTCTATCTTCTGCACGAGGCTCCTGCCGAAGAACAGACAATGGATATGGTGCTCACCATGCTCGACTACGCTGACGTGCATGACGACGATGAGGAGTACCAATCGCCGCTCGACCTGCTTTTCGAGGCGCTGCGGGAGGAAGATCCGAATCATATCGCTGTGAGGCAGTATTCCATTTTTAAGGAGGCTCCCGGCAAGACGGCTATGAGCATCCTCGTGAGCGCCGCCGTTCGACTCTCTGCCTTTACCTTGCCGGAGGTCCAGCGCATCACCAGCCACGACACACTGGAGCTGGGACAGCTCGGAGAGCGTAAACAGGCGATCTTCTGCGTCATTCCCGACAGCAACGATACCTCGCTCAACTTTCTCGTCGGTATGCTCTACACGCAGGCGTTTCAGGAGCTTTATTACCGCGCGGACAAGGTGCATGGCGGACGATTGCCGATCCCAGTCCGCTTGCTGTTCGATGAATTTGCCAATGTTGCGCTGCCGGATGGCTACGAACGCTTGCAGGCGACCATGCGTAGCCGCAACCTCATGGCGACTATTATTCTGCAAAATATTTCGCAGCTCAAAGCCTTATTCAAGGATAGTTGGGAGGGCATCATCGGTAACGCGGATGCTTTTCTCTATTTAGGCGGGAATGAACAGAGCACGCACAAGTATGTATCGGAGCTACTGGGGAAAGAGACGATCCAGGTGCAGAGCGTCAGCCAGAGCAAGGGACGCAGCGGCTCATACAGCAAGAGCACGCAGCTCATAGGCCGTGACCTGATGACGCCAGACGAGGTGCGGATGCTGGATAACCGGCTCTCCATTCTCCTTGTGCGCGGCGAAAAGCCGGTCATTGACGAGAAGTACGAACTGATGCGCCACCCGAACATCCACGAGACGGAATATGGCGGCGCTGCACCATACGTTCATCATGCGACCTGCATCTATGCCGTGGACGATTTACCCTTTGCCTTTGAGACCCTGAATGAAATTGAAGTTTTAGAATTGGAGGAATCCCTATGAAAAAGGAAATGAATCTCAAAAGAAAGCGGCGCTTTTTCGCGGCGCTGATCCTTTGCCTTACCCTTTGCACCATTCCTGCGCTGGCCGCAGACGATCCCCTCACCATTGTCAATAATCTGTCCGATTTTATCTTTTCCTGCATTAAGGCCGTCGGCGTCATCATCCTTGGCTGGGGCATCGTGCAGGTCGGCATGAGCGTGCAGAGTCACGATGCCAGCCAGCGCTCACAGGGCTTTCTCTGCCTGCTCGGCGGGCTGCTGATCGCCTTTGCCAAGGAAATTCTGTCGGCGATCGGTGTGGTATGAGAAAGAAAAACCGTATTCTGAGCTGTGAGACGGTCACGCGCGGCTACATGATCTATGTGCAGACGCCGAATGACCAGCTCCACCACCGTCTGTATTCCGGTTATTCAAAGCGGCAGGCGCTTTCTATGGCGCGGCATACGGACTTTGACCGTGAGGCAGGCTTGCTTTTCGGACAACCCTGCAAAACAGCAAAAGAGCGATAAAAGAAAACGCAGGAAATGCGTCCCACCGTGGGACGCATTTCCTGTCGAAGCATGGAGGTGATTTTCTATCAGCGATAACTGGATCATACGAACACTGGAAAATGCGCTGGATGGGTGGAATGGCAGACTCGCCGAGATTTGGGCGCTGCTGACGACCTCGCCGGAGAGCTTCAAAGGCGGCGACATTTGGGCGCTGATCGTCCAGATCCACACCGCGCTGCAAGGTGTCGGGTACGGACTGCTCGTGCTGTTCTTTGCGATGGGCATCTTTCAATCTGCCGCGTCGTTCCGTGAGATGCAGCGGCCCGAATTTGCCCTGCGGCATTTTGTGCGCTTCCTGTGTGCAAAGGTCGCCGTAGGACATGGCATGGAGCTGATGCTGGCTGTATTCAACATCTGCGGCGGCATCATTGGTACGGTCGTGGGCGGTATGGGCGGCGCGGTATCGGAGGTGTCTGCACTGCCGGGCGAGATCGTAACGGCGATAGAGGATGTGACGATTTTGCAATCCATCCCACTGTGGCTTGTTTCCGTATTGGGAAGTCTGATTATTACCGTTTTGTCCTTTATTTTGATCCTGACTGTCTACGGGCGCTTTTTCCGGCTCTATCTTTATACGGCGCTTGCGCCGATCCCGCTGGCTGCCTTTGCCGGCGAGGGAACGAGCGCCGCGGGCAAGGCATTTTTGAAGTCCTATACCGGCGTGTGCATGGAGGGCGCGGTGATCGTGCTTGCCTGCCTGATCTACTCCGCCTTTCTCTCCAGCAGCACACCGGCGGCAGATGCGGCGCTGCCTGCCGTCACAATGGTATGGCAGTACATCGGCCAGCTCGTATTCAATATGCTGATCCTCACAGGGCTGGTCAAAGGTGCGGATCGGATCGTGAAGGAGATGCTTGGGCTGTGAAAAAATACAATGTCATATACGCAGATCCACCGTGGCGCTACAAGCTCTGGACGGGCGGCGGCGCAGCAGACAAGCATTATCCTACCATGAGCATAGAAGATATTGCAGCCTTACCAGTGGATGAGTTGGCCGCAAAGGATTGCGCGCTCTTTTTATGGATCACATTCCCCATGCTCCATGAAGCGTGGGGTGTTATGCGGGCTTGGGGCTTTGACTTTAAGACCGTCGCTTTCGTATGGGTCAAGCTCAATCGCATGTCCAACTCGCTTTTCTGGGGCATGGGGCATTGGACAAGAGCCGATGCGGAAATTTGTCTGCTTGCCACAAAAGGCAGTCCAAAACGGCAGGCAAAGAACATCCACCAAATCGTCATTTCCCATGTGGAAGAGCACAGCAAAAAGCCGGACGAGGTGCGGCGGCGTATCGAAGCTCTCATGGGCGATGTGCCGCGTGTGGAGCTGTTTGCCCGCCAGTCCTCAACCGGCTGGGATGTATGGGGAAACGAAGTGCAAAGCGATATAACCCTTTGCGGCTATGACGGCAAAGAAGAGAGAGGCGGTTAACCGTCTCTCTCTTCTTCGTGATATAGCGGCGTTGCCCGTTCCAAAAGGCGCTTTCGGTACCATCGCTCCGTGCGTACCGCATCCACGATGCGGTACGTCCAGACCGCCAGCGCGAACAACGCGCCGCCGATCAGGAGCACGAGGTATACCGCTTTGTGCTCTGCGGCCCATTGCTGCCCCATGAGATAGGGGAGCGAAAGGCCGAGTACAAATGGCAGAAGCCGTATTTTCCATAAGAGCTTCAGCATGATCGGGAGTGAAACGAGGATCAGGAACGCAGTCAAAAGCTGCTGTGGGATCGTCATAGCTGTCAAGCCTCCTTGTAAATTTTTCTACCATTATTATCTCATGCCTGCAAAAACCTGTCAAAAAATCGGAGGATTATTACCATGGAAGTCAAGATACCAAAAGAGATACGCAGCCACAGGGAAAGCATTTTCTTTGGCCTGTCGCTGCGCCAATTTATCTGTTCACTCGGCGCGGTCATGGTCGCTGTCATTGTCTACCTTGCCCTGACGCCTGTTGTCGGCAAGGAGATGGCCGGCTGGGTATGTATCCTTGCGGCAGCCCCTATTGCTGTCGCAGGCTTTTTTCACTACAACGGCATGACCTTTGGAGAATTTGTGTGCGCCTTTGTCAAGTCACAAATTCTCTGTGCGCGCGGGCGCGGCTTTGTCTCGGAGAATTTCTACTATACCGCATTGGGTCGAAAGGAGCGTGACAATTTTGATTAAAACGCTTGCCGCTGCCGAGCGCAGCGAGAAAGTCAAGTTTTCCATTCCGCGCAGCGTGCAGCAGTCGATCCCCATTCACCACATCTACGAGGGCGGTGTGTGGCAGGTCGGCACACGGCACAGCAAGTCGTGGCGTTTTGCCGATGTCAACTATGCTGCCGCGTCGGACGAGGATCGGGAGAGCATTTTTCGCTCCTATCAAAGTGTATTGAACGCCCTGCCGACCGACGCCGCGGCGAAGATCACCATTTTCAACCGCCGCATGAACCACGCGGATTTTGAGCGCACGGTGCTGATGAAGCCGCACGGCGACGCGCTGGACCGTTACCGCACAGAGTATAACAGGATACTTACGGATCAGGTCGGCGCAGGGAATAATCTTGTGCAGGAAAAGTATGTTACCATCTCCATCCCGCAGCGCAAGATCGAGGAGAGCCGCGCCTACTTCCGGCGCGTGGATGCAAACCTCACACAGAGCTTTGGTCGGCTGGACTCGGGCGCGTGGGAGATCTCCATGCAGGAGCGCCTACGGCTGCTGCATGACTTCTTTCGCCCCGGCGAGGAGGAGTTATTTTCGTATGAACAGGCGTCTGTACTCCGGCGCGGCATGGATTTCCGCGACCTGATCTGTCCGGATGGGCTGCGTTTCCGCGACAGCTATTTTGAGATGGGAAACAAGTTCGGCCGCGTCCTGTTCCTCAAGGATTTCGGCAGCTATCTCCGCGACGATATGATCGCGGACCTCTCCGCCATTTCGCGCAGCCTTGTCCTCTCCATCGACATTCTGCCGATCCCCACGGACGAGGCGGTACGCGAGGTACAGAGCCGTATCCTCGGCATCGAGACGGACATTACGCGCTGGCAACAGCGGCAAAACGATAAAAACAACTTTTCCGCGTCCGTCCCCTATGAGCTGGAGCAGCTGCGCGCAGAGGCCAAGGAGTATCTGGACGATCTCACCGTGCGCGACCAGCGCATGATGTTCGCCGTCGTGACGCTCGTTCATATTGCCGATACGCTCGAACAGCTCAACGCCGACACGGAGACGCTGCGCACGATTGGGCGGGAGCACTCCTGCCATTTTGCCACGCTTTACTACCAGCAGGAGGACGGCCTGAATACCGTCCTGCCTTACGGCCTGCGCCGGATCAAGGCGCTGCGGACGCTGACGACCGAGAGTACGGCGGTCCTCATGCCGTTTCGCGCGCAGGAGATTCAGGACGCAGGCGGCATCTGCTATGGCGTCAACGCCGTCAGCAAAAACCTGCTCATTTGCAACCGCAAGCGGCTGATCTCGCCCCACGCTTTTTATCTCGGCGTATCGGGCAGCGGCAAATCGGTCGGCATGAAGAATACCGTTGCCAGCATCGCGCTCTCGACCAACGATGATATTATCATCATCGACGCCGAGCGGGAGTATGGCGATCTTGTCCGTGCGCTGGGCGGCGAGATCATCGAAATTTCCCCGAGCAGCCCGCATCACATCAATCCGCTGGAGCTGGGCGAGGGCTACGATGCCGACGAGAATCCCATCGCGGTCAAGGCGGAAGTCATCACCAGCATTTTGGAACAGCAGATGGGTACAGGAACGCTCACGGGCTCGCATAAGTCCATCATTGACCGCTGCACAGCCAACGTTTACCGCCCCTATCTTAAAAGCCGCGGCAAGCGGCCTGCACCGCTCCTGACGGACTGGCGCAATGAGGTCATGCGGCAGGTCGATCCCGAAGCGCGGGAGATCGCGCTGGCGGCTGAGTTGATCACAGAGGGCAGTCTGAATGTATTTGCGCACGCCGGCAACGTCAATATGGACAGCCGCATCATCGCCCTCGATCTCTATGAGATGGGGGAGCAGCTGCGTCCCACGGCGCTTGTTGTGACGCTGGAGGCGATCCAGAATCGCGTCGCCGCCAACCGCAAGCGCGGTAAATTCACATGGGTATTTATTGACGAGTGCTATCTTTATTTCAAGTACAAATACTCTGCCGATGTGCTGTACCGTGCGTGGAAGCGCTGGCGCAAATACGGCGCGCCGCTGACCGCCGCGACGCAGAATGTGGAGGAGTGCCTGAAATCGGAGACGGCGCGGCTCATGCTGGCAAACAGCGAATTTCTGCTGCTTTTCAATCAGGCGGCGACAGACCGCGCAGAGCTGGGGAAGCTGCTGCGCCTGTCGGATACGCAGATGGGCTATGTGACCAATGTGGAAGCCGGTCATGGCCTTTTGCGGATGGGCGGCGCGCTCGTTCCGTTCGTCAATACGATCCCCAAGGACACGGAGCTATACCGCCTGATGACAACGACGCCGAATGAAAAGTTTTGAATCATGAATAGAAATATGACGAAATGTGTCCCACGGTGGGACACATTTTTTCGACGAGAGGAGGCTGATTTTTGCTTACGTTAGGAAGCCTTTTTGACGGGATCGGAGTATTCCCCTATGCCGCCGAACGCAACGGCATTTTGCCGGTTTGGGCGAGCGAGATTGAGAAATATCCCATCTCCATCACTATGCGGCATTTCCCCAATATGCTGCATTTAGGCGACATTACGAAGCTGGACGGCGGGAAGATACCCGCCGTCCATGTGCTGACCTTTGGCTCCCCGTGCCAAAATCTTTCACTCTGCGGCACGCGCACAGGACTTGCCGGAGAGAAGTCGAGCCTGTTTTTTCAGGCAATTCGGATCATACAGGAAATGAGGGATGCAAGTGGAGGTAAGTTTCCAGTTATCTGTCTTTGGGAAAACGTCATGGGAGCGTTTACATCAAATGACGGGATGGATTTTAGAGCCGTGCTCGGAGCGTTCGAGGACACCGAGATTTCAATGCCTGCTTCTGGAAACTGGGCAGGCGCCGGAATGGTGCGAGGGCGATGTCCTGATCTCGCCTGGCGGCTTATGGATGCCCGCTATTGGGCAGGCCCCGGACGATTGGCGCGGCGGCAGCGAATTTTCCTCGTGGCCGATTTTGGAGGGCGGCGTGCTCACCAAATACTGTTTAAGCCCCGCGCAATGCTCACACTTCCTCGCCCTTGCACAGCGGGCGGGCTGCCCGCCGCCGAAAGAGATCGAGGCTCTGTTATTGAAGCAGGGGGGTGTGTACCCATCCTCCAGCCCTTTCAACTCTACCGGATGCGGGGAGCAGCTAAGTACGGGCAGCACGCGCAGTTCCGCGGCAGCTTTGGACGGGCAGCAGACCCTTTTCCCACTCTATTAGCCAGTGGCGTCACGCCCTTTGCCTTCTGGTACGCGGATGATCCGGCGGGCGGCTGCATCCGTTTCCCAACAGAAATTGAGAGCGAACGGCTCATGGGTCTGCCGGACAACTGGACAAAGTACGGTGAAAATGGTGAGCTGATCCCGTCGATGCACCGTTATCGGGCGCTCGACAATTCGGTCGCGCTGCCATGTGCCGATTACATCATGGCGGGCATCGCCGCCGCGCTGCGGGAATAGGCTTCAAAGAAATAAATCTCACCGCGAGACGCATTTTCACACTCAAAAAGGAGACCTGTCATGTCAGATATACACAAGCGGGATTACGGGCGTGAGCTGGAAAAAAAGAAAAGCAGGCGTACACAAAAGCGCTGTGCATCACAGCGCCAGCTTACCGCCAAATTCAAGAAAGAACTGGTCGGAAAGAAACGGCAGGAGCAGACCGCGGAGAGCCGTGCCGCAGAGCAGGCCGAACAGAGCGCTGAGCTTTTAACGCAGGAGTGTGCAGCACAGCTCACCAGCGGAGCAGTCTCCCTATCGCACGAAAAGGAAAATCGAACCGGAAACGAACGAGTTTTCTCTGATAATGACCCATCTATCCATCCATCGGATCAAACCACGGCACCGGACGAAACGGTGCCGTGGAACGCAAAAAAGCCTGCCGGCGCATGGCGGCAGCAGGCAAAGGAGGAGATGAGTAAAAAAATACGGGCAGAGTACAGCGGCAGCGGACTTGTTTCTACGGGAAATGGACAAAGGGCAGAACATCGTGCGAGGTCAAGATCCGCTCGCGCATCAGCCAAGCCCGCATCATCGCAAAGCAGCCGACAAGCAGCAGCGTCCGAGCGTGGCCGCCGTCTTGCCATGCAGCGCAAACGGCAGGAGCGCGCAACAACATTGATTCAACGCACCGGTGCAAAAATTCTTGACTGGCTGCGGCGCGGTGCGGCTGTGTCGATAGCAGGTACAAAGGCATTGACCCTGCGCTTTCTCACAGCGGGCGGTGCCGTGACTGCTTTCGTGCTCTTTGGCGGGATCGTCCTCGTTGCGGCGCTCATGGCATCGCCGTTCGGCATTCTCTTTGCCAACGAACCGTCTCCCGATACGATCCCGCTCAACGCCGCTGTTGCAGAGGTCGGCAAAGAGGTTTGCTCTACTTTGGCGGAGCTGCAAGACGGCAATTACGACAGTGTTGACCTGACCGGCGTCCTCCCCGACTGGCGAGAGGTCATAGCGGTTTTTGCCGCGAGGACCGCAGGCGCAGAAAACGGCGTGGATGTTGCTACAATGGACGCTGACCGTGTAGACAGGCTCAAGACCGTCTTTTGGGATATGACTGAGATCACGTCCGAGGTCGATACGATCTACCATGACGGCGGTGAGAATGGTGAGGACTGGACAGAACACATTTTGCACCTTGCCGTCGCAGCAAAATCAGCGGAAGAAATGAGTACAGACTATCGCTTCACAGCGTACCAGAAAAAGGCTCTTGCCGAGCTGCTGGATGATCCTGCGCTCCTTGATGCACTGCTCCATGACCTCGACAGCCTGCAATACGACGCCGCCATGCTGCGACGCGCCCTGCCAAGAAATCTATCCAAAGAACGCCGCGCCGTGGTGGAACGGGCGTTGTCGCTCGCCGGAAAGGTCAACTACTTCTGGGGCGGCAAAAGCCTTGTGTTCGGCTGGGACGACCGCTGGGGGCAGCTTGCCAAGGTCACAGCGGACGGCAGCTCCACCACCGGCACTTACCGACCATACGGTTTAGACTGTTCCGGCATGGTAGACTGGGCTTTTTACAACGCAACAGACGGCAGCTATGTTATCGGCCACGGCGGGGGTGCAGCTATGCAGCATAGCTACTGTACGCCAGTCCGCTGGGAGGACGCACAGATCGGCGACCTCGCCTTTTATCCGGATGATGAACACGTCGGCATTGTGGCAGGCTGGGACAAGGACGGAAACATTCAGATCGTGCATTGTGCGAGCAGCTACAACAACGTGGTTATTACCGGAAAGGAAGGCTTTGCTGCGGTCGGTCATCCCATATACTATACAAATGATTGAGGGCCTTCACATACGCTGTAAAAGCCCTCAACAATCCTATGATACAGCAATTATGCAGAGGCGTCAATCCAATCTTGCACGCCTGTACCTAATTTCATTGCAATAAACATATTTCTGAAAGAAAAGCTGTTTGTTTCTTGCATTGATTTCTTTGCTTTTTTATGCTATCTTATAGATACAGAAAGGGTGAGTCCAATGAACAGCTAACCCCATCAACTCAGGAAAGCGAGGTTAAATTGATGTTAGATACCAAGAACCAAGGATGAGCCTTGACTGCTTCGATTGGTAGTCAAGGCTCATCTTTTTTTGCTGTTACAGGCCCCAAAAGGGGCTTTTTTATTTGGCTCGGCAAACTGGAAGTTCTATTTCTGCCGCTATGCCGTTACATAATCTTTTTCCCCAATAGGTTTGTCCAAGCTGCGAGACATGGCGCCGCCGAAGCTCTGTATCGCTTGACAAGCGTGGTACAATACAAATGAGCTTTTTCCGTTTCTATACCAAACGGAAAAAGCTCATTTTCTGTTTGGGGGATCAAAAATGAAGAGAACATTCAGTACGGAGCTTGCCTATGTACTCGGCATCGTATTTGTTGCATGGGGAGTTGTCCTGATGGAAAAGGCCGACTTCGGCGTTTCCATGGTGGTAGCGCCTGCATACCTTCTTTACCGTTGGCTGTCTCCTGCGTGGAGTTTCGTCACCTTCGGCATGGCGGAATACTGTTTGCAGGCGGTGTTGCTGCTCGCCATGTGCCTGCTGCTGCGGCGCTTCCGCGTGTCGTATCTCTTCTCCTTTGTCACGGCGGTCGTCTACGGCTTTGTACTGGACG
>ERZ827043.3534-NODE-3534-length-11265-cov-58.328457_pt1 | contig 11265 bp, 10 predicted proteins | sample MGYA00519923_ERZ827043 | MGnify/ENA primary metagenome ERZ827043 (study PRJEB31778, sample SAMEA3449251) | human gut metagenome | biome: human gut; feature: human-associated habitat; material: faeces | place: United Kingdom | collected 2010/2012 ...
ACAGGAACTGTCTGCCGGTTGACTCATAATGACGGAATTAAACGACAGTCCCTATTATACTAAAGAGTCCTCCTCCTACAATCCCAAAGATCCAAGGGAATACAGCATTTTGTTGAAAAATGAAGGATAAAAGTATTATCATATATTAAAAATATTAATAGTTATATCTTATGTTCTGTTATTGCTTTGGGCAACCCTGTAACACAATTCAGAGTCCCCCACAAGTTAAGTGAATAATTTATTCGAGTTTTTGCAAGAATTTTGATATCGTAAAATAATTATCTGCCCACTTAGGAGTATTGCCTTTTATAACGTTACACACGTTCTCCACAACAGTTTCTATTGTATTCTTGCCAGGTACGAACAATTGCCATTTTTCAACCTTGACTCCATAAACATTCTGCAGAGTCTGTAGAAGACTCGTCCAATCAATGTCTGATTCTTTAAGCGTATCGTTATGTACCTTATTAAGATATAGAGAGACGATGTATGAAACTTGATATGTATAAACGAAATTCTTAAGTCCACTCCGTAAATCATGTAACCACACAGAAGTTTTTGAACCAAAGTTATCTATGAAAATGGAATATTCTTCTGCGCCGCAATCAATTTCATATGAATCTTTCATCAAAGACATTAGTTTGTCCCAGTCAATATTTCCACATTCTTCTTTCTCTCCACCAGGATATCGACTACGTTTATAAACATAGCTTTCACATGCAAATACTATTTGATTAATACCTAACTCCTCTTTCTCTGCTTTAACATTATTATTTTGTGCGGAGAATGCTAAATATGTATTATCTCCTTTTGAAAGGACTTCTGATTTTTCATCATTCATTTGTAATATTACATTATTAGCATCTTTTTCTACTTTATTTATCCCTGTTTTATTAATAATATTTTGATTTGAACAACAAGATTTCTGTACTAATTGTACTTTACACATATTATACAATACTCCTACAATCAGAACCATATTTTCAATCACAAGTTGTTCCTCTAATGATAAATTCTGCCAACATATGTGCTTCTCATAAAATGATTCAATAATATTACGCATTTTATCAAGTTGTTTCCTATATAGCGAACACATACGTAATAATGTGGCATTATACCTTTCTGCAGTTCTTTGCAAATCAAAAAGATAATTGCATATCTTATTAATTTTTTGTTCATTGGAAATCATTTGTCCCCATGCTTTATCTGCTTTACTCGAAAGTTTAGAACCCGTACAGCTAAATATGACACCTCCAACCAGTAAACCTACGCCTAATGTCGTAGCACCTAAAATAGTAGTACCCAATGCTATTCCACCACCTCCTGCAGCAAGCGAACCACCACCAAGAGCAGCAAGCGTTGCATTTGTTGCAGCAGCTCCACTTAAAGCGGAAATAGCAGTTCCTGTTGAAGCCGTACCAAGAGCCATAACAGCGGCTGTTGTTGCACCTGATGCTGCAAATCCACCAGCTGTACCCAAAGCAGCTCCTCCTAAACCTCCAATAAGCACACTAGCTCCGACTGATGCATTCTTTATCTCTTCGCCTTCAAACTTTGGTATTTTAACATTACCAATTTTTATGTCTCCAAATTCAGGGCGATTCTTAATCCGCTCAAACAAATTTGAGAATAGTTGAAATTCACAAAGGATTTTCATCTCATTTTTACCTAAGACATCCATAGCCTTGCAAGCACTTCGATTCATCCTTTTAAGGCGAGCATTGTTTGAAGCATCCCTTTTTTGAGCTTTTGTTAACTTATCATTGGCTTGCTTCATTTTGACTCCACCATGAATTCCTAAACCGACACCTGTTGTTCCTACAATACCAGCAGCTATTCCTAAAATTAGTGGTAATGGCATAATTATTCTCCTTTCTCTACTAAATTTACTAATGACATATAAACTGCCACATAAGCATCTTGTAAATTGATAGCCCGCTCTATAAATGCTCCATCAAACTCAAAAGCATTCGATATCTGTTGTATGAATGCCTTTTCCTCAGCAGTATAATCGCCATCGGCAAATGCCAATGCCAGCAATTCTACAAAAACAATTCTTTTGGTTTCAGGGGCTGAATTCATTGCAAATTCCTTAATGATCTGGTCTATATCCCCTTGTTCTTCAAGGCTGCAAACAGGAATCTGCATTTCATTAGCATAAGCAGACAGAATCTGCATTTCAGAATCTTCAATAATTCCATCAGCCTTTATTACTGCCAAGGCAAGTTTCATAAAATTATCTTTTTCTGTGGGATTGAGTGAATTTAAAAACATAGCTTTCTATTTTTTAGTTTATTACATATTTCATAATTAAGTTTATAAAATTCATCACGAGTATATTTCTCTTTAAAAAATTGTTCATAACAATCATCTATCCGACAAAATAAAGGTCTATTCTTGTAGATACTGCAAAGATTTCCTTCCAAATATCTACAGATTCCATCACCCCTATCTAATTCAACATAAATTGATATACCTTTAAGATGTCTGCAACATTCTCCACATTTATCACATTCAAACATTAGCAGAATTTTAATTTACTATTAGGATCAGCCATAAAAGAATTCATATTCTCATAATTACCAATCGGTGAATTAATATTTAATCGTTTACATACTGTTCGCAAGGCAAAATTCAATTCTTGCTCATTGGCAGCATCTTCTAAGATAGATACAGCTTCATTATAAGACTGTGCTTCCTTTTGGAATGTAGCCAAGTCTATATCCATCAGTTTGGCGCAATATTCTTCCAATAATCGTGCTTGTGTTCGATAATATACTACGATATCATCAACGGTTGGAATTGAATTAAGCACTTGCACAATCTTATTTACCGCAGAATTCCTGTCTAAAAGATATAACAATGAGCAGCTTAATATGCCTGTAACGAGTGTACCGCAGAATGTTTGTACAATATCTCCAACAACAGGAATTGCTGCAACACCTGTTTTGGCAATCAAATCGCCAACCATTGTTCCTGCAACAACGCTGGCTCCTGTTGCTATAATTTTTGCAGCTGCCCTAAATCTCTCTCCGAAAGGAAGAAAGTCGGGGTTAAACAATAGTATTTTTGTAGCTTCAACCAACGAAGCCCACGATTGTCGGATAATCCTCACCACATTTTTAGCCGTAGTAAAGAATATGTTACAGAGCGTTGTAGTCAAAGAAGCCAACACTCCTCCTATTGCACCTTCAATGAATTTATGCCATAGTTCTTTGTATTTGAGTTTGGCATTTACCAAACCTTTTTTAATTCCCGATGCTATGCTGTTAAATAACGATTTGCCATCCTCTTTCCCTTGCTTTATTTCATCTCGAACGGCAAACCATATTTCACTAAATACCAAACCAAGTGCTTGGCGTAATCCCATTGCTATGCCTACTTTTCCAGCAGCTTTTGCTGTGTCTTTGAAAAAGGCGGAACTTGTATAATAAGCACGGTTTATTTTCTTTTCATAGGCTTTACGTGACTTTCGATATTGCTCTAACATCCTTTCTTTTGTAGCTTCTGGGTCATCGATGTTTATTTCTGGATGATTTTTAAGATAATTGTCAAAACCTCCTTCACGGATATATGCTTCCATGTCAACTTCGGATAATGGAGCATCACAACCGTGTTCCTTTTTCCACTTTTCATTCTTCTGTTTAGCCCAACTTCCCATTGAAGCATTCAGACTTTTATTCGTCCACGCTAAATTGTCATCTGAATTTGCGAGGTCAATGCCGTTTAATCCAGAAAGGATACGCCCTCTATCTTCATGAATACCTTTACATTCAACCACATGGTCTAATTCAACTCGTAAATCTTTAGGAACAGCGGATGCTTTTGTATATCTTAAATCTTTATTTGTATAAACGTCTTTTATTAAAGTTCCATGCTCATTATACTCTTGACGAGCCTTACTCTTTTTTGTTGTAAAATTGGGATTCGTATCATGATAATCAAGTTTCATCTGTTCATCATACACTCCACGATTATTGTAAGCCTCTTCATTCTTCTTATTCTTATACTTCATTTGTTCGTCCATGCCAATCTGTCGTACATTGTGAACTGTATCAACATCACCTCCGTGTTGGTCACGTACTAAGAAGTCAAGTCCAAATGATGTAATAAGACTTTGTATAACAACACGCTCATACTGTTCAAATATGCTATTATACACATTTGTTTCAGTATTATAATTTCCATTTATTTGTTTCACAAAATTACTAGTCATATATTTAATCTCCTTATTATAAATCACGAAAGAGTAAAACTATAAACCTTATCTCTCTACGTACAAGCTCTAAGAAAACCTTTTAAAAACAGATGTGAGAACAGCCCACGCATTTACGTAGAGACCATAATATCATCTCTTGTTTCCATTGTTTAAATACAAACTTTGTACATTCAAGATGAAATCATTATGCCTTTTATTTTTCATATCTTTATTTGCTTTTGGAATGAAGTTTAAAATACGATCTATATTTTTAACCCTTCATCCTGATTTTTGGATATAATTTTCAAACTATTTTTCCATTAATTTGCTCTCTGTTTGAACCATTACAAACGAAATATCATTCTCGCTTGTCTGTATTTAAACTCATAATTTTTAATTTTGATTTTATCTCCTCATCTATCCTCTTCCTCCATTCCTGGAGTAGTACAGCCCCTTGCTGGTGTTGGCAAGCAGGATGCCGCCATCGACCTGGAAGCTGAGGGAGTTTCCATAGGAGCCCGTGTTGGAACAACGTACTGAGAACGGGCGGGGGAAATTAGTAGAAACGCAGATGCCTCGGGAAGTGGCAGCGAGTATCTCACGACCGAAGGCTATCAGATCACGAAATGTGCGTATGATGTGCTGTTGGCACAGCGTAGTGACCATGAGCGTCCACCGTTGGTAGACACCTCGATGGTATTCTTGCCCAGATTGATGCGAAGCAACTCTCCTTAGGAGAAACAGCTTCTTATAATTTTAATCATTTGAGACATAAGGCTTACTATTTTTATTGTTTATAGGTTTACGGTCTATAGGACCGCATAGCTTACTTATTCAGGAATTACGAAGAAATTGGTTGAACTCCTGCTGTTCACACTTTCCAAGCAGTCAAGCCCTGATAAACCTATAAGGAAGGGGAATCTGGAAAAGGAATCCACACCGTATACACGGCATGAACCCGCTCAGACTATTCACGTTTCCTTTATAGCTTCAATTTACCAGATTTCGACTACAAGAACAGTGTTTGTCTGCACGAGGACACATATTAGTTCGTGACCTAAAGTGATGTTGGAGAAATGCTCCCACTTTCACTATCCAATGGCAAATTTAAGAAACGTTCTCCAAACTGCCAACAGATTCGCGGACTTTTTTGTGGATTCCTCTATATTTTTAGAACGGTGGAATGACAGCCTTGTCGTTGACGTAGCCGGTGATGAGTTTCAGGTTGACTACGTAGCTGCGATTAAGGACATCTCAGTGGCTGGGAAATACAGTAGCCCTCCACTCAATGTTCATTCCTTTGAATCCATGCCCGCAGTCGTCGCAGACAAATGTTTTCATTCCTCTAAACATACCACTACCGTTTTATGGTTTACGGGTACAAAGATAGAAGATAGGTGTGTCAAATGATGACAAAGATAATGTCATAAAATCATTATTTTCAATCTGTCATTTTTCTGTCTCCAGCCTTAACCTTAGGCGAACGGAATTCAATTCTTTATTCACCACAAAGAACTTCTAAAGATATCCGGGCTCAATAGAATTTGTCGCCAAAACTATCAAAATTAATGGCCACATCAACCATCTGACAAGGGATACTGTCACAATTAAGTCTGTGTTGTTTTGTACTTGTCATTCATGTTGAAGTGGCCATCCATAGAAAAATGTTCTTCAAACCTACCCCAACTAATTCTCACATAATAATAGTGAGAAAGTCAGTTAGGGGAAATTAAATGAAAAAAGCTCGATTTTGATATTATCATCGAAAGCTGTATTCCCTTACTTCTTCTTCGATCTTTTGAAGAATACATTCCCCGTTTCTAACAATATCTCCCAAATTCTTGATCTTGATTCAGGAGCAGGATCACAGAATATTTTTATTTTACCCATAGCTATTTTTTGTTACTATTGTTATTATTACTTCCATTAACTTTACCGTCATCAAGCATGTCGCCAATGACTTGAGCAATCTCTCCAGCTGTTTTGATTATAACACCCCAATTCATAATTAAAAAAATTAAACGTTGTATTTCTTATCTCTTTATCCACCCCCTTCCTCCATTCCTGGAGTAGTACAGTCCCTTACTGGTGTTGGCAAGCAGGATGCTGCCATCGACCTGAAGGCTGAGGAAGTCTCCGTAAGAGGCCGTGTTGGAACAACGTACTGAGAACGAGCGGGCGGAATTGGTGGAGACATAGATGCCACGGGAAGTGGCAGCAAGTATCTCACGACCGAAGGCAATCAGATCACGAAACGTGCCGTATGATGTGCTGTTGGCACAACGTGGTGACCATGAGCGTCCACCGTTGGTAGACACCTCGATGGAATTCTTGCCCGGATTGATGCGAAGCAGCTCTCCCTTGGAGAAGAGGCCACCACCGATTTTAATCATCTGAGGCATAAGGCATACTATTTTTATTGTTTATAGATTACGGTCTATGTTGACCACTTAGTTTATTTGTTAGGGAATTACAAAGAAGCCGGTGTGAACTCCTGCTGTTCACACTTTCCAAGTAGTCAGGCTCTGGTAAAACCTATAAAGAAAGAAAATATGAAAGAGGAATCCACACCGTATACACGGTGTGAACCCGCTCAGACTATTCCGTTCTTCTTTATAGCTTCAATTTACCAGATTTCGACTACAAGAACAGTATTTTGTCTGCACGAGGACACATATTAGTTCGTGACCTGAGGAAAGTGATGTTGGAGAAATGCTCCCACGTTCACTATCCGATGGCAAATTTAAGAAACGTTCTTCAAACTGCCAACAGATTCGCGAACTTTTTTGTGGATTCCTCATATTTTTAGAACAGTGATACAAACCAGCTGCCAAGCTCCATCACCCACTTCACAATGAAGTAAATCAGGACACAAAGTATGACGATGAATATCGCCGACCAGGTAGCCTTCTTATTGACTTCTTGAATGACCTCCTTGTCATCGTTGACATAGCCGGTGATGAGTTTCAGGTTGGCTACGTAGCTACGATTGAAGATATCGATAATATCGCCTATAAAGAAAGGTATTGCGCCAAGCAGTGCGTCCTTCAAGACATTGCATATCACTGCAAGGGTCAGTGGGATGGACCTTACATGCACCAGGGCGAAGTAAATAAACGGCAAAGCGAGGAAACTTGACAGTATATCGCTGACGCCACCCGGTATCAAGCCGATGAGAGGGTCGATGAAATACTTGTCCATATATTTTGCCGTCTTGTCCATGATGCGGTAAGATGTGGTGCTCATCAATGCCTCACGCTTGGCTTGCTTCTCCGCCTCACGTTTCTGCTCACGTGCGAGCGCCTCCTCCCGCTGCCGGTCTTCCTGCTGGAAGTTCATGCCCATATCTGCCTGGGCCTGTTGTCGTCTGTTGTTTGCCATATCGTCAGAGAATTACCACGACCAGCATACGGCTGGTCTATTATCTTTTACAATGTTATCTGCTTTTTTCCGTTGATGAAGTCCTTGAAGTCCTGCTCCGAAAGACTCTGACCACTGAGTTCGCTGAGCATGAGCAAAGCCTGCTTGCGGTCGTCTTCGCTGTTGGCGAGATTGGCACGGCGTATGACCTCACGCACAAAGGCGCTTTTGTTGTCGATGGCCTTGATTTGCTTGCGGAAGTCAGAGGCTATCTTGCCAAACGCCTCATCGTAGGCGGCACCGGCAAGCCTGCCCTGAAGTTGCCGTGTCTTCAGTTTGAGCGCACTGTCGAGCAACGAGATACCTTGTTGCAAGGCTTGTTCAGATGCCCCGGCGACCTGTGCGAGGTCTTCTTCGGAATATCCCCGATTCTCCTCCTCCGTCCCTCGGTAGTCGTCCACGCCATTGAGCACTGCGATGGCAGTGTCACGGTCGGTATGAAGATGGTCTGCCAGAGTAGAAGTGAAGAGAGACAGGTTGTTCTCAATGTCGGCAGGCAGTAGCTCTGTCCCACTATAGTCAGGAATATCGACCGTACCCACCAGCCGCTTGTCGAGTCTTGTCTCCATGATCTCACGACCAAGCCGGAGCATGGCAATGACCGTGCGGAGATGGGGAAGCATCTTCAACTGCACATCGTCCGATGCATTTAGCCTTGCCCGGATCTGTTTGTTGACCTCATCGAGTTTCTGCTTGACGAGATGCCGTTCCTGCTTCTTGGCATTCATGTCGTTTTGATGCGACGTCAGCTCATCCTTGTCGAGCTTGAGGTCCACCTGATTGCTCTCATACTCCCGCACGAGCGGATAGCACACGGCATCCCACTCGGCATAGTTGCGGCTATAGGTCTTGTTGGCATGGCCGAAGGTAAAGATGTTGACAAGGAAGAAGGGCTTCGACGGTTTACGCGCCTTCGCATCACGGTAGCTTGCAGCCTTCGACTCGAGCGTCTGGGTAAGGTCACTGATCAGGCTCTGATAGACGTCGATGTTCTGCAGATGGTCGTTGATCTCACCGTCCAATGCCTTCACCCGGGCAAGCAGTTCCTTGCGCTGTTCCTCCAAGGGCCGGATCTCCACATTATCATATAGTGATGCCGTAATCGCCTTGATGTCCGACGTCATCAGCTTCGCCGCATGGCGCAGATAGAGGTTTGCCTTAGGGATGACCACATCGTTGAGAGTCTTATAGATGACGAGCAGGCGTCCGAGATCAGCCTTGATGCGTGTGGTGTCGCGCTTAATGCTTGTCTTGAAAGTGGTGAGGTCGGTTCGTAACAGGTTGGTACGCTCCCTGGCTTCCATATAGTGGGTGAGCATGCTCAGTCCCGCCATTGCCAGTCCAAGTGTCTTGTTGTCCTTTCCTGCCGATTTATAGGCCGCCGCACTGTTCTGCAGGGACGTTTGGAAGCTGTCGGATATCTCGCTGATGAGCGCGGAACAGGTGTCGCTTATTCTGTTATACTCCAGTTCCGTATGCTTCAACATGCTGTCGACATCAAGGAACTGTACTTGACTGAAGTCGAAGAGATTGGGGGCTACGGCCTTGATGGAGTCGCCATAGATGTCGATCAGCTGCATGGCATATTCCTGATAGGTGGCTACGATGTCGGTACGCAGCGTGGTGAAGTCAGCGATGTTGCGTCTGACTGTATCCTCGCCTTCATGGTAGGTGCCCACCATCTTTGAGTAGCGGTCGAAGAGAGTGGAGGCTTCCGTACGTACGGCCTTCACGCCACTCGTACCCATCACCTTATCCATCATCTTCGAAGCCTCCTTTACCGTAGCCGCCTGCATATTCAGGTTGATGTCGTCTTGCAGTTTTGAGAGCGTGAGGGAGGTCTTGTCGAGCTCCTTACGGGCCATCTCCATGGCGTCTTCCGGCTTGTCGTTGTTGAGCAAGTCCGTCATTTGGTATTCGTTGATGAGCGGACTGCGACTGTCGTTGGTAACGAAAGCCCGTTTGATGTTGCTGTCATTATTGAAATAACGGTATGCCTCCAGTGCCAGACGGCTTACGTCTATGGAGTCGGCATTAATGCCGTATTGCTTCAACTCGTAGGCAAGATCCGCACGCAAGTAAGTCTCACCATCCTTACACAGCTTTGCTGCAATGTTGCGGATAGCCTCGTAAATGTTCTGAGAATCATTCTTGTTCATGTCATCATCGTTTTTAGTTGACAATTAAAATAGCTCTGGCATCCTTAGCCATCGATGCGGGTCTGTCAGCTGATCATAGAAGATATAGTGCAGGCCCAATACCAGAAGGAGGGCTATGGCAAATGCCAGTATCTTTACGCAGGATTTCTTTGATATGAACGTCATTGCAATCAATTAAAGTATATGTATGTTCTATTATCTGTTTATCTCGCTCATTGGAAGCTCGTGGTCGTACTCCGCATGCGCCATAATGGTGAAGCTGCTCATACGCAACACGTCGGCAAGAGAATAGTGGAAGTGGCAGCAAAGAGCATAAAACACATAGTGATGTCTTTGAATGCAGGCTTGCTCAATGCGCCGTCGGCTCGAGTGTCACCATCATCAAGGTGTCGGTAAGCTCCGTGTCTCTTCCTCCGTCACGCCGAAGTTCTGCAAGATCTCATGGATGATTTGCATCGCGTGGCGGTCTCTCTTATCGTTTTCACAATGCAAAGATATTGGACCGGTGTGCCAAATATTGTCAAAGGCATAAAAAAGTTTGGAAAAATAGTTTTTATGACTACCTTATTATATATGATTGTACGATCAGACCTAAACAGCTTGACTGACGGGTTTAGGCAACAGGGCCCAATAAAGAATATGCCCATAATGGTCTCGCCGCTCCTTTAGGACTTCCCATAGTGGCTTACCCCTAAGGCAACACCGGTTTGCGAAATCGGTAAACCTAATTAACGCCAACTTACATTAACGCAATTCCTACCTTAAAAAGAACTCACTTGGAGCAAGCTAATGACAGAATAATTACGTTGGAAGATAAATAAAATATCAATATGCCGAAGACTAGCCACATACCGAGAATATATTGGGGCCGAAAGTAAATACTGCCAGATTCGTCTTGACGGATTGCAGCATACCGGCAAATAGGATTGTGTGCACGTTTCTTCATCAAACCCATCAAGGACCTACAGAAAGATTTTAAGACATCAAGGATGCTCAATATGGGCCAGTTGCGCAGCAGCCCGTTCGTAATCAATAGGACCGCTCCGCATGAAGGGCGGAAAATGGATGCAGGAACCAGATAGTGAGAAATGACCTTCATACAAGGATATTTAAAAACGGGGAAAATAGGGAAATTTTGCGAAAATTTCCCTATTTTTCCTTATTTCCTCATTTCTTTTCCACAATATAAGTTGTCTTGCGCCACGCATCTGTCAAAGCCTCAATTCAAAGTCTGCCACGTCGAACCATCGCCCAAACCTGTACCTACATCGTGGAAATGCGACATCTGACTGAAGTACCGTTCGTGATGAAGCTCCATGCTCACCTCACTGCAGCCCGTGCTGCAAGCCATCAGCACCTTGTACATTCACACCAGCGGAACGCGTCTATTAGGGCTCACCCGATAAATATAGGGGAGATATGCTGCTCAGATAAAGTACAGGGACGAAAAGCAGAGGAATGGCTCAAGGGGGCGTGTATGGAATGAAT
>ERZ827043.3540-NODE-3540-length-11238-cov-13.895198_pt1 | contig 11238 bp, 8 predicted proteins | sample MGYA00519923_ERZ827043 | MGnify/ENA primary metagenome ERZ827043 (study PRJEB31778, sample SAMEA3449251) | human gut metagenome | biome: human gut; feature: human-associated habitat; material: faeces | place: United Kingdom | collected 2010/2012 ...
TTGGGGTCCACCCACCAGTCGCCGTTCTGGGCGTCACAGTCCAGGGTGCCCTCACCGGTGACCACGACGTCGTGCACCTGGGTGATGTTCAGCAGGCCGGCAAAGCTGTTCAGCGGGTTGCCCTCCCAGCCGGTCAGGTAGTACTCGTCCACCTCGTTCTCGCTGGGCAGCACGCCGGGCAGGATGGGGTAATGGGTGCGGTCGTTGTCGCCCAGCAGCACGGCACCCTTTTCCAGATACAGGGTGGTGTTGCTCTTCAGGAACAGGCTGGCGGTGCGGTAGCGGCCGGCGGGCACATACACGGTGCCGCCCTTGGGGCAGGTGGACAGGGCGGCCTGCAGCTTGCCGGTGTTGTCGGTCTCGCCGTCGGCCACCAGGCCGTAGCGGGATGCATCCACAAAGAACGTTTCAGCCTCGGTGACAAAGGTCAGGCTCAGGGGCTCGCCCTCGGCCTGCACGCCCACGGTGTACTCGGTACCGGGCAGCAGGGAGAACAGGGAGAACACATTGGTATTGCATGCTTCGTAGACAGTCTTGCCGTTCAGGGTAACGACGAACGGGTGGGCCGGACGGAAGCACAGGCCGTTTTCCAGCTCGAACACGGCACTGCGGGTCATGGAACGGATAAGGGACAGGTTCATGAGAAAACCTCCTGATAAATGGTTTTGGCTTGCCCGCACCGGGCGGGCATGGTATGATAAAAAGAAAAGCGGGTGTGCGCGGAGGACGTTAAAGAATGAAGGCAGAACAGGAAAAGATCAGTGCAAAGGTCCGGGCAGTGTCGATGCACCTGAACGGCGGCAAGCTGCAGCTGCCCGCCGAAGAGGAGAGCTGCTACGTTGTGCTGGTGGCAGAAAGCGGCTGTACCCTGCAGTACGCAGAGCAGACCATGCTGCTCAACCCGGGCAGTGCGCTGCTGCTGGGACCCGGCGGCGGCTGCATCCAGCAGACGGGCAGTGCGGCACCGGAGCTGGTGGGCTGCAGTTTCCCGCTCAGTGCCCTGCACGAGCTGCGCACCCAGACCCAGCGGGATTTTTCCCGGCTGTTTGAGCCGGAGCAGTCTGCTGTGCTGTACGGTTCCGTGCAGTGGAACAGCCGCCTGCGCACCCTGCTGGAGCTGATGCGCACCGCCATGGAGGAGCCGGATTACCCGGGCGCGCTGTACCTGCTGCTGGTGCTGCATTACATCGAGCAGGAATGCATCGCGGAGAGCAGCGCGGTGGCCCGGCCCCACAATAAGACGGTGGAGCGCATCTGTGCGTATCTGGCCGCCAACTACCGCCAGAAGTTCTCCCTCAGCGAGGTGGCAGCGCGGTTCTACCTGTCGCCCTACTACCTCAGCCGCCTGTTCAAGCGGGTGACGGGACAGTCCATCGTGGACTACATCAACAACCGCCGCATCGAGGCAGCCCAGAAGCTGCTGGAGACCACGGAACTGAGCATCAGTGCGGTGGCCGAGCAGACCGGTTTTGCCAGCGCGGCCCATTTCCGCCGTGTGTTCCACGAGGTGATGGGCACCGGGCCGCTGCAGTACCGCAAGGCACATAAGAAATGATGGGTTTTCCTGCGGAAAACAGGGTACAGCCCTGCGGGCTATGATGTCTGCCTGCGGCAGAAGAGGTGTGCCTCACGGCACAATGTTGTGCAGCGTGCAGCATGTTCCGGAAGGGGATACATCATTCACAAATAAAACACCCCCTGTGCCCTCTACGGGAACGGCACAGGGGGTGTTGTTTGCATCAGATGCTCTTTGCGCAGCGGGACAGGGGCTTAGCCCTTGACGGCACCAGCAGAGATACCTTCAACGAACTGGTCCTGTGCACAGAAGAAAACGATCAGCTGCGGCAGGATGGAGATCAGGGACAGCGCCAAGATCTTGTTCCAGGCAAAACCGGTATCACCGTCCATGGACAGCTTCACGAACAGGGACATCGGGTACTTGCCGGGGGTACTGACGTAAAGCAGCGGGCCCATGAAGTCGTTGCAGCTCCACATGAACTGGAACAGTGCGCAGGACACCAGAGCGGGCATCAGCATCGGGACGATGACCTTGTACAGGGTCTGGAAGGAGGAGCAGCCGTCGATGGCGGCAGCCTCGTCCAGGTCGCGGGGGACGTTGCGCATGAACTGCACCAGCTGGTAGACGAAGTAGGTCTCAGTTGCGAATGCGCAGTGGACCCAGATGGCCAGATAGAACGGGCTGTTGACCCAGCCGAACTTGGTGTACAGCAGGAACTGAGGCACGTTCAGGACGACCTGAGGCAGGAACAGGGTGGCCAGCATGATGCTGAACAGGATCTTCCGACCCGGGAAGTCGAAGCGGCCAAAGCCGTAAGCTGCAATGCAGGAGGAGACCACGGTACAGATGACCTTGGGCAGGACGTAGCTGTAAGTGTTCAGCATGGCCTGCAGGATGTTGATGGAACCGCCGAAGTTGTTCAGCGCGTTCTTGTAGCCCTCCAGAGTGGGGTTCTTGATCCACAGGCCGATGCCTGCAAAGATCTCGCTGTTGTCCTTAAAGGTGGCGCTGATCATCCACAGCAGGGGATAGATCATGATGAGGCCCACCAGGATCAGGACGAAGTACTTGAAAAACGTCGCGATGGCGTTAGAAGCTTTCATTCCCATACTGTCACACCTTACCTTTCATCCGAGTAGTAGACCCACTTCTTCTGGCTGGTGAAGGCGATGATCGTCAGGATGCAGACGATGACGAACATGATCCATGCCAGTGCGGAAGCCATGCCCATCTGGTTGGACTTGAATGCGTAGTTGTAGACCAGAATGGAGATGAGGGTGGTGGAACCGCGGGGACCGCCGTTGGTGATGATGAACGGGCCATTGAACTCCTGGAAAGCCTGGCAGATCTGAGTGACCAGGTTGTAGAAGATGATGGGGGTGATCATCGGGACGGTGATGGAGAAGAACTGTTTCCATTTGCCTGCGCCGTCGATGGTGGCGGCCTCGTACAGGTCGGCCGGCACGCCCTTCAGAGCGGCGAGGAACAGCACCATGGCGGAGCCGAACTGCCAGATACGCAGGAAGCAGATGATCCACAGTGCGTAGCTGGGGTCGCTCAGCCAGGAAGGACCCTGGAAGTGGCCGAAGGTCAGCATACGGATGAGGGTGTTGACCAGACCGTCATCACGGAACACGGCCTTCCACAGCACGGCGATAGCAACAGAGCCGCCGAGGATGGAGGGGATGTAGTAGACGGTGCGGAACACGTTCACGCAGGCGATCTTGAAGTTCAGGATGTAGGCGATGAACAGTGCGAAGACCAGCTTCAGAGGCACAGTGATGAAGCTGTACTTGAAGGTGGTGATGAGCGCCTTGGTGATCTTGGGAGTGGTAAAGGCGTCCACATAGTTCATGATGCCATACTGATGGATGCCGTTGAAGAAGTCCATATCCGTAAAGCTGTAGTACAGAGACTGGCCGAACGGAATGGCCTTAAAGACGACGAAGCCGATGATCCAGGGGATCAGGTAGAACAGGCCCTGCCATTTGTCAAAAAACTTCTGGGCCGGGGTACGCCCGAGAGAGGGCGCTTTGCTTTCTTTCATCCGGGAATCCTCCTTTTATAAGGATATGTCTCGTACGCCGCACAATAGTTTGGACACATTTTTGTCAAAAAAATGTCATCACCGTCTTGCAAAAAAGAGGCATCCGTCCGTAGGTGGAAGGGATGCCCCTTGCAAGACTCCTTTATGCGGGGCGGCCTGTGTCAACACCGCGCGTGTGCGGGCCGCAAAAAGTCCGTGAGGCGGAAATTAGACGGAGTAGCCGACAGACTCCATGCCGTCCAGCAGGGTATCGACCAGGTCAGCGCCGGAAGCATTGTCGTAATCCAGAGTGTCGAACACTTCCTGATAGATGCCGGTGCCGGTAGCCTTCAGGTCGTTGGACTCGAACAGGGGGTCGAGCTGGTTGGAAACGAAGGCCATGACCTTGCCGTTTGCCTCAGCGACCAGCTCCTTGACAGCGCCGGCGCTCTGAGCAGCAGCCAGACCAGCCTTGGAGGCGGGGATGCCGCACTCAGAACCCATGATGGAAGCGCCCTTCTCCTCGTTCAGCAGGAAGTTGATGAGGGTAGCTGCCTCTGCGGGATGCTCGCAGGTCTTGGTGATGGCCAGACCCATGGAGACCTTGGAGAAGCCGCCGTTGTAATCGCCGAACTTGATCTCCTCGCCGACGGTGAAGCCAGCTTTGTTCTCCTCGTCCAGAGCGTCAGCGTACTTGGTAGCGGAGGAGTCCCACTCGAAGCAGCCGGCCAGCTTGCCGGTGATCCACTCGGTGGACTGGTGAGCGGCGTTGTCGCCGTTGGAGCCGTAGTAGGTGGGCAGGCTCATGATGACGTGGCCCTCGACCAGGCTCTTGATGAAGTCGATGCCCTCAGCGATCTGGTCAGCGTCGTAGTTCAGGGTAGAGGTGGTGGGGTCTGCCCAGTCCTTGCCGTACTTGGACTCGAGGTAGAAGACCATCAGGATCATACGGTCGTATGCGCCCAGGTGCAGGGGATAGTAGTCATCGCCCAGCTTCTCCTGGAAGGTCTTGCCGGCAGCCATCAGCTCGTCCAGAGTGGTGGGGAAGGAGATGCCGGCCTTGTCGAAGGTGGTCTTGTTCCAGTAGAAGATACGGCCGGTCATGGAGACAGGCACGCACTGCTGGGCGTTTGCCACGTTGCAGGCAGCCAGCTTGGCCTCGTCCCACTGGGTCAGGTCCAGATAGTCGGAGACGCTGTTCAGGTCGATGAAGGTCTGGCCGTTCTTGGAGTAGTTGTACAGCCAGTTCCAGTTGATCTGGCAGACATCCTCAGCGACGCCGCCTGCGAACTTGGTGGACATGGTGTCCTCCCAGCCGGACCATGCAGCGAAGGTGGGGTTGACGGTGATGGTGCTGTGCTCAGCAGAGAAAGCCTTGATGGCCTCCTGGTAAGCGTTGTGACGGGACTCGCCGCCCCACCAGCTCATGGTCAGGGTGACGGGGTCAGAAGACAGACCGGCCACAGAAGCTGCTGCGGAAGAAGCGGCAGTGGAAGTGGCGGTAGAACCAGCGTTGCTGGAGCCGCCGCAGGCGGCCAGCAGGCCGGCAGCACCCACAGCGCCAGAGACCTTCAGAAAGTCACGACGAGAAATTGCCTTGCTCATTTTCGTTCTCCTCCTATGTAGAAAACATCTTCTTGCACGGACGCCTCTGCAAAGCATCCGTTGTATACAAATATGATACCAAAGGCAAGAAAAAAAAGAAAGATGCAAATTGTAGTGATAGCGGCAGAAAACGTACAAATATTGCGCTTATTTTTTGCCCGGTTTTGACGTCATTGCCATAATGAATAAACTTGAACCGAAAAACTGTGCAACTTGTATACTTCAACGATTTGCATAGAAAACTGGGATGCAACAGGAGAAGATTGACCTGAATTGCAAGAATTTTGTAGCCGAGGCAGAATTTGTTGAAAGAGCGTTGTATACATCAAAAGCGACGATAACAGAAAGTTCCGGCCCTGAGCTGATATATCAATAGCGCAAAAAACGCGCGAATTGGGGCGCGATTGATATATCACGGATGCAGAAAAGATACAAAAATGCCGTCCGGCGTGCGGACGGCATAAAATCAGGAAAAAGAGTCACCGGCGGGCGGCGTAGAAGGCGCTGCGCTCCCGGAAATAGCACTGGGGACACATGCTGACGTACTGGACGTCGTTCTCAAGGTCGATGGCTACCTGTTCGCCCTCAAAGACGAAGCGGCCGTTGACCTTGCGGCAGTTGCAGGTGGCCTTGCGGCCGCAGGTGCAGATGGTCTTCATCTCCTCGATGGTGTGGGCCAGCTCCAGAAGCCGGGTGGAGCCGGGGAAGCCCTTGAGGGAGAAGTCGGAGCGCAGGCCGTAGCAGATGACGGGGATGTTCAGCTCTACCGTCACCATGAACAGCTGCTCGGCCTGATCGGCAGTGAGGAACTGGCTCTCGTCACAGAGCACACAGGCCAGAGGCCGGCCCTCGCTGCTGGCGGCCCGGACGGCCTCCACCAGGTCCATGTCCGGCGGCACCAGCAGGTCGGCAGGGCGGCGGACGCCCAGACGGCTCACGAGGTCGCCGCTGCCCTTGGTGTCCACCTTCGGCTTGAGGATGAGCACCCGCATCCCCTGCTCCTCGTAGTTGTGGGCCACCTGCATCAGCGCGGTGCTCTTGCCGCTGTTCATTGCGCCGTAACGGAAATAAAGCTTTGCCATGTCGAAAAAGTCTCCTCATGAAAGGACTCTCTCAGCCAAAGCCTGACGGAGAGGGCCTGTATTATCGATAGTATGTGCTCAGTCCTGATTGCGCAGCCGGTAGCCCAGGCTCATCAGGCTGTCGCCGAGGTGGACGTTCTCCACCACCACGTCGGGGTAGGAGACAGACAGATCGTAGTGGGAGAAGTTCCAGAAGCCCTGAATGCCCAGAGCCACCAGACGGCCGCTGATCTCCTCTGCGCCGCTGCGGGGCAGACAGAGCACAGCCACCTCGGGGTGGTGCTCGGCGCAGAAAGCTTCCAGCTCATCAATGTGTAAAATCTGGATGCCATTGATCTCTTTGCCCACCTCGTCGGGGGCGTTGTCGAAGGCGGCGATGAGCTTGTAGCCGTTGGTGTCGGTGGTGATGAAGCGGCTCACAGCCTTGCCCAGACGGCCGCAGCCGATGAGGATGGTGGGCAGGAGGTCGCCGTTGCCAAAGAGCAGATGCTCAAGGATGCTCAGCAGGTTCTCCACCGAGTAGCCGATGCCCTGACGGCCATTCACGTCGCCGATGCAGTTGAAGTCCTGCCGCACCTGAGAGGCAGTGGTACCCATCTGGGCGGCCAGCTCACGGGACGAGATGCTGGTGATGCCGTCGTTCTTCAGGGTGCGCAGGTAGCGATAGTATTTGGGCAGGCGCTTGATGACGGGCAGAGAAGCTTTGCCGGGAGTGTTCATAGGGGGGTCTCCTTTCTTTTTATCCGCAGCATTGCCGGGGAGAAGTGCGCAGCGGCAGGGTGCTCCGGCAAAAGATTTGTACTTTCTTGTACAATAATGATACATATTTGACAATCTTATCTCTAGTATAAAGTATACAGCGCGAAGACAGAATGTCAAACCATTTGGCACATTTTTTTGAGAAAGAAAAGAAATCTTTGCCGAAGTATAACCGGCAGGAATGCCGGACAAGCTGAAATGAAGCAAAAAGGAGGATACGCAGAATGTCACAAGAAGAGAAGAACATCCCCGTGGAGCAGCAGCGGCTGGAAAAAGAGCAGATCGAGGATATGGGCAGCGTTTACCGCACCCGGGGAGCTCACGCCATCCACTGCCTGACGGTCATCGGGCAGGTGGAGGGCCATGTGGAAGCGCCCCAGGGCCAGAAGACCACAAAATATGAGCACGTCATCCCCCAGCTGGTGGCCGTGCAGGAAGACCCCGCCATCGAGGGTCTGCTGGTCCTGCTCAATACGGTGGGCGGGGATGTGGAGGCGGGGCTTGCGCTGGCGGAGCTCATCGCCAGCATCTCCAAGCCCAGTGCGGCGGTGGTGCTGGGCGGGGGCCACTCCATCGGCATCCCGCTGGCCGTCAGCGCCCAGCGGAGCTTCATTGTGCCTACAGCCACCATGACGGTCCACCCCGTCCGCCATTCCGGCATGATACTGGGCGTACCGCAGACCATGCGCTGGTTCGAGCAGATGCAGGAGCGCATCACCGGCTTCGTGGCGTCCCACAGCGGCATCTCGGAGAAGCGTTATACTGAGCTGATGATGCGCACAGGCGAGCTGGTCATGGACGTGGGTACCGTGCTGGATGGCCGAAAAGCCGTGCGGGAAAAGCTCATCGACGAGCTGGGCGGGCTGTCGGATGCGCTGGCATGGCTCTACCGAGAAATCGAGGGGAAATAAATTGCCATTTGACTTTTCCCGTGGTACAATGAAAGAATCGAGTAGTATCGAAATTCTTCCATCGTCACCGACAGAGCCGCCCTGAGCGCGCCCTGCTTCATGATATAAAATAAGAAACGGGTTTTAGGAAACATGGCAAAGAGAAAACGCAAGACCTCCGGGCGCAGCACAGCCTCGCGCCGCAAGAACCGGACACAGGACCGGATGCCCGCGGGGCTCATCACCCTGTTTGCGGGGCTGGTGCTCATGGCGCTGGCTTTCGTGCCGGGCAGCTCGGCCTGGCGCACGATGCACGATGTCCTGTTCGGCGTGTTCGGCTGCGGAAGTTTTGTGCTGGGCGCAGCACTGTGCTATCTGGCGATCCTCTACACCCGGGGCGAAGACCTTCTGCCCCACATCGCAAAGCTGGTGCTGGGGCTCATCTTCGCCAGCGGCACGGTCATCGTCTTTTCTGACATCCCCACCGACCAGACCGCCGCGCAGATGACTGCCGCCTGTTATCATAATGGTATGAGCGCATGGCTCTCGGGCGGTGCGCTGGGCGCTGTGCTGGGCGGGACGCTCCTGCTGCTCTGCGGCAGACCCGCCGCCAATCTGGTCATGGCGGCGCTGGCGGCCTGCGCCAGCCTGTACATTTTTGACGTTACGCCCGCCGAGTGCTGGCAGTGGCTCTGCAACGTGGGCGGCAGCGTCCACGAAAAGGGCCTTGCCGTCCACGAGCAGAATGCCGCCCGCCGGGCCGAGCGTCTGGCAGAACGCGCCGCCGAGGAGGCCGAGGCGGAGGAATATGAGGACTATGACGACGACCTGCCGGAAGACGAAGTGGGCGAAGGCGAGGACTACTACGGCGGCGAAGAGCCTGCCGCGCCCGCCTTCCATATCCAGCCTCCCGGTTGGCTGGCTGGCGTCTTCCACTGGGGCCATCAGGTGATGCAGGGCGGCGAACAGGCGGAGCCTGCCCCTGCGCCCGCACCGGAAGCACAGACCCCGCTTCAGCCCGAGCCTGCCCCCGTACAGGTGGAAAAGTCCCGGCCTCGTGCGCCCTTTGATATTGATTTAGGCCCTGACCATACCACCGTCACCGAGGGCGGCAGTGAGCCCATCGAGCCCATCATCCTCGGCCCTGGCGGCACCTTCGGCATGGACCCGCTCCGCCGTGCGCCCATCCGCGCCACCGTGACTCCCATCGTCCCGGACGCTGTGGATACTGCCGCTGAGGACTTCTTCACGGCCCAGCCCGAGCCGACGGTGACGCCCACCGTTACGCCCGCTGCCCCGGCAGAAGAGCCGGAACAGCAGCCCGCGCCTGAGCCGCCGCTCTCCTTCGGTATCCCGCTCTATGATTTGACCCCGACTCCGGAACCGGCCCCGCAGCCGGTCAGCGCCGAGAATGCTGTGGCGTTCCGCTCTGAGCCGGATGAGGACGGCTGGATCAGCATCACCAGCGACCCGGTGGAGGAAAAAGACCTCAACACGCTGGTGGCAGCCGCCATGGAAAAGCCTGCTGTCTCCGAGGAGCAGGCCGCGAACGCCCCCGCCGAAGAGGCCGTGACGGAGGAGAGCTTCCAGTATCAGTACCCGTCCATCGAGCTGTTTGAGCGCGCCCCGGAGGAAAGCGACTCCGGCGCGGAAGACGAGCTGAAAGCCAACGCCCAGAAGCTGGTGGACACGCTGGAAAGTTTCGGCGTCCGCACCCGTGTGCTGGATATTTCCCGCGGCCCGTCGGTCACCCGGTATGAAGTCCAGCCCATGGCGGGTGTCAAGATAAGCCGCATCACTTCGCTGGCGGACGACATCGCCCTGAACCTGGCGGTGGCCGATGTCCGCATGGAGGCACCCATTCCCGGCAAGCCTGCCGTGGGCATCGAGGTGCCGAACCATAAGAAAACGCCGGTCTACATCCGCAGCGTCTTCGAGAGCCAGAGCTTTTTGCGGATGACCTCGCCGATGGGCATTGCGCTGGGCAAGGACATCGCCGGCGTGGCCCAGGTGGCCGACCTGTGCAAGATGCCCCATCTGCTCATCGCGGGCAGCACCGGCAGCGGTAAATCGGTCTGTGTCAACAGCATCATCATGAGCCTGCTGTTCCGCTCCAGCCCCGAGGACGTCAAGCTCCTGCTCATCGACCCCAAGGTCGTCGAGCTGGCTGAGTACAACGGCATCCCTCACCTGCTGATGCCCGTCGTCACCGAGCCCCGCAAGGCGGCCGGCGCACTGGGCGGCGCAGTGCAGGAGATGGAGCGCCGCTACCACCTCTTCGCGGAGAACAACGTCCGCGACATCAAGTCTTTCAATAAGCTGGCTGCAACGGACCCGAACCTTGAGAAGATGCCCTATATCGCCATCATCATCGACGAGCTGGCCGATTTGATGATGGTCGTCGGCAAGGATGTCGAAGACTCCATCTGCCGCATCGCCCAGAAGGCCCGCGCCGCCGGTATGCACCTCATCGTGGCGACCCAGCGCCCCAGCGTGGACGTCATCACCGGCCTCATCAAGGCCAACATCCCCAGCCGCATCGCCTTCGCCGTGTCCAGTCAGGTGGACAGCCGCACCATCCTCGACGGTGCCGGTGCCGAAAAGCTGTTGGGCATGGGCGATATGCTCTTCATGCCCGTGGGCGCACCCAAGCCCACCCGTATCCAGGGTACCTTCGTGCGGGATGAGGAGATCAGCCGTGTGCTGGACTTCATCAAGAAGAGCGCCACCGTCCAGTACGACGAAGCCATGATAGAGGCTATGGAAAAACACGCCATCCAGGACGGCAAGAAGGGCAGCAGTTCCGCCGACTCCGACGAGGAGGGCGGCAGTGACCCGATGCTCAAGCAGGCCGTGGAGGTGGTCATCGACGCCGGCCAGGCGTCCACCAGCCTGCTGCAGCGCCGCTGCAAGCTGGGTTATGCCCGCGCCGCCCGCATCATGGACGAGATGGAAGAAAAGGGCATCATCGGCCCCTACGAGGGCGCAAAGCCCCGCGCTGTCCTCATCAGCCGCCAGCAGTGGCTGGAAATGCAGATGAATCAGCCGGATGAATAACCTCTCAGTCAAAGCCGGACGGCTTTGCCAGCTCCCCTACCAGGGAAGCCACTGGCGTACCGGACAGGCTCACGCTGGATGAATAGAATTTTTGATTTCGGAAGCAATAGAGCCCTGTTGTATAGGGCAGGCATAATGAAAGAAAAAGGATAACTATGGAACATTACACCGAATTTCTCCCCATCAGCCGGGCCGACATGGAGGCCCGGGGGTGGGACCAGCTGGACTTCGTGGTGGTGGGCGGCGACGCCTATGTGGACCACCCCAGCTTTGGCACCGCCATCATCAGCCGCCTGCTGG
>ERZ827043.3544-NODE-3544-length-11231-cov-2.335093_pt1 | contig 11231 bp, 9 predicted proteins | sample MGYA00519923_ERZ827043 | MGnify/ENA primary metagenome ERZ827043 (study PRJEB31778, sample SAMEA3449251) | human gut metagenome | biome: human gut; feature: human-associated habitat; material: faeces | place: United Kingdom | collected 2010/2012 ...
GCATCGACCTGCGCCGATGCCCCTAAATAAGACACACTTTTTGTCCTATAAGCCTCAAAATCCTTTACATCTTAACCCCCATCGTCGTAATTGCTGCCGAAAATGCTTTGCTGAATAGAAGATTTACAGGCTTCCGTACTGCGCATAAGCTGCACCAATATCAAAATGCTCAGACAGCAGGAACCGAGTCATAGCGCCAATTTCATAAAGCGGCACACATAATTTCGCTAAGCGCGACCAGATTCGCTTGCCAATTCACTTCATAAAAGAAAAAGGATACCTTCACTGTATTGAAGGTACCCTGCTGTTAACACGGTCCAAGCCAAATTGGGGAGTGCAGTACGCTACTGGCAATATAGATAGCTTCACCATACTTTGAAACACCAAACTCTCCCATTTTCAATTCAGCCATGCTATCTTTGCGCACCTCAAGCTCACTCCTTGCTTCGACGGCGACGAATTGCAACCACAACTACAATCACAGCGCCACAACCAATGGCCAGTAGCAAAGCAATCAGGAACTGGACCTTTTGTCCGTAGGCAGCACGTTCTGCTGCTCTACAGTTTTGGTTCCGGCTTCCCCACTCAAGCCGGGCAGAACCAAAGCGCCTTCTTCGCTCCTCCAATGCCCTAGCGCATGCTCTGACGAATAGTATGAGCATACAACCGTTACGATTTTGTCTGGGCAGGTAACATACTCGCTGCCCTGATCGATGCCATTGGAAATAATGGAAACTGCACCTCTGCAATAGTGGGGCCAAAGTCATAGCCAAGACGTGCCTCGGGCGCAACCATAACCGCATGGTTGCACAGGAGGTACATGAAGTCGTGCTGTGTTTTGCAGAACGCTTCCTGTGGGATCTGGGTTACTTTCAACCCTTTTGGCAGAACGAGGCCACTGCTCATATCGGTATTTTAAAAGCAGCTTTTACCTATGCTTGAAATGGTCGTATTCGTCTCAGGATTTGTAAGGCGCAGGCTTTTGCAGTCCTCGCACGCAAAATTCCGACAGCGACGATTCGCTCACTCGTCCCTAGGCCAATATCAGCCAAATCAGCGCACCCGACAAAAGCGTATTCATTAATGGCGGTTACCGGCGTATTGGCGCCTAACCCTGTATCGGTAAGGCAATAGCGCAGTCAAAGGCGTCAGTCTCTATCAACTGAATGGTCTTGTTTTCTCCATACCCATTTCAACAAGGTCATAGCACTGGTTAAAAGCACCATCGGGAAGTGAGGTAAGACCCTGCATTTTGTCTAAACAGGTGGTGGTAAGACCGCAACACGAAAAGCAACCGTAACCCATTACTTGAATAGTAACGGGTTCGTTAAAGGTAAGGCTGGTTGGGCTAACACCGGTACCGAACGCCAATTCACCAAAATACCCAATAGTCATTCCCAAAGGTCAACCAAAGCAAGATTAGGCAGTCGCAGAAGGCGGTATCGTCAATCGAGTCAAGCGTTTTGCCCTCGAAACACACCAATTTCAGGTTATGGCAGCAGATCACCTACACGCGAACAACGCACCATGGATCGAAGCCTTCTTTCCCAAGCTCCTTGACACGATCGTCTATCCACGCGCAATGTGCCGTGGATACCACTTCTGAAACCATGCGGTGAACACCCCCATCAACGCGGGAAGAACGGAATTGATTGCGCCAACGTAGCTTGCTGCGTCCGTTTGCATGATGAAATAGGTCCAAATGGGCGTAACCAGGTAAAGCACTCCCCACGCCGCCGTAAGGATGCGGTTCGTTCTCATGAAGATCGGATTGCGCAATGCTGCTTCCCCGTTATAGCTGTTCTTGGAATAATGCGCAGTCAGCGGCACTTTCAGGAAGCACGAAACCGTCCACATCAGCCCGAACAACAAGTACGACACCGGAATAACAAGAATCGGCGATGCCCCCGCTAGCAGCGCAACGGAACATGTACCCACCCCTAAACCAGAAATCTGGTCATACAACGTAGCCTTTGTCCGATGCATCAAAACTGGGAGCAGCACACATACCGTCACGCTAATCAAGCTGCCCCAGAACCCATCAATAGACGCAACAACCCAGAACACGATCCAGGGAATCAAGAGCAGCAGCATATTGGTCTTCGGCTCGCTGGCGCTTTTGCCGTTGCCCTCATCACCACTGCTCACACCCTCAAGCGCATCCGAATTATTTGCGCCTGCACTTGATGCCGCGCCAAAAAAATCATCCCAGTGCATCATCAGGTCAAAATCGCCCTCCACGGAATACAGATGCTTCATGAGCGCTTCATCTCCAGCAATCTCGCCGCTTGCAATTGAGCGCCAAACATCAAAGGGCGTGTTGATGCGTGTAGTGAAACCATCAGCAAAGCCATCTTCAGGCTCTACTTCAACCCAGCTTCCCCTCTGCCCGAGAGTAATGCGGTAGACCTTGCCGATATCGGTATAGTTCATGTCAAGCACAACATCGTGCTCCTGCCATGATCCCTTGCGATAAAGGGCCGCCATTTGACGGGTGAACACCAAACTAGGATCTTCCTTTTCACCTGATTCGCCAACGCCCCAGCTAGCATCTGCCATCGCTTCAAAAACATCACGCGGGAATAGGTTCCGGTCAAGTTTGCCGCGAGTTTCTCCGGTAATACCACCAGAAGCAAATTCCTGCCCCGCTTTCTTCACCCAAGAAAGATATTCGTCAGTGCGTTCCGAAAGCTCTTTTACCCTGAAAAGCTCACCTTGTCCGCAGAAAATCGCGGTGTAGCCGCCTTTTCCGCACAGTCGGTCGTACAGGCTGGTAACGCAGTCGTAGTTCCCTTGGGCAGTGTAGAAGCCGCACGTAGAAATAACCATGGTGCTCTTGCCGCTCATATCGTAGCGAGAAGGATGCCCTCCGCTTTCCGTTTCCGTGCACATGAACGGGAGGGACATAGGAAGCTGACGGTCGACGAGGGTCTTCAGCTGACCAGGCAACCCAAAGTAATACAGAGGGAAACTCCAAACAACAACGTCGGCCCACAGGATTTTATCGATAACTCCCTGCATATCGTCGCGAATGCAACACTCGCCTGGCGTCTTGCTCCAGCACGAAAAACAACCCAAGCAGGGTTTGAGGTTAAGCGAGCCGATGTTAAGGGTTTCGATTTCAGGGGCCTGTGCACCGCCATTTTCTTTCTGGATGGTAATACCTTCAAGAAAAGCGCTGGTTAGGCGCCAAGTATTGCTTCGTTTGCCTTTAGGACTGCCGTTGATGGCAAGGATCTTCATTTCGCGTTCCTCAATTCGACGACACATTGTTCGGCGCAGTCAGTACGTCTCTGAATACTTCTTCAGACAAAATCGGCGACACTGCCCAGGGCGAACTTTGCCCTGTTGGCCCGTTTTGAGAATGACCATTTCGCATTCGTACCAATTTCGCAATCGCACTAAGCATATAAGACATGGGGCAACTCTGGCTCGTAAAGCGCGTTAGAAAAAGGTAAAGCCGAAATCAATTATGAGGCCAGATCGGCATGGTGTTCCAGATCCAATTAGCAACAATATTGAGCCATTCGTCCACGAACACTATTTAAAAATGAGACATAGGGTGGTATGAATAATCGAACAGTCAAATAGGATGATAGATATTTCCCTAGTTGCCAAAACGACAAGAGGGAGATTACGGCAAATATCGCATCAATCACCGCATGCAATTCCGGGCAATCTAACGAAAAGTAAATTTGTTCCTGCGCAAACCCTAAACAGAAGGAAATGTTATGAGCAAAGCACAGAAACTGATATCCGGCATCTTCGCATTTGTATTCGCTCTAGTGATAGCGCCCACTGCGTCATTCGCTGCAACCAATTACAATCTATCCGTTAATGGAGAGCAATTTACCAGCGAAAAACTCACCATCCAGTGTGGTGAAGGCACGGCAACATACGACCCCGACGCGCAGAACCTCACGCTCAACAATGCCTCCATCACAAACGCGGTAGACTATGGCGGCATTGATTCGGAGCTAACAGGCGATTTAACCATTACACTCCAGGGAAGTAACCAAATCACCTTCAACGACAATATAGGCATCATGGCCACGGGAAGCATCATTTTCCGTGGATCGGGAAGCCTTGCCATCTCGGTCGCAGGAGACACGATGGACGGCATAAGCGTAGGCGGCGACGTCACCATGCAGAACACAGCCGTCTCAATCCACTCCCCTGGAGGACTCGGCATCGCATGCGATGGCACAGTCTCCCTCGACAACACGCAACTCACTTCTAATGGACTGTATGCAGGCATCGATGCCGCAGACCTGGTTATCAAGAACGGCTGCACCGTAAACATCTCGGCAACCGAGCAAAATTGCAACGCTGCGTACATTAACTCCACCGACAGCTCTGCAGGCAATATCAGCATTTCCGATTCAGCTATTATCGCCAAAAGCCTATTCCCAGGACTCTTCGCCTCAGGCAATATGACTATCGATGGTGGTACCCTCCAGGCCACCTCTACCGTTGACTCTCCTCTGTGGGCAAAGGGCAACATCGCCATTAGGGGAAAAGCGAAAGTCACGCTTAGCGGCGAATACCCTTCAGGCTGCAATGGCAACTTTACGGTTTATGAGGCAGAGATCGACGCCAAAAACACCAGCCAGAACAATATTCCCGCACTTGCCGACTGTCCCACTATCAACGATGACTTCGCGCTGACGTATGCCATGGCTGTTGATAGCGAAGGCACGTCGATCGATCTTATTGAGCACGATGGAGCCGAACAGGCTAAAGGCTTCCTTCACCTTTACAAGAACATCCATTTCATCACTGGCGAAAAAACCGTGACCTATTCCCTTCCGTTCACGAAGGTAGTCAAAAAGGGCGGCGACATTGCTCCCGGTAAGCAGGAATTTGAGCTAGAGGTCTTTGATGTTGGCGTTGGCCAGATCGAGGATTACAGCGATGTGACCATAACGGCAACCGTAGCTACGAATGGCGAAGGAGAATACGAAAGCGCCCTCACTATCCAAGGCCCGAAGAAGCAAGTGGACAACATAACGTGCGAAGGCTTTTGCGTATGTGAAAAGAACACCGGCATTGCAAACTGGACCTATTCGGATGCCGTATACCAAATCTTCTGCAACGACGGAGCAACCGACAATCAGGGCACGGCCCAGCCAAGCTTCGAAGTATTCCCCGTTGAACTGGTAGCAACAGACAGCGGCGAATTCTACGAAAAGACGCAGGATACCCCCGTTGATGTCATGACGTTCGAAAACGTCTATACCGAAAAGACCGCTCCCGCTGAAGACACCAAGCCAACAGAGGGCAGCGGTCCCAACGCCAGCGACAAGCCCACCGCCAACGATAAACCTACCGCAGCAGCCACCCCACATACGAGCGATGCGAGCACACCATTCGTCGCAATCGCAGCATTGCTGATAGCAGCAACCGCCTTGTTGGCCTCCACCCTGGCGACGAAGAAGCGTTAAGAATAAGAACATGCTGACTACGAGCGCCCATCGATGGTTACCGATGGGCGCTTTCCTTCGGCGTTCGCATGCTTAACGTGGAAGTGCAGCCCGACAGAACGCTTACCGGCACCCCAGTTGCAGGCTGCCCCGGTTCTCACCTGCAACCCTTATCGCAAACGTGCTGTACATGCTGGAATCGGGCACCAACGTTTCCAAATCCGCCGCTGGCAACGTTATTGAAGTGGAGCTTCGTTAGAGGGCGTGTGGAGCTGTCTTTACCGTTCTAAGTGCGCTGCATATGAGGGATAACTGGATGGATCCTCTTATTATTAAGAACGAAATTGCCTTCAACAGCCAACGCTCAAGCCCCACGCAAGGACAAGCGGCAAAGCTCGTAATATAACACCACCCGCCACCGACACTTAAAAGTGGGAAACAAGAGCTCATGCCTGCGGCAATAATGGGACATAGGTTCATTCCCTCGCACATGCGACTGTGGCACTCTTGTACAAGGAACACTTTCCCCAGCAAACGCACACGAGAAAGGGCACGAACATGAACAGCGACGTACAGAAAAGCGTTGATGCGAAAACGCACTACTTCGATGAACATCTCATCGTGCCTGATAGCTTGCGGCCCGAAGTGGACGCATTCTGCGCCGAAGTGGCCACGCTTGGTGAGCAGTGCGCAGACTTCAATACATTCGAAAATCGCTTCGCGTCTGAAGGGTTTTCGGAAAAGTTCGTGGCGCTCATCTGCCAATGCACCCAGAAAGCCTCCCCACAAACAAAAGAACAACGGCGAGAATCGCTCAAAACCGCCAAAAGCATGATGCGCGAAAACCGAAAAGAAACCGCGAAATACCTCGCCGACTCCGTACTAACATCCACCCGAGTTGAAGCCGAAGGCCGCATGCTGAAGGAAAGCCGAGAGCGTATGATCGAAAACGACACCATGGGCGACTACACAAGGACAAAGAACGCCATAGAAGATGGAATCAGCCTTTTCGGATTCCTTTTGAATAAGTTCAAGAAATAGCAGGGTCAAATAAAGCGAAGATATGTTGCCGCCTCACTAACGTAGCTGCTCCGCCCTACCCCTCGTCCACTTCACTAACCAACCAAGAAGTATCCCCGTCGGTAAGAATGGTACGCGAAGCACGAGAAACAGCTGCAATTCGCTTGATACCATCGGTGCAGGCTTGAGCTTCATCCCTAATGCTCGCTTCGGCAGAACGTAAATCCGACTGCATTCCGATCTTCGACATAAGAAGGTTCTGTTTGGCAGCAGCACGGGGAGTCATCGAGACCAAACCCTTCAAATGCCCCCCTGCGCGACCCCTTTGGAAGCGCAACGGGCGCGCCCTTCATCGCACCAATTTTGACCTCCAAAACCCCAGCTACCGTCGCGCGTTTCTTAAGGAATCCCTGCGATTTCTCGAGGATACGTTCCCGCTCAATCAGGGAACTTCTTTCGTCGATTGCGCCATCGTAATACATACGGGTAACGGCAAGCGCAGATAATGCACGAAGGCTCATCCCAAACTGATCCTCGTAAGAATGAAGGTCATCCGCTACCAGCTGAAGCTCTTTCTGACTCGCTTTCGCATCCCTAGCCTTCCCCTCAAGGGCGCCCAGCTGCAAAGTGGTCCAATCAACAACCGCACCGACATCGTTGTAGCAACGTTCAATTTCATTGCGTGCCGCGCGCAGCGCATCGGGCTTCTGTTGATAGTCGTCATAGAGCCTTGAATACGTTTTGGCGATGTCCAAGGCATTTATGAGCTTAGCCTTCTGCTCGTCGGCAATCATCGAAACAACCTTGTCGAGCTTCTCGTCAATGCAGTGGAGGCTATCGCTGATCTCGGTCATATACGCCTGACCAACCACCATGGCAGCAGCGGCAAGACCAGCGCCTGCTATTTGCGTAGGGTTGATCCCGCCTGCTTGAGTAAGCTTTGCGTGGCCTGCCACCTTGTCATTTGAGCCTTTTACCATACCCCGGAAAGCGCCCTTTTCGCCCTTCACCTGAACAAGATCCTGAAGCGTAAACCCTTCAGGGACCTCAACCCTAAACAGACCTTTCTGGGGAATCATCTCCAAAACGTTGGAACTCGCTTGGAGGACTGAATCAGCTTTAGCAAAGAAGCCGATTCCGTTGGAATCACCATCGACTTTCGCAATAACGTTTATGCCTTCAAGATGTTCGGGCAAAACCTCTTCAACGCTAACGGTAGCGAGCGCCTTTTCACTTTTCTCCATCTTTTTAGGCCTCTCCGATGAGGGTTTGCACGTCCCACTTGTTATAGGAATCTACCGCTTGCAAAGCCTGCAGCAGATTCGTGAATTGAGAGCCCAACTCTTCTTCATCGCAGGGATAAGAAAGAATCCACATAGGTTCTTTGAACTTGAAATCGGCGTAAACATCAACGTTGCCAAGGCCGCGCAGCTGGGAATACACCGCAAGCCCCACAGACTTGCCGCAGCCAACAAAAACATCTTTATAGGCAGAAAGATCTTTCTCGCGCGAAGACTTCATAGTAAGGATTGCATAGCAGCCGGTAAAGCCCATATAGCCCGAATCAAGCTCGCCACCGTCGGAAACGTTGTTCTCGAAGTTCTCGAAGAAAGCTTTTGCGGTAATGGGCGGCAAGGAGCTATTAACCGCTTTCTTGCGATTGTCGTCAGCTGCCTTGTTCAACCCCTTTGCTTCTGGATGCCGTTAAGGAACTCAAGTTTTGCCTTCTTGCCATTCTGCGCAGCGAGGTTAGCCTTTTCCTGCACCTGCTCAATAATTATCGGAGCATACTGCTCTATATAAGGCTGGACCATCGGAAGAACCTCTTTCCCAACCTTGATAGCCTTCTGAACATCCTTGAGTTGGATTTTCGGCATTTAGGACTCCTTAGGTCAAACGGACATATTCACAAAACTGCTGGTCAATGTAAGATCCAATTTCGTTATTGTACACCTGGCACACATAAGAGGCTTCCCCAACAAAACATCATGTAAAGTAGAATATGCAGCCTGATGAGGATGGTTTAGCAATTAAAAAAACCCACAGCATTCACATTTGAGTTCAGCGCTATCATCTAAACATCAACGACAGGGGCGATGATCTAAGGAACCCTAAATGGTGTCTATTCTCATAATGCTGCTCATTGCCGCAGCTAACGTTGTAGGCTGCGTCCTTATCAAAAAACGGGGAATCCAGATCTTCCTGGGAATCGCAGCGTGGAGCTGGGTTCTTATTGCACTGGCGACCGGCCTACTTCTTTACAACATCAATTACAAAACAACCGATATCGACGTATCGGAATCTCCCGATGGGGCCTACGAACTGCACTTCCAGCAAATCGGAGAACCAGATTGGCCCTTCGGTTCAACCCACGCCCGTCTTGTTCTTGAAAGCAATGGGAAAACCGTCACAACGTGCAGCTTCGACATTGCCAACGACGGCAAAAACCTTGGTCCTGAAAACTGGGAAACTACATGGGGCAGCGACCACGCATCAGCCACCATATTCGGCGAAGAGCAAAGCGACTATCGCTACAACCTCAGCTTGGATGGGGAAATTAAAGAGCTCCAGCTAGACACTTACAACGGCAAAACGATTCCTGATGCACAGAACGAAACCCCAAAGATCGACGAAGATGGCTACCCTAGCGCCCAAGACTACCAAGCATACAAACAGGAAATGGCAGCAGTTGCCAGCTACATTGGGGCCGACGGATTCGAGATGGAATACAAGGTTACGGCTAAGGGCTACCCCTATGCCGTAATCTCCAGGGAACCAAACGAAAAAACTGGTCAAGTTACCGAGCTACACATTATCCTGAACGAACAGCACGAAAGATTATCGAACCGGGAATACGTTCTGCAAAAGCACCGCTTCGCAGCAGATGGAGCAGAATCCGCTTCCGCCGAAATCGTCGATTTCTATTTGGTGGACTGCGCAACGCTTGAAGTCACCGACGAGCATACAACCCAATGGCATAAAGCAAACCGCAGTTAAAGTTTCATATCGAATTGGTATTCAAGCCTATTTCAGAACAGTATCAATAGGAACAGATAACACTGTTTACCTGGTGGAACGACACTATTTTTAAATAAGCAAGCAACAGAAAAGTTAGAAGAGGTGCTTCTAACGAATGCCCAAAAAGCTTAACCAGTCCGTCTAGGTGAACACGTTCATTGATTTCTAACAATTCTTAATCTATTGTAAAAAAGTCAATAGCTCTCGAAGCTATTGGGATCTATTTTTGGGGGAGGCTTACATGAAAACTGTTGCTATTATTGGCACTTTTGACACCAAAGGCGAAGAATTCGCCTACGTTAAAACCCGCTTCGAAGAGCTGGGCATCAACACCATTACCATCCACTGCGGCGTATTCGATCCGCAAACCATGCCTGACGTTACCAACACGGAAGTAGCAGCAGCAGTTGATATCGAAATGTCAACCATCGCCGAAAAGAAGGACCGCGCCTTCGCCACAGAAACCATGACGCGCGGCGTTGAAAAGCTTTTGCCTACGCTGTATGCCAACGGTCGCTTTGACGGCGTCTTTTCCATGGGCGGATCGGGCGGAACCGCTATCGCAACCGCAGGCATGCGCAAGCTGCCGGTAGGCGTTCCCAAGGTTATGGTGTCCACCATGGCTTCAGGCGATACTTCGCCCTACGTCGGCGCATCCGACATTGCCATGTTCCCCTCCATCGTTGACGTTGCGGGCATCAATTCCTTCTCTGCGACGATCTTCAACAACGCGGTTGCCGCTATGACAGGCATGCTCGAGCACACTGCTCCCAAGCACGAAGATTCCAAGCCACTTGTGGCCGCAACCATGTTCGGCGTTACCACGCCCGCTATCCAGAAAGCACAGGCATACCTGGAATCAAACGGCTATGAAGTACTTGTATTCCATGCAACTGGCACGGGCGGAAAATGCATGGAATCACTGATCAACGGCGGCTTCATCAAAGGCGTACTCGATCTGACTACCACCGAATGGTGCGATGAAATTGCTGGCGGCGTTCTTAACGCTGGCCCCGATCGCTGCAGTGCTGCCGCCCTTAACGGTGTTCCCGCTGTGGTGTCCGTAGGCGCTGACGACATGGTGAATTTCGGCCCGTGGGATACCGTCCCCGAGCATTACCAGTCTCGCAACCTGTACAAGCACAACCCAACCGTTACGCTTATGCGCACCACGGTTGAAGAAAACGAGCAAATTGGGCGTGCTATCGCAGACAAAGTCAACATGTCCATTGGCCCGTGCGCCGTCATGTTGCCTCTGAAGGGCGTTTCGATGATCGACGCCGAAGGCCAACCATTCTACGGTCCTGAAGAAGATGCGGCACTGTTCCAGGTGCTTCGCGATGAAATCGACCCGACAAAGGCCGAGCTCATCGAAATGGATGCTCATGTGAACGACGACGAATTCGCCATTGCTGCAGCACAAAAGCTGATCGACCTCATGAATCAATAACGTATATAGAAAAAGACGAGAACGCACAGTTCTCGTCTTTTTCTTGTAGAAGGTGCCCGAGCGGCACCGCTACCCTAGCTTCATTGGGCCTCTTTCCATAAGGGCAGTATTTCTTATTGGAAAAATGCTCATTAAAGTGACAGTTCCTCAAGGAAAAGGAGAAAACCATGCTTGAATTGTCCCGCGCAGAAATCCTCGACCGGTTCCGCAAGTCCCTCGACGAAGGCAACATCCTGCTCGGTGTAGGCGCTGGTACGGGCATCACGGCTAAATCCGCTGAGGCCGGCGGTGCCGACATCTTCGTTATCTACAACTCTGGT
>ERZ827043.3547-NODE-3547-length-11207-cov-3.145983_pt1 | contig 11207 bp, 6 predicted proteins | sample MGYA00519923_ERZ827043 | MGnify/ENA primary metagenome ERZ827043 (study PRJEB31778, sample SAMEA3449251) | human gut metagenome | biome: human gut; feature: human-associated habitat; material: faeces | place: United Kingdom | collected 2010/2012 ...
ACGCTGTCTGGTTCGGGAGAGGGGAATACCTTTGTTTCCGTCAGTTTGAGCCAGATTCGTAGCATGAAGGTGAATATTGTCGGCGAGGTAGTCGCTCCCGGTACGTATACATTACCTTCATTCGCCACATTATTTAATGCGTTGTATGCCGCCGGTGGTGTGAATAAGATTGGTTCTTTGCGTAGCATCAAGGTATATCGTAATAGCAAGGAAATCGCTAATCTCGACGTATATGATTATTTATTGAACGGAAAGTACACAACGAATGTCCGTTTGGAAGAGAACGATATGATTATGGTAGGCCCGTACGACCAGTTAGCGGTGGTTCGAGGTAAGGTGAAACGTAATCGTATTTTCGAGTTGCGCAAGGGCGAGACCTTGAAGCAATTGCTGGATATGGCCGGCGGATTTACCGGCGACGCTTATACGAAGGACGTACAAGTGAAGCGTAAATCAGATAGTCGTTACCAGATCTCTACGGTTTCGGAGGATAAGTTCGCTTCTTTCGTGATGCAGGATGGCGATTCTTTGCAGGTAGATTCCGTTATTCCTTTTTATGAGAATCGTTTGGTCGTGACGGGAGCTGTATGGCGTCCGGGAGAATATGAGTTAAGTCCGTCGGTTCGTACGGTAAAGCAATTGGTAAAACAGGCCGCGGGTCTTAAAGGAGACGAGTTCGCCGGCCGTGCCTTGATTACCCGTTTGAATCCGGATTTCACGACTACGATGATCGCCGTGGATATTCGTGGTATCTTGAACGGTACCGCTCCAGATGTGGAGTTGCAAGCGGAAGACCAATTAAGCATTCCTTCCCTATTCGATTTGCGCGAACCTTATACGATCAAGGTTGGCGGAGCCGTGAATTATCCGGATACGGTGCTTCCGTATCGTCATAATTTGACAATAGAAGACGCTATCATGATGGCAGGTGGTTTAAGAGAGTCCGCTTCTTCTATTAATGTAGAGGTAGCCCGTCGTGTGAAGGATCCTAGTTCCAATCAGAATGTCAACCGGATCGCCGATGTATATAACTTCTCGTTGAGTGAGGACTTCAAGTTGAATGCGGGAGATACGATCTTCACATTGGAGCCGTTCGATGAGGTTTATGTTCGTTTCTCCCCGGGGTATCATGAGCAACAGGTCGTGAAGGTGAACGGCGAGATCACTTTTGCCGGTAGCTATGTATTGGCTACGAAGAACGCTCGCTTGAGTGATATTATCGCGAAAGCGGGAGGAGTTACCCCAGAGTCTTATGTAAAAGGTGCTAGCTTGAAACGTCAGTTGACAGAAGATGAATTGAAACGCATGGAGACCCTTCTGGCTTTAAGTGAGGCGAATAAGCAAAGCCGGGATTCCATCGGTGTAGCGTTGATGAATGTGAAGGACTATTCCGTAGGTATTGATTTAGAGAAAGCGTTGGCAAATCCGGGTAGTATCGATGACGTTGTGCTTCGTGACGGCGATGAGCTTTATATCCCGCAGATGCAAAGTACGGTGAAGATGAGCGGAGCCGTGACTTATCCGAACAGCGTAACTTACACGAAAGGTATGTCGGTTATGGATTGCTTGTCTCAAGCCGGTGGTTATAATGATATCGCACGTAAGTATCCGATCGTAATATATATGAATGGTAAGGTCGCTACGACGAAGCGTACCGCTATCTTTTTCAAGCGTTATCCGAAAGTGGAGCCGGGCTGTGAGATCGTAGTTCCGACGAAAACGCAACGTGAGCGCCGAAGCTTGGCTGAGATCATGAGTATCAGTAGCTCCGCTACCTCTATGGCTGCGATGATTACCTCTATTGTTAACATGATTAAAAACTAATCAGGCATGGATACGATAAACGAGATAAAAAGACAAGAGTTACCTGAGGAGCAGGAGATCGATTTAATCGAACTGGCGCAAAAACTGTGGAAAGAGCGTAAGTTCTTATTGAAAGGCTGTGGTATTGCGGTGGTAGTAGGTTTGATTGTAGCTTTCAGTATTCCCAAGGAATATACAACTACGGTGAAATTGGCACCAGAGACACAGGATGCGGCAAAAAAATCTAGTCTTGGCGGTTTGGCTGCTATGGCTGGGATTAATCTGAATGCCGCTGCCGGTGCGGACGCGATCTCTCCGGATTTGTATCCGGATGTGGTGCAGAGTACCCCGTTTCTGTTGGAATTGTTTCCGGTAGAGGTTACCGATAAGGAAAAGGAGTTAAGCACTACATTGTATGATTATATGAGTGAACATCAACGTAAGGCTTGGTGGATATATTGTCTCCGCTCCATTCAAGGCGTTGGGTGCGGTAATGAGTTTAATCTCCGGTGACGAGGAAGAGTCTGAGGGCTTGAATCCTTACCATTTGACAAAGGATCAAGAAGAGGTGGTGAAGGCCTTGCAGGAGCGGGTTTCTGTTTCCGTGGACAAGAAGACCTTGGTTATCACGGCTTCCGTACAGATGCAGGACCCGGTTATTTCCGCTCAGATGACAAAGGTCGTTTTGGAAAACCTCCAGAATTATATTACGAATTATCGTACGCAAAAAGTAAAGCAAGATTTGGAATTTACCCAGAAGGTATTTGGCGAGTCACGTGACGCTTATTATAAAGCGCAACGTGCGTACGCTGCTTTCGAGGATGCCAACCGTAATATTATCTCTTCCAGCTACCGTACGGAGCAGGAACGTTTGAAGAATGAGATGACCCTTACGTTTAATGTTTACAATACGTTGGCGCAGAAGTTGGAGCAAGATAAATTGCGTGTACAGGAAGAAACTCCGGTGTATACCGTAATCGAGCCGGCTACCGTACCTTTGAAAGCATCTTCTCCTAAGAAGGCACTTATCTTGGTCGGTTTTGTCTTCCTCGCTTTATTCGGATGTATCGGATATTTATTCGTAAAAGATATGTTTGTGGCAGCTTTCAAGAAAGAAGAGACTGGAGCTTAATTCCCGCAAACCGTAAAATATGCCACGGCCTCGTCATGACTGACTTGTGTCGTGGTTTTTATTTGCGGGAATAGCCGATTGATCCGGGTGGTTATCGTATCGCATAAATTGGGGTAAAAGTTCTCCAAGGCTTTCTCATAGGGTTGCTCGTTGAAGCAGCAAAGGCTTCCTTCATTATAGAATAAATCCATTGCCAACCATTGATTTTTCATTCTCCACTCCGTCGAGTCATTCATTTGTACCCGTAAATGTAAAGGGGCGCTTTTGATGAAGAGATTCATTGCGCCACGCTTGCCTTTTTTACGAATCAGATCTGTTAGTTCCGGAATGACATGTGCGGGGTATGTCTGTTGCCTTTCCACCGTCTCTACCAATAATCTTCGGTTGTAGGACGCTACGAATATACCCTCGTGGTAGTAACAACCTAGAAAATGCTTATCAACATCAGGATAATATCTAACAGGAACGGAGGTTTCCTCTCGTTGCTGGGCCGGAAAAGTGAAAGAGACGTCCAGTTGCTTGAAAATACGCTCTGCCGTATGACTATCCATAGGGGCGTACAAGACATCCCCTTGTGGATAATAAGCGATTAGGAAAGACGATAATTCCAGATTTTGCCGTATTAAAGAAAGGAAAATAGCGGGGGTATGATCTGAGAACGCCTTGCGTATATTCTCCATGGGTAGTATCATCTTCTCGAATACAGGAGGACGATTGATGGCAAAAATTGCCGTGGGGCTTGGAACGACCAAACTATAGGGATCTACCGTAGCGACAAATTGCTCGTCGTTCATATGCTTGTAAAAGTACCTCACGCATACGATCGTACCCAGAAACAAGACAAAAAATGCCGTTATGTCTTTCTTGCTGATCCTCATGTTTGCTTTAGGAAGTGTTTACACCAAGGCTTTAATCCGCATTCCTCACATTTCGGTTTCCGGGCGAGGCAAACATATCTTCCATGCAATATCAACCAGTGATGGGCGATGGGGATCAATTCTTCCGGAATGTTCTTCACCAACTCCTTTTCCGTTTCCAAAGGTGTCTTGCTATTATTGGTCAAGCCGATCCGGTTGGAGACACGGAATACGTGCGTATCCACCGCCATGGCCGGCTTGTCATATACTACGGATGCGATTACGTTCGCTGTTTTTCTTCCTACGCCCGGCAGTTTTTGTAGCTCATCAATATCGGAGGGAACCACGCCTTTGAAATCCTCTATCAGCATTTTCGCCATACCTACCAGATGTTTAGCCTTATTGTTCGGGTAAGATACGCTTCGTATGTATTCAAAGACAACTTCCGGTGTGCTAGCCGCCATTACCTCGGGAGTCGGGAAAGCCTCGAACAGGGCAGGTGTGATCATATTCACTCGCTTATCCGTGCATTGTGCGGATAGGATTACCGCTATCAATAGTTGATAGGGGTCGTCATAATGTAGTTCAGTCTCGGCTACCGGTACGTTTTCCTTAAACCAGTTTAATACGCCTTTATACCTTTCTTCTTTTCGCATTGCTTTTTCGGTTTCTGTTTTTCGCATCCTAAAGGTATAACTTTTAATAGGAATATACAAGCGGAGATGTGCCAAAAATAAGATACACCCGAATTGTACGAATAAATAAAAAAGTACCGATCTCCTTCTTCCATCTAAGAGAGAAAGAAATCGGTACTTTTTTATTTATTATTCCCTAACGATCTGGTGGATATGTATAGATTCTTTTCCTATTGTGGTGATTTCTAAAGAAGAGAAATCCTCGAACATGGTTTTATTTAATTTGATGTAGCCTACGTTTCCTTGATAGACGATGTTTTTCTCGCCATCTTGGGAGAGGCCGGTGATGGATACCAGATTCTCGTTACTTCCGGAGAGGAAGAAAGATACGGCGTTGATATCATCACATTTTATATGAATCATTTCTCCCGGGTTCAAGTTCTTATACGTATCTAGGTTCATATCGTACATCATAAGAGCCTCATTGATTTGCGGGTCTTGTTTGGTTGTCGCCGTGAATCCTAGTACGTATAGCTCCATTTGCTGATCCGAGTTATTTCGCATACGGATATAACGGGCTTTCGGGTCGATGGTGCGGATCGTATCTTTAGCGTTTTCCGTGGAGACATGAGGGATTAGGCTCCAGCTCTTTCCGTCGGCGGACCACTCGAATACCCGTCCGGGTTGGTTGCTTTTCGGAAGATTGAAACAGAAGGATTCCGCTTCTTTCTGGATTTCCCAGCCGATCCCCAGATATTGGTTAGGTTGTACCTTGACTACCTCGAATAGGGGAACGTAACCGACCGTATTGTCACCCTCGGCACAAGGCTGGCTCTTTAATTGGTCGATATTCGTGAATATGGAAGGGATGCTAACCTTCACCTCGTCCGGGGCGATACCGTCCGTAGATAGCAGGTTACGACCTGTCTGGCGGTATAAGTCTACGATGAAAGGGTGTAAGACTTTCGATCCGACTTTCACGCCTTTAGGCTGCGCCTTCTGGTTCAGCGTGCGGTTTATCAGTTTCATGCTATCTAGCAAAGCGGATGTTTCCAGATAGCGTTGCCACGTATAAGACCGGTCTTTCTCATACCAAGCGTGCGCCATATGCAGAGCGCTTGTTCCGGCTTTTCCTAAGAACTCGAATTGGATAAGCCATGGATTGATTTGCTCGATCAAGCGTTTATTGGGACTTTGGCTATAGATCATACTCGGGGAAGCCGTGATTTGAGCGAATAAGGTTCCCAGAAGATTCGCGCTTTGCTCCGGGAACGTGTTTTTCTTATATCCGGCGAGGAATGTCTGGATAGGAGCCACATAGTTAGCGGACTCTTCCCGGCGGTATTGATGTCCGTTCGGACCCGGATCGCAGTTATGCTCGCAGAAAATGCGGAAAGCCATGGAGGCCTCCGGCATGATGAAGTCGCAAGCGTCTTTCCATGCCTGTGTAGGATCGTAATTCTCGATATTCCAAGTGTACATTCCAACGCCGAATATAGCGACCTTGGAAGCCTCGGCGTATTCCATAGGATTGGATACGAATCCGGTCATGGTGCCGGCGGCTTGCGTATCTAGGCCGTAGGCGGGTCCCATCAACAAATGATCTTGGCAATAATCGCTTACGGGGAAGTTCCACCAGATATAGGCGGGACGACGGATACGGTTGTTTACCCACTCGACACCTTCTTTCGTGATATCGGCTACGACACGGTCTCCGGTCCACATGATTTGGATGGCGGGGTCGAGTTGGGTACCGAGGATATCCAGATAATCGGTCTTAGCCCATGAGCGGTTGTATTCGGTAGGGCACATGATCAGGGGCTGCACGTCGCTTTTCTTGCGGATAAACTCCTTATGGATGTAATTCAATAAGCCGGCTTGCTTTTCCGGGCGGGCTCCCTCTCCGGATATATCATCGAAGAAGACGGCGAAAGAGCGTACGCCCAAATCGTACATTTTCTCGAATTTGGAAAGGATGTTCATGCTGTCCGTCTGGTTCCATTGAATATCTTGTCCCGGGTGGATGGCCCAAACGAAGTTTACTTTGTTATGGGCGGCCTCTTTCGCTAGTTCCTTGATATGCTCGGCTTCCTCGGCGGGATACGGTTTGCGCCAGTTGGGGGAGCTGTGATAAGGATCATCTTTCGGACCATAGATATAGGTGTTCAGCTTGATCCTTCCGTAAAAGCGGATTTGCTCGATACGGTCGGCGTGGCTCCAAGGCTGTCCGTAGAAGCCTTCCACGGTACCCCGGAATAATACGTCCGGATAGTCCTTGATCGAGCAGAGAGGCAGGATCTTCTTACCCTCGTCATACTTGACCAATTGCTTGAGGGTTTGGGCGGCGTAGAACAAGGAATTATCGTCTACGATCCCGATCGTGATACCTTTTTTAGTGATCGTCAGCGTATAGGCACCCGAGCGTTGCATCTCCGGGGCTTTGTCTTTTAGCTTCTTGATCTCTAAGGGGAGGGATTTGCCGGATTTAGCGAAAGGTAGCGCTTCTTTAAGTAGTTTGACCGCATCTGCGTCCGGATTATTTATACCCCGTAGGGTATATCCATAGGACGGTGCGTATGTTTGGCTGGAAATAGTCACCTCTTGGGGCTCGGGGAAGATTCCTAGGGATAGCTTTTGGCTATGCGTTAGGTTACAAACGCCTAGAAGGAGCATGGTGGCGAGTAAATACTTTAGTGTCTTCATATACGATATGATTTAATGTTAACGTTCGTAAATGTATGAAATAATTAAACACGGAGCACACGGAATACACAGATTTGTTCCGTGCCCTCCGTATTTAGATCTTATAGGGAGAATAGCAATACCCGGTTATCCGGATTTGTCCATTCATGGATCAAGCTACGCACGTCGCTATATTCGGCGGGAGTGAACTGTTGCTTGTTCAACTCTATCGTACGTACCACCTCGATCGTATTTCCTCTTGGTGTGATCGTGCGGGTTACTTTACCAAAAGGCTTGCTTATCACTTGCTCTTGCGTGGAGGTCTGCAACTTCATGCCCTCGGCGGGAGTAACCGTGTATGTTACCTCTTCCCTGATTAGGGAGGGGAGTTCGAATAAGTTGGAACGCTTGCTGTTCAAGGCACTCATGCCCCAGCTATCGATTCCGGCGGAGATGGCTGGCAATACGCAGATGGCGAAACCGTCTTTTGCTTGATCGGCGGAGATGGCCACGGATCTACTTTCCTTAATCTGAATAGGTGTGGTCTCAATCTCAATGGAAGTTCCGGAGAGGGAGACTACCTTATCTAGTCCGCCACGATTTGTCAGCGGGGAGGCGGATAGGTATTGGTCTTTCCCATCGACAGTGGCTTTTACGGCTAGTGTCTGGATGGCAGCCAGCCCGCAAGCGTCCGTATCGAGATGGCCGGGATAGACGGCGAGGACTTCCGACGGGATTCCGGCGGCATTCAACATCACGTTCAAGAGCTGTGCGATCTCTAGCGGCGTACCGTAAGCACTGCGGAGAACGGTATCGATGTCACGGACGGTATAGCCGGTCATCGCCATGGGGATAGGACAGGTACTGAGATTGTTGAGTATATGGTCTCGGATGATGTTCACCTTCTCTTGTTCGTTACCGCTTTTATCGGTGAGGAATTGGGCGAAGGTTTTGCTCTCGTATCCCTGCGATTCCTTTAAGCGCTTATCCAAAGTGGCTAAGGCCGCTTTACCTGAAGGATAGGTAGAGGCTACCAAGTGGGGTGAAGCCTCACGGTTCTTTGGTTGGAAAGCCTCACGGGAGGAAGCGGGAATGTTCCGTAGTGTCCAGTGTACCTCCTTTATACCGTCATGGCTCTCTTCCACGGCTTTTACGGGGGAGCCGTATAGACCGCAAGCCAAGGGGGTCCCTTCCGGTACGGAAATAGAGACCTTGCATTCCTTCACGGGAGAGGTCTCTTGTAGTCGCTCGTTGATATCCAGAGCCGGATAGTAGCCCGGTTTTGTGATAATAGAGTAATCCAAGTAAATCGTGGCCCCAAGTTCTAGGCCAGTGTGTACCACGACCATTTCCTTGAGTTGGTTATAGGCCGGAGCGTCGGCGGCGAAACGGGGCAGGACCTCCACGAAGGCGTTATCGGGTGTCTTTACGATCGTACCGTCTTTCTGCCTCGTATAGGATGAGTGAATCTTCAGTGTTTGGAAATCGGGATTGTAGACGATAAAACTCTCGCCATACGTGCTATTCATTGCGGTATGCGTGAAGAGCGTCAACTCCATGGAGGATCGATATTCTTGGCTGCCGTCGGCATGCAAGGTCCAAGCTTTCGATACTTTCCCGTACTCAGCCTCCGATGCGGCGAATGAAGTAACCGTCATCGCTAACAAGCTTAGGAGAAGAATCAGTTTATAGGTTATCTTAATCATTGTCTTTCTTTTTTTATTTCTTGATAATCAAATAGTCACCATAACTCTTATAGGCGTTCACGGCGGAACGGAAGCCTTTCCAGTCGGCTGCGTCGTAGACACGCTTCTTCAACGCTAGCTTCTGGCGCAAGACGATGTTCCGGTCGCCTTCCTGTGAAAGGGAACCTTCGAAATCGGCCGCATTGCTTCGCAGGGCGTCATTCTTCGGGGCGTTCAGGAGGGTATAGCCTTTGGGGAGACGGATGGTCTCATCTTGTTCTACCAAACGGGAGCAAGCGTCCTTGAATCCATACGCACGGTTTTCCGGTTTCGTATCGATACGCAAGAAACTCTTCACTTGATTGTAGAGGTTATTCATGACTAGCGGCTTGATAAGCATCTGGTCTCCGGCGATGATCGCATAATCGGGGATCTCATAAGAGAACGTGATCTTGATAGGGGCCGCTTGATAGTTCTTCGGGTCCTTACCGTAATCTACACGAAGCAGTTTGGCGTTGGGGGATACGGCCAGCAATTGCTTCTCCATCGTGTTCTGCCAGTCGGATTGCCATCCGGTGGTGAAGATGCGGCGGATATTGCTGTCGGACTGTCCCTCGGCGGTGATCGTGAATTGTCCGCGGAGCGTGCCTTTCTCGTCTAGGCGGTTGTCAGCGTGGATGCGGACGTAGTGGTTTTCTGGGGCGGAGACAGGGGTCAGGCAGAGGTCGGAGCCTTCGGGCACACCCGGGAGGTAGTTCTGCTGTTGCTCGGCGCTACTCCATAATTCTCGGCAGAAAGGAACCCAAGTCGGGTCGAGAGGCATATACGTGCCGCTAGCCAGTTTTACCACCGCCACGCAATGGTTGAAATGGTCGGCGGGGATGCTTTCTACACGGCTTCCCGCCATGGTCATCGCCGGGTAAGCCTCGAATCCGGCCATGCGGAGGAAGGCGATCAACGTACCGGCGATATCCTTGCAGACACCGCAACGATCGGTATAATTCATCTTTAGGTTGTGAAGCGTGAAACCCTCGCCTTTACCCATCGAGATTCCGGAGTAACGGATGTTATCGGCTACCCAGTGGGTCAATACGGCTATCTTCTCCATTTCCGTCTTCTTGCCTTTGATCAGCTCGTCTACCTTCCTTTGGGCTTCCGGGATCGCGGTAAAGCTTCCGTAATCCTCGTTAACCTTATTGAACCATACGGATTTATCTTCCCAGCGGGGCGTGCTGGACATCATGAGCTTCGGGGCAGCGTCGAATAGGTCTACCATATTCGGTTCCTTGGCGAAAGGAAGGATATCGTCGGAGGCGAAGGTATATACTTTCCGTCCATCCTCATATCGCATGGAAGAGGTACATTCGCCTTGGTAGAACTGGAATTGCAACTCTTTCTCCATCGGCATGGATACCCGGTATACCTTACGCACGGTAGGCTCGGTAGCCCAGAAGGGGACGATATCGTAAAACTGTCCCCGCATAGGAGGGATGAAACGCTCGTCGTCGCCCGCCGTCAGCAAGGCGTAGGTGAAACCTTTCTTGGCGATCTCGTACTCCACGACATCTCCCGGTTGCAGGCGGCCCACTTCCAGCATGATCTGCCGGGCGCCCCAGTAGATGGCACGTGCGGGGGCGGCATAGTCGCAAGCCCCAGTCACGTCGAGATTGATCACGTCGCCATTCGCACGGTAGATCGTGGCGTAACGAAACTCGGCATGCGCCGTCAGCGGGTCGTAATCGTATTTGATGATACGGTTGGCGACGGCTCCCTTGGGAGTCTGTACCTCAAAAGCCTTGCATACGGCGAAAGCCCCCGAGCCGGTAGGTTGTACCGTGACGGCGGTGCTGTCCAGCAAGGTGACGCAGTCGTATCCTGCGTAGGCTTGCGATTTCTCCAAGGTAGGATCTTGCGGGTATCGGCAAGAATCCTGCCCGTACATAGGCGATAAGGCCAATAGGGAGACCGCGGTGATTGTTAGAATCCTTTTCATGTTTATAGTGTTTTTGTGATGATATTTCTCGCTAGCTCCCGGCAGGCGGCACGATCGATCTTGCCGCTTCCGGTTTGGGGGATCTCGCTTGCCTCTATGACGTGCCTTGGACGGAGGTACTTGGGCAGGCTGGCGAGAGCCACTGTCGATACCTCACATGATAGCTGCGCGGAGTCGCTCATGATAGCTTTCATGTGTGGTGTCACCCGAGGGGGTGATACCGTTTCACATGACCTTGGGGCGATTAGTAAGACTACCGCCTCTCCCAACCGAGGGTCGGGGGCGGCGGTGATGGGGCGACCGACAACAATGTAGTCGCTGCCGCCCTCGCGGGCCTTCGCGGGGGTCATCACGCGCACCTGATCGCCTACGTCACCGTCCGCAAAGCGAATGCCGGGGGTCACGGTCAGGAAGTCCGGG
>ERZ827043.3550-NODE-3550-length-11199-cov-3.817929_pt1 | contig 11199 bp, 8 predicted proteins | sample MGYA00519923_ERZ827043 | MGnify/ENA primary metagenome ERZ827043 (study PRJEB31778, sample SAMEA3449251) | human gut metagenome | biome: human gut; feature: human-associated habitat; material: faeces | place: United Kingdom | collected 2010/2012 ...
CCGCGTGCCCGGCTTTGCCGGGCTGGCAGGGGCGGCGCAGCCGCACCGGGCGACGCCGCGAACGCGGCGGCGCGGCGGCCCCTACCCGGGGTATGCAGTGCAGCCCCGTTACAGGACCCCGTCGTTTTCCATTGGCTCTTGCGCAAAAACACCTTTCGGAAGCCATTTTTTCAAGAACCGACCGAAAGTCTGTTTCTTACATATTGTACTGATAGGTCTTGACCATGTCTCCCTTACGCTGGAAGCCGAGGCGGTCGAGCACATCGGTCAGGCCGCGGAGCACGGCGAGCATGTCCTCGTCGCTGCATCCGACGCCCATGTGGCCGATGCGAATGACCTTGTGCTCCAACTCCCCGAAGGAGCCGGCCAGCATGATGTTGTGGTCCTTCTTCATGCCCTCTAGGATATCGGTATCGGAAATGCCCTGCGGGACCTTGAACACCGTGACGGTATTGGAATAGCCGCTCTTAGCGTAGAGGGAAAGTCCTCCCGCCAGCAGGGCGGAACGCACGGCAGACGCGATGCGGGCATGGCGATTGAAGATGTCCTTATCGCTCATCACGTTTTCCAGCGCCTGAGCAAAACCGTTGATGTCGCTGGCAGGCATGGTATAGGGGAACCACTGGCTCTTGAAATAGTCCTTCATCAGCAGCAGGTTGCAATAGAAGGACGCGATGGGCGTTTTGCGGCTCTCCATGGCGTGGAAAGCGTCGTGGGAGACGCTGACCATGGTCAGTCCCGGCGGGCAGGAGAGTGCTTTCTGCGAACCGCCGCAGAGGATGTCGATCTTCGCCTTGCGCACGTCCACGGGGTTGCCGAACATACCGGAGACCGAATCCACCACCGTCAGGATGCCGTATTCCTTCAGGATCGGGCAGAGGGTATGGATGTCGTTGAGCATGCCGCTGGGGGTATCGCAGTGCACGAGGGTGGCGTACTTGAAGGCGCTGTCCTTTTTGAGGAAGGCGCGCAGCGGTTCCGCTGCGATGGGCGCGTGCGAATCGACGGTATACAGCACAGGCTCTCCGCCGTAGAGCTTCACAAAATCGGCAAAGCCCTTGCCGTAGAGGCCGTTATCGAGCACGAGCACGCGGTCGCCCGGCTCGGTGAGCGAGGCGCAGGCGGCCTCCAGGCCGAGAATGCCCTCGCCGCTCAGGATAAAGGACGGGTTGGCGGTATTGAGAAAATGGGAATACTTGGCGCAGGTGACGCGGTAAAACTCGTAAAACGCGGGATCGAGGTCGGGGTTGGTGGTCTCCAGGGCGCGCGCCATGCGCACGTTTTCCGCGACCTTGGTGGGACCCGGCGTGAGGATATTGTACATAGCATTAAGCCTCCTTGCGGATGATGTGGCCCAGCGCCTTGCGCACGGGAATCGCCAGCGGCAGCACGATGACCATGGCGACGGCGATCTGCACGATGTTGCCGGGGACGGACGAGACGGGGGCGATCCAGTTGCCGTAGATCAAGCCCTCGGCGACATAATAGCCGGCGATCTTGATGAGCAGCGCCAGCGCCGTGCCCAGCGCGAGCGCCCAGAACTTGTGGTCAAACTTTTCGCTCAACGCGCCCACGACATAGCCCATCAGGCCGACGATCACGAGCGTGAAGGGCGCCCAGAGCGTCCAGCCGGAGATCAGATCGAACGCGGCCATGCCCAAGCCGCCGCAGAGCGCGCCGGTGCGGCGGCCGAAGCAATACGCTGCGAGGAACAGAGGCACATTGCCCAGATGGATGAGTCCGCCGTTGGCGGCAATGGGCAGTCGGAGGTTGACAAACATGGTAAAGGCCAACACCAGCGCAATGCACAGCGCGTCGATCACCAGATCGCGCACGGTATACGCCGGACGGGATTTCTTTTGAAATTTCAGATCAGACATGGAAAAAGCGCTCCCTTCTCTCCGAACATTGGGATAAGGATAGCGCTTTTCATGCAACTCTTCAAGGCGGGAACTGTTATTTTTCCTCGGACGCGGCCGAGGTTTCGACGCGGATGGCGGTGCTGCGCGCGCTGCGGTGGAGCGAGCCGGTCAGCGCAAGGCCCGCGCCGGAGCTGAGGAGGATGGCGACGAACACCGGCAGGTAGGAAAAGCGCTCGGCGACCATGCCGGCCAGATAGCTGGCAAAGGTGAACGGGAACTGCGCCAGCGATTGAAGCACGAGATAGCCGGTGCGCTTGGCGGGATCGACGGTATCGATCACGCGATGGGCAAAGCCGAGCCAGGCGGAGATGTTCATGCCGGAGAGGAACACCATGATGCCGACGGGGATTGCGCAGCTGACACCCGTCGCGGGCGCGGCGAAATGCACGCCCACCCCGATCAGCGCGACCGTGACGGGGATGGCGTGGGAGATCATCATCAGCGCCGTATTGCCCCAGCGCCGCGTCACCTGCACCCAGCAAAACCCGCCCGCGACTTGCCCCAGTACCTGCACATAGAGCATGGAGCTGGCCTGCGTGGCGGTGAGGTTGCCGTAAGCGGTGCCGAAGAGCACGAGCAGGGACGAGGCCATGGAGGAAACGACATACAGGATGCGGCCGTACATGATGCGGCGGAAATTGCCGTCCGCCCACCACAGATCCGCAAAGTTTTTCACATAGGGAATAAACCGGATGTGCGGCTGCTTTTTGACCGGCTCTCTTGGAAAATCGCGGATGAGATAGAGTGCGCCGAGGTTAATCAGATACACAAAGCCGCACAGGCCGAAGATCCAGGCATAGCGCTGGGCGAAGGTGAGCTCCGGCGCATCGAGCAGCGCCTTGACGGCAAACGCCGCGCCTAAGCCCGCCAGGCCGCCGAACACCTGCTGGTAGCCCTGAATGGCGGCGCGCGGCTTGGGCGGCACGGTGCGCGCACCGATCTCGGTCCAGAACAGCCCGGTAAAGCCGTCCGAAAAATAGAACAGCGTCACCAGCGCAATCAAACAGACCGCGGCAGGCGCGCCGTGCAGCCCGAGCAGCAGCAGCGGCGCCATCAGCCCCACCACCCAGCGGAAGGGCGTGGAGATGCGGTGCATGGCGCGCCCGAAGTTATCGACCTGAGCAATATACATGCCCAATAGGAACTGCGCGACGATGGGCGCGGCGTTGCGCAGCGCGGCGGCCAATCCTGCCAGCCGGAGCGACCCCGTGGCCTCGTTGATAAATACCGAGACGACAGCGTTTCCATCGATAAAGGACGCGCCGATCCAGAACAGGGAGCCCTCGATGATCATCATGTAATAATTGCGTTTGGATATTTTCGCGTTTTCTGTCGTCATCTGTGCCATCTTACTTCCCCCCGGGTTTTCTATTTTTATGGAGATCGGAACCGTCGAACCGCCCCCGCCGTTTCGTTTTTTCCCGTTTGCAAGCAGAACCATACAAAGTTAGCATACCCTCCCCCTCCCCTTTTGTAAAGGCATCCGCTCATTTTTTATTTTCAGGTTTCGGCAAGCGGGAAATGCAAACAAATCGTGAATCCCGCGCGCAGGATTTGACCGGGACAGGGATTTGTGATACGATAGAATCCATCGACAAACGGCCCCGCACGGGGTCTGAACGCTGAAAAAAAGAGGTGCATTCTCCCATGAAAAGCAGAAAACTGCGCGCGGCGCTGTGCGCGCTGGTGTGCCTGCTCCTGCTCTCCCTGCTCAGCGGCTGCGGCGCGGGCGCGCTGATCCAGGGTCAGTGGACGGACAGCTCCGGCAGCCTATCCATGACGCTGGGCAAAGACGGCAAGGGCATCGTCACGGCCTACCAGATCCCACTGGAAATCACCTATACCTATGAAAACGACGTGCTGACCATCATCTACTCCGAGAACATCACCGACAGCGGCACCGTCACCTTCTACGGCGACGACGAGTTCGTCTGGGAAAAGGTGGATAAAAACGGAGATCCCTACACAGAGGATTATCTCCGCCAGTCCTGATTTTCCAACCTGCGCGCAAAGCGCCCACCGGCAAAGCCGGCGGGCGCTTTTTGTACGGGCGAAGCAGCATAACGGCAACCCCTCAGGCCGCAGCGGCGGCCAGCTCCCCTTACACAGGGGAGCCAAGGGGGCTCCTGCGGGGGGACAGCGTATTTTTCGAATATCGGATGCCCTTTCACGGGGAACGGCAACCCCTCAGGCCGCAGCGGCGGCCAGCTCCCCTTGCACAGGGGAGCCAGGGGGCTCCTGCGGGGGGACAGCGTATTTTTCGAATATCGGGCTTCCTTTCATGGGGGAACGGCAACCCCTCAGGCCGCAGCGGCGACCAGCTCTCCTTGCACAGGGGAGCCAAGGGGAATACACGCCGGCGATCCGGTACAAAAAAGGGTTTCCTGCGGTGAACCGTTGGGAACCCTTTTCTTCGATCTCAGGCAGCGGCTTTTCGGTTATTGTAAAAATACATCCCCACACCCGCGCCGCAGATGAGCACATAGCCCAGCACGCTGAGCGCATCCGGCACGTCCCCAAAGACGAGGAAACCCAGAGCCGCCGCAAAGATCACCTGCGTATAGTCATAGACCGAGATCTCCTTGGCAGGCGCGCAGAGGTAGGCTTTGGTGATGCCCAGCTGCCCCACGCAGGCGAACGTGCCCGCGAGAATCAGGCAGATGAGCTGGAAAGCGGTCATGGGCCGGAACGAAAAGATCAAAAACGGCAGGCAGGCCAAACAGGAAAACGCAGAAAAATAGAACACGATGCGCTTGCTGTTCTCCTGCCGCGCGCCCAGCTTGCGCACAAAGGTATAGGCCGCGCCCGCGCCCATGCCGCCGATTGCCCCGGCAAACGCGGGAAACGCCGCTGGGTTGCGGAAGCTCGGCTTGATGATGCACACGCTGCCCGCAAAGGCCACCAGCACGCCCAGCACCTGCACCCAGCTCGGCTTCTCCTTCAGCAAAAAGACGGAAAACAGAATCGCAAAGAACGGCGAGAGCTTGTTGAGCATGTTCGCATCGGAGAGATTGAGCTGCCCGATGGCATAGAAATTGCACAGCAGCCCCACCGTGCCGCAGAAGCAGCGCCCGAACAGCGCGGGGATATTCCCCTTTTCCGGCCGAAACGGAATCTTCTCCCGCCGCATCATCGCCAGTATGAACAGCAGCGCGATGAAATTGCGGAAGAACGCCTTCTGGAAGGCGGGCAGATCGCCGGAGAGCTTGACAAACACGGACATCATCGAAAACCCGAACGCGGCGACGACGACATACAAAATGCCCTTGGTCTTCTGACTCAAAGCAGGCATGGCATACTTCAGCTCCTTTTTCTTCATTCCGGACACAGAGTCCCAATGGCCTCGGCGCTCAAAGTCCGCTTCTATTATACCACAACCGCCTCTTTCGTCGAGAGCCGCCGATGACGTGCCGCACAATTTCCAAGAAACTGCCTGCGCCGGTCGCGAGCTGAAGGATTCCGGTCACAGCCCCCGCCAAGCCGGAACAGGCCCAACGCGGGAAACGGAACATCCGGCATCATCGCCGGATAAAGAACCCCTTGCTTTCCTTCCCGCCGGAGCTGTCGGATGTGCGTTTCCGCCGCGTTTCACTCGCGTCAAGGCGGTTTCAGGCACGAAAAAAAGTCCATTGCCATTCGATCTGAAGACTGTGTCAAGTAAAGTTCGCAAAAAGGGCTCCTGAAAAATAAAGTTAAGCAGCAATGAGCAGCGTTGCCTGAATGGATTCCTGGCTGAGGTATGCTCTGGAGACAGACCAGTCCTCGGCATACTCCATCAGGTATGTCGTTACCAAACGGACATAGGACGCCTCGTTTGGGAAAATTCCAACCACACTTGTGCGTCTGCGAATTTCACGATTCAATCGCTCAATCATGTTTGAGGATGAGATTTTCCGGGCGTCCAACTTTGGAAATGCGTAAAATATCAGAGAATCTTCCAGGCCGTTTTCAAGACACTGAACTGCCTTGGGGAAGCGTTTGGCATAGGTGTCCATCACATCATAAGCCCGCTTTCTGGCTAGTTCCGCAGTGGGAGCCAACCAGATTTCCTTCAGCACGCAGGCAAAGGATTTCTTCTCTTTCTGCGGTACATAGGCCAGGATATTCCGCATGAAATGCACCTTGCAGCGCTGCCAGGAAGCTCCGGGGAAGGACGCCCGGATCGCCGAAACCAACCCGGAGTGAGCATCTGAAATGATCAGCTTGGGTGTGACAAGACCACGGTCCTTCAAGTGCTGAAACAGCAAACCATACGAGTCCCTGGATTCCTCGGCCATAGTTTCCACAGCGATGATGTCTCTGTGGCCATTTTCATCCACACCACACACGATCAGTACTGCCATACTGACAATTCTGCCATCTACACGAACCTTTTCATACAGTGCATCCACCCACAAAATGGGGTACACAGTATTGGAAAGAGTCCGATTCCGAAACTCATTGACCTGTTCGTTGAGTCCTTTGGTCATCTCACTGACCTGACTGCTGGACAAATTTTCAATGCCGAGACTCTGTGCCAGCTTCTCCATTTTCCGAGTGGAAACGCCCTGTACAAATGCCTCTTGAACGACCTGGATGAGCGCAGCCTCACTGCGCTTGCGTTCCGTAACAAAGAACGGGATATAACCGCCCTGACGAACCTTGGGCACCATGAGGTACATCGTTCCCATGCGGGTATCCAGACGACGAGGACGGTATCCGCTGTGGTAGCCGCTTCTTCCGTCTGTGCGCTGACTTTTCTCTGCGCCCAGCTGCTGATCCACCTCAGCTTCCATGAGCTGTGTGCAGAGCCATTCCAGCATGCTCAGCATGGGATCCGGTTGCGTGACATATTGCAGTAGCAATTCTGTAAGATTTGTGTTATTCTTTTTGTGAGCCATTAGGGATTCTCCTTTGTATCATGATTTTCTGGACAACTATCATTTTACAGGAGCCCTAATGGCTTGTCTATTTCTGATTCTCTTTTGCGAACTTAATTATACGCTATCTTAATAATAAGAGATTTATTAACGTGTTCGGTTGCGGAATCTATGGCATAGATTCTATGGTTACTAAGCATTTTTTTGCAAATGCTTAGAAGCAAGGATGTTTTTCCGGTATTCCAGTCTCCTAAAATTAGTACATTTTGATGAGCAAGTGCATTAATAAAATTATCTACCACATCTTTATTTTTCATCATTATACCACATTTACTAAATTATTATTAACTAGATCCAAATAGTCATTACATCCCTTAGGAATACATATATAAACTTCATGAAGTGCTCGTGTGATAGCTACGTACATATAACGTTTTTGTTTATGAAAAACTTCAGAATCCATGACAAAAACCTGATCATACTCCATGCCCCTGATGGAGTAGAATGCTGCACAAGGTATGCTGATTCTGTTCTCTTTTCCCTGTGCATTACACATATCCAGTTTTTCTTCCAATTCAAGCGCTTCTTTATTGGTTGCAGTAAGAATAATTGCACGTTTGCTGTTGTCTACGCTACAGTAGATAAAGTCAAGTAACATCTTCTCGTCATCGTATGTCATAAGCAATGGAAATGCTCCGTTACGCATAAAGACCTTGTTTTCCTTAGCATCAATAAAATAATTTGCCAAACGCATGATTTCTTGTGTTGATCTATAACTTATATCTAGCGTCATTTTGTCAATATGACATAGAAATCCATCCTTATCAATCGGCATTACACATTGATTTGTGTCTCCTACCAATGTTTTTGATGCGTGATACATTTTTGTAATCAAAAAGTATTGAATATAGGTAACGTCTTGAATCTCATCAATTACTACATGACTAATAGATGGATTGCTATATACGCCACGAAATATACATTTTGCATACTCCAGCAAATAGAAGTCATCGTATAATTTAAATCCACTATTACACTTCTTACCAAAATCTGGAACTACCTTCCGAAGAACCTCTTCCAGATCAAAACGTGTAATTTCCGAAATAATTAAGTTTATTTTTTTTGTCTGTACCCCTATGTCAGTTAAATAGTTCTGAATGAGATCAACTAAAGAATACTTAGTGTTTTCATTGTATAGAACATTCCAGAATGCAGGAATATTCAGCAGCTTTTTCACTTCTGGGTTAAGCATAATACTCTCTGTCAATGTTTCTACCAATGCTTTTCTAATTTTATGGAGTGTTGAGGACGAGCTCCTGCACTGTATGTTATTTTTCTCCTCATCATCCGCAAGGATATATCTTTCATAGTAATCCAAACGAGATTCCACTTCTGTACCAGCTTTCAGGCCGAATATGGAATCAATAGTAACCATCTCGATCTGTTCTCCTGTGAGTTCAGGAATGATGTTTTTTGCGGATTTAACAAATGAATCATGAGGGGCAATGAAGAGGATATCAAAATTCTTTTTTCTACGATTGGAATAAAGCATGTATGCAATTCGGTGCATGGCAACAACTGTTTTTCCGCTACCAGCAGGACCACTGATAAATAAGTCACGATTGCTTATGCTTCTGATAATCTGGTTTTGATTGCGCTGAAGTGTTTCAACAAGTTGATGCATAAATGGATTGGAGCTTTGACTAAGGACATTACGCAAAATCTCATCGCTTACCAGCGCAGAATCGGAATATACATCAATCACACGGCCATCAGATATAATAATATGCTGCTTGTCCATGAGTTCGACTGTAATGTTTTTTCCATGCGCCTCAAAGCTTGCTGTGCCAATATCTGCATCATAGTAAAGTTGTGAAATCGGTGCTCGCCAATCGATAATATATTCCACATTGTTCGAGCGGTAGCCATGGAGTCCAATGTATAAGGTATTCGTTCTCCTCTTGTTACGAAATGTAATCTTAGCAAAATAGGGCTTTTTAAGCGTATGAATTAAATTGTACAGCGTAATTTGATCCATCTCACTCATAGCTTCTAAGTTATGAATGCTTTGCATATTCTGGGCCAGCTCAGCTGGATCCAAAATGTAAACATTTTCGTTGATATAGCGACAAATGTAAGATATATCATTCTCCCTACATGATATGTTTCTCGTGCGATTCTCGATATCTTTGCGAAGACAATCACATACCTCGTCAAGATACGCTTGTTCGTTACATATGATCTTGCTATCCATACATCATTTTCTCCATCATACGGTAAAGGAGTTATGATAAAAGCTTTTGTTTCCAAGATAGATATCAGGGACATATAACATGATCTCAAGAAAATTTTCCTGATGATGTTAAAACTACTTCTTATGTCTCCGTTGAAACATGTTTAGTTGTATCAACCGATGTATCTAGGCTTCTTATTTGCATTGCTATTCTAACAGACTAGAACGACCGTGTCAAGTAAAGTTCGCAAAAAGGGCTCCTGAAAAATAAAGTTAAGCAGCAATGAGCAGCGTTGCCTGAATGGATTCCTGGCTGAGGTATGCTCTGGAGACAGACCAGTCCTCGGCATACTCCATCAGGTATGTCGTTACCAAACGGACATAGGACGCCTCGTTTGGGAAAATTCCAACCACACTTGTGCGTCTGCGAATTTCACGATTCAATCGCTCAATCATGTTTGAGGATGAGATTTTCCGGGCGTCCAACTTTGGAAATGCGTAAAATATCAGAGAATCTTCCAGGCCGTTTTCAAGACACTGAACTGCCTTGGGGAAGCGTTTGGCATAGGTGTCCATCACATCATAAGCCCGCTTTCTGGCTAGTTCCGCAGTGGGAGCCAACCAGATTTCCTTCAGCACGCAGGCAAAGGATTTCTTCTCTTTCTGCGGTACATAGGCCAGGATATTCCGCATGAAATGCACCTTGCAGCGCTGCCAGGAAGCTCCGGGGAAGGACGCCCGGATCGCCGAAACCAACCCGGAGTGAGCATCTGAAATGATCAGCTTGGGTGTGACAAGACCACGGTCCTTCAAGTGCTGAAACAGCAAACCATACGAGTCCCTGGATTCCTCGGCCATAGTTTCCACAGCGATGATGTCTCTGTGGCCATTTTCATCCACACCACACACGATCAGTACTGCCATACTGACAATTCTGCCATCTACACGAACCTTTTCATACAGTGCATCCACCCACAAAATGGGGTACACAGTATTGGAAAGAGTCCGATTCCGAAACTCATTGACCTGTTCGTTGAGTCCTTTGGTCATCTCACTGACCTGACTGCTGGACAAATTTTCAATGCCGAGACTCTGTGCCAGCTTCTCCATTTTCCGAGTGGAAACGCCCTGTACAAATGCCTCTTGAACGACCTGGATGAGCGCAGCCTCACTGCGCTTGCGTTCCGTAACAAAGAACGGGATATAACCGCCCTGACGAACCTTGGGCACCATGAGGTACATCGTTCCCATGCGGGTATCCAGACGACGAGGACGGTATCCGCTGTGGTAGCCGCTTCTTCCGTCTGTGCGCTGACTTTTCTCTGCGCCCAGCTGCTGATCCACCTCAGCTTCCATGAGCTGTGTGCAGAGCCATTCCAGCATGCTCAGCATGGGATCCGGTTGCGTGACATATTGCAGTAGCAATTCTGTAAGATTTGTGTTATTCTTTTTGTGAGCCATTAGGGATTCTCCTTTGTATCATGATTTTCTGGACAACTATCATTTTACAGGAGCCCTAATGGCTTGTCTATTTCTGATTCTCTTTTGCGAACTTAATTATACGCTATCCATTGGTGCACTAATACTTACACTGGGAGCTATAGCGTTATTCTCCTCCTCCCCTTTCTTCTCGAAAATGCATGGATATTTATTATTCCGAACAAGTCACAAAGCTTGGAACCTCTCTCTTGTGATCTATATCTTTATAGTGTCTGGCGTATATGTTTTCTTTTGTGTTATTTCATCTATAGTTTCGTTTATCGGGTCTAGTGGGATAACCTTCTCAAATATATAAATATGCTGAAAGGAACTTAGCTGATATGCAACATATTGTGAATTTGGGGGAACGTTCTCGCTAAAGACACAGCATTTTCTCACTTAGTCCTTTTTGTGGTCAAGTTATGCCGGCATTGGCTTGGCGAAGTCCTCATGGGTGCTCTCAATTTAGCAATAGAACTAGTGACTGCGTTTTCACAATTTGGATCTATTCTGTGGATACTTTGTGTTGCACTACTTACGAGGGATGTTTTACATGCAGTGAATACATATTGATGGCTTTCTGCTTATATCAGGGAGCACTCCGACTTTTGGAATGTTGTCCCCAATAATCACATATCCTCCCGGACGCAATGGAGTGCATAATTTTAAGTGTAAATGACACATACATGGACGCACAGGAGGTTAT
>ERZ827043.3555-NODE-3555-length-11188-cov-108.734483_pt1 | contig 11188 bp, 9 predicted proteins | sample MGYA00519923_ERZ827043 | MGnify/ENA primary metagenome ERZ827043 (study PRJEB31778, sample SAMEA3449251) | human gut metagenome | biome: human gut; feature: human-associated habitat; material: faeces | place: United Kingdom | collected 2010/2012 ...
CGTCCGCAGACGCGCCCCCAAGCTGCTCTTCCCCCAAGATTCCGTGAAGAACCAAATAAGACGGCTTCCAGTCCCATGATTTCGGGATTGGAAGCCGTCTTTGCGCTATCATTCTTTGGGCAGCATCGCCGCACTGCGCACGGGCTTGTCCAGCCGCAGTTCGATATACTGCCGCATCAGGCGGTACGGCGCCATCATCTCTGGCGAATCCACCCATCCGGCGGAACCCGTCGTCAGCATTGTTCGCAGCCAGTTCACCTGCGCCGCCGAAATCGGCACATGAACGGGCAGGCGGCAGTCACGGCAGACCAGCCCACCCTCGGTCAGGTCGAACCACGTCGATTCGCCGTCCGCAATCCGCCGCTGACAGTAGACGCAGTGGTGCAGGCGCGGCACAAATCCTTCGCTTTGCGACAGGTGCAGCAGAAAGCCGGTCAGCAGCGGTCGCCATGGCTGATTGGAGAAGGTCAGGCGCGACAGCGTGTGCAGCAGGAGCATGAAGGTTTCCTGCGCGGGGACGCCGGGCTGGATGACGTTCTCAACAACGCCGAGGAGGTACGTTCCGACGGCCAAGCGGTCGAAATCAGCGCGCAGGGGGTAGAACGTCTCCATCAGGTTCGCGCTGATGACGGTAAGGTGATTGCCGCGCTCGTACAGCTCGAAATCGCCCAAGGCGAACAGCTCGCTGGCGTTGAGGATAGGGGAGCGCGGTTTGCGGCATCCGCGGGCAAGCGCCTCAATGCGCCCCTTCGTCGGGCTGAAGAGGGTCAGCATCCGGTCGTTGTCCCGGTAATTGGCGTAGCGGAGGACAATCGCGGTGTGTTCGGTCTGTTTCATAGCATCTTACCCAAAAGGCTGCGCACAGTCGCCCATGCGCAGCCTTTGCTTATTTGCTTACTCGTTCGGAATCAGGGTCGCGAAGTAGATGCAGTCACCCACCTCGCGGCGCTTCGGGTTCGAGGGGGAGTTAATCTTCTCGTTGTTCAGCACCATGGTGCAGGAGGAACCGCCATCGAGGTTGTAGGCGTTCTGCAAGCCAAACGCGCCCGCCAGCTTTGCCGCGCCCCACAGGTCAAAACCGATGGATTTCGGGCTTTGGCTCTCCGGCCCCTCTGTGCAAAGGATGACGAACTCCATCGGGGTAATCTGTCCGAAAATCATGCGCTGCGCCAGCGTCTTGGGGCCGTTGTCCATGCGGGAGTCGAACTCGTCGCGGACAACGCCGTCAATCACCAGTCCGGGGCCGAAGCAGAACGTGTGGGCGACCGTGCCGCCGTTTTCCAGATAATCCTGCCATTTTTGATGCGTCGTGCCCTGAATGATGTGCATACCGCCCTCTGTGTCGATAATCATCGTGTCGCGATATTCGCGGGGCAGTTCACGCAGACGGTGCGTGTTGCGATAGACGATTCCTTCAGAATGGTAGATGAAGTAGTCGCCGTTGATGGCGAGGACGGCGTTGTTGCGGCTCGCCATGCGCTCCACACGCTCGGTATTTTTCGAGGGATAGGGGGATGCCAGCGCAGTGCGAATCTGCGTCGGATCGGTGATTTTGACGTACACCGCCATGACGGTCGTCGTGCCCTCGCCGGGTTCATCAACGCGCTCAATGTCCTGCGTCCAGTAGGACGTTTCGACGCGAATATCCAGCGAATCGTCGTGGTAGCCGCCCTGATCGGGCAGATAGCAGTCCGGATTCGGCAGATACGGCGCGGCAAGGAGTTTTCTGCCCGTGCTGTCCAGCCAAGGAAGCGGCTCGTAGGTCGTTTCCTCCGCCAGCGCAGGGCAAAGCATCGCCAGCAGCGCACACGCGGCGATGAGTTTCCGCAGATATTTCATTTGTCCATTCCTTTCCGTAGAGGGGGGAGGCGCAAGGGGCGCTGCCCCTTGACCCTGCCAAAGGGTCTTCGACCCTCTGGACTCCCTTTCGCGCGATTGAGTTGGATGCGGCTGCATACAGTGCCCGCGTGTTTATGAGGGAAACGGGCGAAATTAGAAGCGCATCCGCTCCTCAATGTAGCTGCGCAGGTCTTTCAGCGCCACGCGCTCCTGCAGCATGGTGTCGCGGTCGCGAACCGTGACCGACTGCGTCGCTTCGGTGTCGAAGTCCACGCAGATCGTGAACGGCGTGCCGATTTCGTCCTGACGGCGATAGCGCTTGCCAATCGAACCCGTCTCGTCGTAATCCACCGGGAAATACTTCGCCAAATCCGCGTGGATTTCGCTCGCCAGCGCGCCCAGCTTGTTCTTTTGCAGCGGCAGAACGGCAGCCTTGTAGGGCGCCAGCGCCGGATGCAGGTGCAGCACCGTGCGCACGTCGCCGCCCTCCAGCTCCTGCTCCTCGTAAGCATTGCACAGGAACGCCAGCACCATGCGGTCAACGCCCAGCGACGGCTCGATGCAGTAGGGGATATAGCGCTCGTTCGTCACCGGGTCGAGGTATTCCAGCGACTTGCCGGAATGGTTTTGATGCTGCGTCAGGTCGTAATCCGTGCGGTCGGCGATGCCCCAGAGCTCGCCCCAGCCGAACGGGAACAGGAACTCGAAGTCCGTCGTCGCCTTGGAGTAGAACGCCAGCTTTTCCGGCTCATGGTCGCGCAGGCGCAGGCTGTCCTCCTTGATGCCCAGCGAAAGCAGCCACTGCTTGCAGAACGAACGCCAGTAATCGAACCACTGCAAATCCTCGCCGGGCTTGCAGAAGAATTCCAGCTCCATCTGCTCAAATTCGCGGACACGGAAGATGAAGTTGCCGGGGGTGATTTCGTTGCGGAAAGATTTACCAATCTGTGCGATGCCCGCCGGGAGCTTCTTGCGCATGGAGCGCATGACGTTGGCGAAGTTGACGAAGATGCCCTGCGCGGTCTCGGGACGCAGGTAAATCTCATTCTCCGGCGTTTCCATCACGCCCGCATGGGTTTTGAACATCAGGTTGAACTGGCGGATGCCGGTGAAATCCTTCTTGCCGCACTTCGGGCAGACGATGTCGTGCTCGGCAATGTACTTCTCCAGCTCAGCGTTCGTCCAGCCGTCGCCGGTTTCCGCGCCGCCGGTGAAGTCCTCAATCAGCTTGTCTGCACGGTAGCGCGCCTTGCACGCCTTGCAGTCCATCAGCGGGTCGTTGAAGCCGCCGACGTGGCCCGACGCCACCCACACTTCGCGGTTCATCAGAATAGCGCAGTCAAGCCCCACGTTGTACTTGCTCTCCTGCACAAATTTCTGCCACCACGCCTTTTTCACATTGTTCTTAAATTCCACACCAAGCGGGCCGTAGTCCCATGTATTTGCCAAACCGCCGTACAGTTCGCTTCCGGCAAAAATCAGACCGCGGTTTTTGCACAGCGCAACCAGTTTGTCCATCGTCAAATCAGCCATCGTGATTTCCTCCTGAAAAAGTGAGAATCTAACAAATATAATGATAGGCGCAAACGCTCACTTTGTCAAGGCTGGAACGCATTTTTTCCTCCGAAAACGCTGATTTTCCGTGCTGAAATCTGCTGATTTTCCCGCAAACGATATTTTTCGCAAATTTCCCGAAAAAAATTTCATTTTCCCTCTTGCATTTTCCGAAGAAGTGTGCTATTATATCAATGTTGTCAGTGCGATTCACTCGCCGGCACACGGATGCTGATATAGCTCAGTTGGTAGAGCGCATCCTTGGTAAGGATGAGGTCACCAGTTCAAATCTGGTTATCAGCTTCATAAGCCTTGCATTTTGCAGGGCTTTTTTCGTGTTTTGGGGCAGATTTTGCATTTATAAGCAGAACGCATTGCGGTCTCGATGTTTTTCCTGACCTCATCCCTATTTTTCTGCACCTGCCGCTTCCTTGACGGTGAATTTGCCCCCCAAAAAAGCACGGCGCGCAGGTCTGCCAATCGCCTGCGCACCGCGAGGTTCACTTATTTTCCTCCACTTCTACCGTCTGTACCGACTCCTTCGACTTCTCCCGCCACGTCTCTTCCTTCACCAGCGTCGCAAACCAAATGCAATCCCCAACCATGCGGTTCTTGTGGCTCGATGGCGAGTTAATCTTCTGATTATTCAGCGCAATCGTGCTTGATGAGCCGCCGTCGAGGTTGTAGGCGTTGTCCAGCCCAAACTGCACGCACAGGTTTGCCATCTGCACAAGGTCGAAGCCGACGGATTTCGGGGCGGTGCTTTCCGGCCCCTCGTTCGTCAGTATCAGGTATTCCAGCTTGCCGATCTGCCCGATGACCATTCGCTGGGCTTTCTTGGCTTTGCCGTTGTCGATGGTCACGTCATCAAGGCTCGTGAGGGGAACGCCGTCCACCACCAGCGCGGGGCCGAAGCAGAAGGCGTGCAGCACCGTACCGCCGCCGGCAATGTACTCGTCCCACTTTGCCTGCGTGGTGCAGGTGATGAGATGGAAGTCGCCATTTTCGTCCACAATCAGCTCGTCACGGCCCTTGTGCGGGCGCATCCGCAGCGTCTGACCGTTGCGGACGACGATGCCTTGCTCATGGTAGAGGCAGTAGTCGCCGTCGATGCCCATGACGGCGTTGAAGCGCTTCGTCATGTCGTTGACGTGGCGCGCCTGCTTCGACGGGTACTTGTTCGCGAAGCCTGTGCGGAACTGGCTCACGTCAGTCAGCTTGACGCGTGCGGACATGACGGTCGTTGTGCCTTCGCCGGGAGCATCGACCTGCTGCAAATCCTGCGTCCAGTAGGTGACGTTAATCTGGATGTCGATGGAATCATCATGGTAGCCGCCGTTATTGGGCAGGTAGCAATCCGGGTTCGGCAGGTTGGGGGAAACCTTGATATCCCACGGAATTGGCTCGAAATCGGGTGCGTCCTCCGCCAAAGCGGGAACAATCAGCAGCGCGCAGAGCAAAAGCGAAATCAGGCGTTTCATTCGGAAATGTACCTCCTACGGTGTTCTACTTATCAGACGAATCAAAAGGGGAAAACGTTGTCATGTACGAAAATTTAATTTTTTTGTAACAATTTTGCGGATGCGCACCATTTCGCCCAAAAGTTGAAATTCCCTCTTGCATCAGCGCGCAAAATGGCGTATAATAAGCCTGTCAAATGACCCCGCTTGACGGGAGAAAAGCAGCTTTTGTCCTTCCAGAGAGCCGCCGGATGGTGCGAGGCGGCAGGGCGCGGGTGCTTCTTCCACTCCTGAATGGGGGCAGACGAGGAGTCTGCCGGGTTCGCCCGATACAGCGAGCATGAGTGGTCTGACGTGCGTCAGGCAAACTGGGTGGCAACGCGAGCTTCTCGTCCCGGAATTTTACGGGATGGGAAGCCTTTTTGGTTTCCGCCAAGCAAAAAAGGAGGATTTTTTCCGATGCTGGACATCAATCTGCTCCGTACCAATCCCGAATTGGTGAAGGAGAACATTCGCAAGAAGTTTCAGGACGAAAAGCTCGTCATGGTCGACGAAGTCGTCGAGATGGACAAGGAGTACCGCGCCGCGATTCAGCAGGCGGACACCCTGCGCAACCAAATTAAGGTTGCGTCCAAGCAGATCGGCATGCTGATGGGCAAGGGTCAGAAGGAAGAGGCCGAAAAGGCGAAGGAACAGGTCGCCGTTTACAAGGCGGATCTGGAGGGCCTTGCGGCGAAGGAAGACGAATTGCAGGCGGAAATCCGCAAGCGGATGCTCGTCATTCCGAACATCATTGACCCGTCTGTGCCGATTGGCAAGGATGACAGCCAGAACGTGGAAATCGAGCGCTTCGGTGAACCCGTCGTGCCGGATTTCGAGATTCCGTATCATGTGGATATCATGGAGCGCCTGCACGGCATCGACCTTGACAGCGCCCGCAGGACCTCCGGCAACGGCTTCTATTACCTCATGGGCGATATTGCTCGCCTGCACTCCGCGATTCTGTCCTATGGCCGTGACTTCATGATCGACCGCGGCTTCACCTACTGCATTCCGCCGTACATGATCCACGGCGACGTGGTGACGGGCGTGATGAGCTTCGCCGAGATGGAGAACATGATGTACAAGATCGAGGGTGAAGACCTCTATCTGATTGGTACGTCCGAGCACTCGATGATCGGCAAGTTCATTGATACGATTCTGGACGAAAGCCAGCTGCCGCAGACGCTGACCAGCTATTCCCCCTGCTTCCGCAAGGAAGTTGGCGCGCACGGCATTGAGGAGCGCGGCGTGTACCGCATCCACCAGTTCGAGAAGCAGGAGATGATCGTCGTCTGCAAGCCGGAGGACAGCCCGATGTGGTTCAACCGCCTGTGGCAGAACACCGTTGATTTCTTCCGCTCGATGGACATCCCGGTTCGCACGCTGGAATGCTGCTCTGGCGACCTTGCTGACCTGAAGGTGAAGTCGCTGGACGTGGAAGCGTGGTCTCCGCGCCAGAAGAAGTACTTTGAGGTCGGCAGCTGCTCGAATCTGGGCGATGCGCAGGCGCGCCGCTTGAAGATTCGCGTCAAGGGCGACGACGGCCGCAAATACTTCGCGCATACGCTGAACAACACCTGTGTTGCGCCGCCGCGTATGCTGATTGCCTTCCTCGAAAACAACCTGCAGGCCGACGGCCGCGTCCGCATTCCGGAAGCGCTGCGGATGTACATGGGCGGGAAGGAATATATCGGCTGATTGGGCTGAAGGGAAAATTGCAAAGGGACGGGTGCAGGGGGGATGCTCCTTGCACCTGTTTTGTATACACAATTATTCTGCATTGAGCAAAGGCAGTTTCACGAGCGAAGCTGCTGCAACAACAATAAATTTGCTGATATTTCCGTTGATATTTCTGCTGATTGATGATATAATATTCGTGTGAGAAAGGAGTTGACCACGATGACCTCTGTTATGAGCGCAATCAAGAACACTGTTCCGATTACCCAGTTCAATCGGGGACTTGCAGGAAAAATCTTTGAGGAAGTTAAGCAAACTGGTGCAAAAGTTGTCATGAAAAATAACACGGCAGAATGCGTTCTGCTTTCGCCGGAGGAATATGTACGGCTGATGGACGAATTGAACGATGCGCGTCTGCTGGCTGTGGCATCGGAGCGCATGGCGCACTACGACCCGTCGAAACTGATTTCCGAAGAAGAAATGAACCGTCGCCTTGGCGTTACTGAGGATGACCTCAAGGATTTTGAAAGCGTGGAAATTGAATGAACTGGAAACTTGAATACCTTCCGGAAGCCGAGGATGACTTCAAGGCGCTTGATGGCAGTCAGAGAAATCTTGTCCTGAAAGCAATTAAGAAGGTACAGCAGAATCCGCTGCCTGCGGACGAAAATGGCTATGGAAAGCTGCTTGGCAATCAAAACGGAAAAAACCTTGCTGGACTGCTGAAAATCAAGCTGCGCGCCGCTGGAATACGCGTCGTTTATCAGCTTCAGCGCACGGAAACGGCTATGCTGGTGATTGTCATCGGCGTGCGTGCGGATGAAGAAGTGTACGAAATTGCACAGAAAAGAGCCGCAAAGCATCATTTACTGGGGTGAACGCACAAGCTGGGTGCATGGAGCGCGTTTTGCTCCCTGCCCCCGCTTTTTCTTTTCCACACGCCCTTCTTTTCCACACGCCCTTCTTTTCCGCCGCCCGCCCGCATACCATCCATCAGCCGAATCAACGGGCAAGGAGGCGGACAAACATGAAACTTCCCAAACTTCCGAAACTTCCATCCCTCAAATCCCTTCATCTCCCCAGCCGCATCACGATGGAACGGCTGCTCATTGTCTCTGCGGCGGCGCTTGTAGTTGTCCTCGCCGTCCGCGGCGGACAGCAGACCCAAACCGCCATGCAGCAGACCGACTTCACCCCCGATGTCAGCACCCAAACCATCGCGGACGCATCGCCGGATGTCGAAATGACCGCTACCGTCTGCTGGTATGAGGACGGCGAGGGGTATCTCGTGCCGGTCACGCGCCAGATTCCGCTGCAGGACGGCGTGGCGAAGGCGACGCTGAGCCTGATGGTGAAGTCGTCGGAAAATGACCTCGCGGCGGCGCGGATGGGGCTGCGGAACGTTATTCCAGAGGGCGTGACGTTCGATTTGGACATTTCCGGCGGCAAGGCGCGCGTGGACTTGAGCAAGGAGGCGCTGAGCTGCCAGAACGCGGAAGAAGAGCTGCTGATGGTGCAGGGGACGGCGGCGGCGCTGTGCGGATTTGACACGGTGCAGGAGGTAACGTTCCTCTTTGACGGTCAGAAGCGCTCGCAGCTGACGCACGGGACGGACGTGTCGGGCGTGTTCAAGGCGGACGGCGTGAATCTGGAAAGCGTGGAAACGACGGCGAACCTGACAAATGCGTCGCGGGTGCAGCTGTATTTCCCGTCGGCGGATGGGCGGCTGATGGTGCCTGTTACGCGGACGGTGTTTTCCCCTGCTGACCTGACCACGGCAATGCTGGAACTGGCGAAAGGCCCGGAGAAGGACAGCGGGCTGGAAATTCCGCTGCCGAAGGACTGTGGTCTGCGGTCGGTGACGCTGAAGAACGGTGTCGCGACAATTGACTTCACAAAAGAATTTGCGTCCCTTGCGACGGCGGAGGACGCGAGCGCGGCGACAAGCCAGGCGCTCCGGGCAATTGTGTTCACGGCGAGCCAATTTCCGGGCGTGAAGAAAGTCGAGGTGCTGGTGGAAGGAAAGCCGTTTGAGGCGCAGCCGTCGGCAGTAACGACGTTCGTGAATCAGGCGGACGAAGTGATGGCGCAGTATCCGGGGCTGATTACGGTGGACTAAGGCACCACCGCACAACTCGGCGGCGCGTCTGGCGATGTCTTTTCCGCCATCTGCGGCATGCAAATTTCTCGATTTACCGCCAGTAAACCTTCGAAATTTGCATTTGCATCTGACGAAAAATCCATTCGTCAGCCGACCACCTCATTTGTGCGGTGTTACCCTAATACTATTTCCTGCATTCGCCTGCGCCATCTGCTTGCGCCGCGAATTTGGAAATAGTATAAAAAAGGCGGGTGCGCGGAGCTTCAAACTCCATGCACCCGCTTTGCGTATATCAATAATTACTTCTTGTTTCCCCCGAACAGCCCCGTGATTCCGCCCAGAATCCCGCGCGTCACCTGCCGCGTCACTTCGCGGGTCGCGGTGTTAATCGCCGTATTCTGCACGCGCCCCAGCAATGAGTCGTTCTTCCGGGCGCGCGCGGCACGTTCTTCGCGCAGTTCATCCGCGTGCTTCCGGCGTTCTTCCGCCTGGCGATCCTTCTCGGCTTTTTCAGCCGCTTTGCGCTGCTTTTCCGCCTCGCGCTCCTGCGCCTTCGTCGTTGTCGGCGCTGCTGCGGGCTGCGCCTGAGCCGGGACGTAATTGCCCGTCGTGGGGTCAAGCTGCATCGGCATCATCTTCTGCACATACTGCCCGCTTGCCGGGTCGTAGACCATCACCAGCATGTTCTGTATCTGCGGCTGCTGCACAGTCAGCACCGGGACAGACTGCGCCTGACCTATCGGCTGCTGCTCCTGCTGATTCTGCCACGCCGGACGTGCGGGTTCGTCCGCCGCCATCCACGCGGGACGCGGCGTGCTGCTCTGTGCGGCAGGCTGCTGAACAGGCTGAGCCTGAGCCATCGGCTGAGCCTGAACCATCGGCTGAGCCTGAGCCATCGGCTGAGCCTGAACCATCGGCTGAGCCTGAGCCATCGGCTGAGCCTGAACCATCGGCTGAGCCTGAACCATCGGCTGAGCCTGAGCCATCGGCTGGGCCGCCTCGCGCTGCACATAATGCCCTGTCTGCGGGTCGAACACAAGGAAAGCATCGGGGCGGCTGACCGTCGGCGCAGCGGTCGAAATCTGCGGCGCGGCGGCTTCCGGCGCGGGCATCTGCTCCTTCTGGAACGCGCTTGCCAGCATTTCGTAGGCGGAAACGCGGTCAACCGGCGTGTCGTAAACGCCGCGGAAGGGGCTGGATTCGATGCACTCCTGCCGCACATCGCCGTCGATGGCGTTCATGGCGCTCTGCGGGGGAAGGATGGTCGCACGCTCGACGACGCTCGGCGCACCGTCCGCATCGAGGAAGGAAACCAGCGCTTCGCCTGTTTTGAGCGTGGTGATGGCTTCTGCCGTATCGAACGCGGGATTCGCGCGGAAGGTCATCGCGGCTGTGCGGACGGCCTTCTGGTCAAGCGGCGTGTAGGCGCGCAGGGCGTGTTGGACGCGGTTGCCAAGCTGCCCCAGAATGCTCATGGGAATGTCGCAGGGGTTCTGGGTGACGAAATACACGCCGACGCCCTTAGAGCGAATCAGCCGGACGACCTGCTCCAGCGTTTCCAGCAGCGCCTTGGGGCAGTCGTCGAAGAGTAGGTGCGCCTCGTCGAAGAAGAACACCATGCGCGGCTTGTCCAAATCGCCGCATTCGGGCAGCAGCTCGTACAGCTCCGAAAGCATCCACAGCAGGAAAGTCGAGTACAGCCGGGGTTTGCGGTAGAGCACGTCCGCCGCGAGAATGTTGATAACGCCGCGCCCGCTTTCATCAAGCTGCATCCAGTCGGCGATGTTCAGCGCGGGTTCGCCGAAGAAGGCATTGCCGCCCTCGTCCTCCAGCATGGCGACGGCGCGCTGAATCGCACCGACAGATGCCATGGACACGTTGCCGTAATCGAGCGTGTACTCCTTGGCGTGCTCACCGACGTAGGCAAGCATGGCCTTCAAGTCCTTGAGGTCGAGCAGGAGCATGTTCTCGTCATCCGCGACGCGGAAGAGGATGCTCAGCACGCCTGCCTGCGTGTCGTTGAGGTTCATCAGCCGCGCGAGCAGCGTCGGCCCCATTTCGCTCACGGTCGTGCGGACGGGATGTCCCTCTTTGCCGAACACGTCCCAGAACACGGTCGGGAACGTGCGGTACTCGAACGTCGGCACGCCGCACTGCGTCAGGCGATTGGCGATATTGTCGCTGTGTGTGCCGGGCTGCACCATCCCGGCGAGATCGCCCTTGATATCCGCGAGGAACACGGGCACGCCCATGTCCGAAAATCCCTCTGCCAGCACCTTGAGGGAGACGGTTTTGCCCGTACCGGTCGCCCCGGCGATGAGACCATGGCGGTTTGCCATCTGCGGCAGCAGGCAGACGGGGTGTTCACCCGTTCCAAGCCAGATTTTGCCTTCGTAGAGCATGTGTGTTGTGTTCTCCTTTTTCCTTTTATAGTGGTACTATTGGTACTTCTTTATCGCGGCAGGGGTTTCGCCTCTGCGGAGGCGACCAGAGGGCTTTGCGGTCGCCCTCTGGA
>ERZ827043.3558-NODE-3558-length-11180-cov-3.064090_pt1 | contig 11180 bp, 8 predicted proteins | sample MGYA00519923_ERZ827043 | MGnify/ENA primary metagenome ERZ827043 (study PRJEB31778, sample SAMEA3449251) | human gut metagenome | biome: human gut; feature: human-associated habitat; material: faeces | place: United Kingdom | collected 2010/2012 ...
ACGATAGTATAGTTTCCAGTCGGTGCCCCACTTGAATTGTCATAATAATTTAATGGAATGATTAATTCCGTCATATCCTTAACAGTTTGACTCGGATATACCACACCGTAGGCGATGATTTTCTCCTCCGCACTCAGTCCCACTTTGGTCGCCGGATTCCATACACCGGAAGGGGTTCCTTTTCCCGCAGTCGTTGCATGGCGGTTGCTCCAGTCGGTAATGCATACGACAATACTTGCTTGATCTTGCTCATCGACATTAATATAAGTGCTTGTGCCGGCTGCGGTTACAGTTCCGATCTCTGCTTTGTAGTAAAGTTTGAGAGCGGTAGGTCGTGCTGTGTAAGTGAATTTCTGTCCAAAGCTAACTGTTCCTGTTTGTTGGAATATTCCGTTGAATTTAAAAGTTCCTGTGAATAAATTTCCCGGTGCTAACTGGATGGAGCCAATGCCTGGATTTTTTGCCTGCATGTATGCTGCAGATGTACTTTCGTCATAGGTGCAAAGACTCGAAGCAAATGTATTATTCCCGCTCCCCCAAGAGGTCGAGGATGTGTTTGAGGTTGTGAAGCAACTTGAACTTGACGAGAATCCCGAAAAAATAGGATCACCTTCATTATTTGCAGGAGTGAATATATTTTGTTCAAGGACAATACCGTCTACCAACAACTGATATTCATATTGTTTTTTTGCAAAGAGGCCTGTTTTGTTATTTGCAGTGTAGATTGTGAGCCCTGCTTCATTTTCACCAGATGTCCATGTCGGTTTGATTGTAGCGGTATAGTTCCCGTCACTATTGGAAACAACTTCTGCTGTATTCCATTCCGTTTCACCTTTAATCCTGTATTGTAAAGATACGGATTGCGCATTTTTATCTATGTTGTTGATAGTCAGAGATGCTGTGTTAGCCCAAAGGTCTGTTTTTTCGAGCGAGACTTTTGTTGGCATTTGGAATTTCAGTTCTTGGGTTGTAGTTTGTCCTGCGAGGTCTGTTACAACTACCTCGAAAACATGCATGCTGCCGGCAGGAGCTCCAATGGATTCAATTAATGGAATCAGCAGTGTGATATTGAAATCAATGGATTTTTTATACTGTATTTGGCTGCAGCAACTTAATCCGAGGTCATCTTCGTATGATACGGGTAAATTTTCTGATAGTACTTTATCAGTGAAAAGATTGAGTTGGCTAATGCTGAGAGAATTGAGTATTTCGGAAGAAACATTAACTACAAGATTGGCAATTCCGCCCGGGGCATTAATTTTAATATTTGCCTGATAATCTGTTCCGCATTTTGTAATATCATGTACTGCATCCATATCTTCCCCCAGCCATACGAGCGACGGGGCGTCGATGGGGGCGAACTGCAGGTCGGAGACCGCTTTCGTATAGAGCGTTCCGGCTTTGAAGGCTTCGGTGCGGTTGACCGTGACCGTAGCCATCTGGTTGTCGGAGCCGATTACGTCGAGCGTCAGCGTGGGGTAGAGGTCGGCCGGGACGTTGAAGAAGGCTTCGACCTTGTCGGCGCTCGCCCCATCGGGCGTGTATTGCAGTGCGATGACGTTCGACTGGTCGGTTGTGCTGAGGGTGGCAGCCGTTTCGGCACCTCCGTTCTCGAGGGCGAGATCGAGGCTCGAGGCCGAAAGCTTTTGGGTTTCCCCGCCGGCGGTCAGCAGCAGGTATTTCACCTTGTCGGCCTGCGTGGCGATGGAGAAATCGAGGATCGACGTGAGGCGGTGCAGCGTGAAAGCTACGGGGTTGCCGTCCACTTTGCCCGCCTCGTCGGCTGCGCCGTATGCCTGGGGAGTAGCGACCAGCGCGTCGTAGGCGCTGTTGAAATCGTTGCCCGTCTGCGTACGCAGGTTCCCGAACGGGAGGTTGGCCGTGGTACCTGTGACCTGCGCGTGGGGGAAGAACGCATAGTAATTGCCGCCGCCCGCTACGAAATCGTTGAGCGAACCTTCGAATGCGGCCGAGGCGGTGTTGTAGTCGAACTTAGCGGCTGTGGCGGGTGCCGTGCCGCCGGTTTTGACCGGCAGGATGCCCAGGGCGTCGCCGGCTTCCCATTCGGCCGTGAAGACGCTTTCGCCGACATTGATGTTGGCGCGGGTGCCGTCGTTTTCGGCGACATTGGCATAGACTTTAATAAGCGAACCGTTGCTGGTTTCCGGAGTGGCATTCGCCTCGTCGAACTTGTTGCAGCCGGCCAGCAATACGAGGGCGGCTGCACAGAAGAGCGGTTTAAGAATTTTTTTCATGGCGCTGCGGTGTTAGGCTTCGTCGGATTCGCTCATGAAGCTGTCGTCATAGGACATCGGACTAACAGGCCCGCTTGGATTTGATGTGGCAAACCCCTTTTCAGTCGTAATCTCGATTACTTCGATGGTAGGGACAGAGTACTTCCCCCCCCCTTGTTTGGCTAATTCAATTCCCATGATATGCAATAGTTTAAAGTTACGTAACAAAAGTAGATTCGCGTAGCCGTAAATGAAAATAAATTCAATGAACCGGAGGATTTTTCCAATGAATCAGCCGATTTGAGGGATGGCGGCCGGACTGAAATGATAAGATGAAAAACGTAAAAGTATGTACGGTGGACAAAAAAGGCCATCCGGGAAATCCGGATGGCCTTGTGACGAGGGTGCCCCTGTCTGTTATTTCACGTATTTGTCGAGCCAGCCGAAGAATTCGCGGTTCCAGACGAGCGAGTTCTGGGGTCTGAAGACCTGGTGCGCCTCGTTTTCGAATTCCACCAGCCGCGCCGGGATGCCGCGCACGCGGGCGGCCGTGAAGGCTTCGAGCGACTGCGTGTAGGGGATGCGGAAATCGTACTCGCCCGTGAAGATCAGAATCGGCGTGTCCCATTTGCTGACGAATTTGTGCGGCGAATTGGCGTAGGAGCGCTGTGCGACCTGGTTCGACCGATCCCAGTAGGGGCCTCCGTAGTCGTTGTTGATGAAGAACAGTTCTTCGGTCTCGCCGTACATCGACTCGAAGTTGAAGATGCCGCAGTGGGCGATGAACGCCTTGAAACGCTTTTCGTGGCAGCCGGCCAGGAAGAATACCGAGTAACCGCCGTACGATGCCCCGACGCAGCCCATGCGGGTTTCGTCGGCCCACGGCTCCCCGGCCACGTCGTCGATGGCCGAGAGGTAGTCGCGGATGTTCTGCCCCGCGTAGTCGCCCGATATCTGGTCGAGCCACTCCTGCCCGAACGAGGGCAGGCCGCGGCGGTTGGGCGCCACGACGACGTAGCCCTGCGCGGCCATCAGCTGGAAATTCCAGCGGTAGCTCCAGAACTGCGACACGACGCTTTGCGGGCCGCCCTGGCAGTAAAGCAGGATGGGGTACTTCTTGTCCGGGTCGAAATCGGGCGGCAGGATCACCCACGTCAGCATCTGCTTGCCGTCGGTGGTCTTCACCCAGCGTTTCTGCACCTCGCCCATCCTGATGTTGTCGTAAACCGGTTTGTTGATGGCCGAAAGCTGCGTCAGCGTGCCGTCGGCGGGGTCGACGCCGAAGAACTCGGTGGCCATCGAGATCGTGCACATTTCGGCGACGATCCTATCGCCGGCCATCGAGAAGGCGTTGATGTCGTGGTCGCCGCGGGTTACCACCTCTACCTCGCCTACGGAGGGTGAGATGCGGCAGATCTGGTGTGTCGCCTCGATCGGTGCGATGAACCAGATGCGGTCGTTGCCCTCCCAGACGACGTTCATGGCGTTGTAGTCGAAATCCTCCGTCAGATCCTGCATCTCGCCCGTCCGGCAGTCGTAGAGGAACAGGCGTGCCTTGTCCGACTCGTTGCCTGCGCGGCGCTGTGAAAGGAAGGCGATTTTCGTGTCATCGGGCGACCATACGGGGTATTTGTCGTAACCGGCCATGACGGCCTTGTCGCTTGCGACGGGCTCCCCGGTATTGACATTGACCGGCTTGCAGATGTTCTGCGTCACGCCGCTTTCGAGCACATAGACGAAGATGTCCGAGTCGGTCGAAACGGCGTATTCTGTGCCGGTGAGCGGCTTGCAGGTATAGGCCAGCATCGTTCCGGCGTTGTTCCAGGCGATTTCGGCCATGTCGAAATAGGGCGCCAGCGGGGCGTCCCACTGTGCATCGGGCATGATGTCCGTGCCTCCCGTCACGAGGCCCTTGCCCAGTTCGCCGATGAAGATATGGCGGTAGGAGCCTTCGTCCCAGTAGTCCCAGTGGCGGGCCATCAGGTCGTCGTAGATGCGGGCCTTCGACTTGTCCATGTCCTTGTATACGTCCGACGATTTGCGCCGCGCCGTCTGCACGGCCTGTACCCACCAGATGTGCTTTTCATCGGGGCTGACACCGAATCCTTCGACGTCGGGGACACCCTCGCCCCCGCCGCTGCCCGTAACCTGGGTCGCGTCGCCGCCAGCGGCGTTCATCCGCCACACCTGCATCGAGCCGCTGCGATCCGACAGGAAATAGATTTTCCGCCCGTCGGCACTCCACTTGGGATCGGCGTTGTTCGACGCCGTGTCGGTAAGGCGCGTCACGGCGCCCGATGCCATATCCTGCACCCAGATGGTCGTCACGCCGCGGTTTTGGGCCATGTTGTAGTCGGTTTGCGCATAGAGGAGCGTCTTGCCGTCGGGCGAGAGCGACGAGGAGCCTGCACGGCTCATTTTCCACATCACCTCGGGGGTGAGCCTGCCTGCGGCGATTTCGTCGGCCGTCAGGGCGTTGTCGATCGTAAGCGGTTGCGGGCGCCTGTCGTCGCATGCGCCCAGTCCCACAGCTGCAATAGCCATAAAAAGGAGTAATTTTTTCATTTTGGTCGGGGTTTCTTCTATATTATTCGTATTTTCGCGTTCAAATCGAGCCAGCATGGACTATACCGTATATTTTGCAGATAAAGCCGTGGTTTTCACTGCGAAGACCCCTGGCGAGGGATGGTATGCCGTGACGCCCGCACCGGACGGCGGCATATCACGAGCGAAGGTAACGAAAATTCTCGAATCGTACAACAAGGCGGCTGTCGTCACGCCCGATCCCGGGGCGGCGTTCGGGGCCTTTGCCGCGGAGTTCGCGCTTATAGAGGCGGCGGGCGGCGTGGTGGTCAACGATTGCGGCCAATGGCTGATGATCCGCCGCAACGGCCGCTGGGACTTGCCCAAGGGGCACCTCGAATGCGGCGAGCGGATCGAGGAGTGCGCGGCCCGCGAGATCGAGGAGGAGACGGGTGTCCGCGCCGGGGTGGTGCGACCCCTGTGCGATACGCTGCATGCCTATTATTTCCCCAAGACCGAACGCTGGGAGCTGAAACGCACCCACTGGTACGAGCTGCATACGGCATCCTGTGCCCGGCTTGTGCCTCAGGCCGAAGAGGGGATTGAGCAGGTGGTGTGGTGTACGCCCGCGGAGGTCACCCGCAACCTGCGGGATGCTTTCCCGACGATCCGCTGCGTGGTGGCGGCGATGGGAAAGTAGCGCGGCGGCGATCATAGGGGTTGGGGTGACGCCGGGTCGTTCCGGCCGTCTTTTCTGGCCGGCGTAACCGGTGTGTTTCCCCGCCCTCCCCCGTGGCTTTCTCTTCGGAGCCTTCCCCTGACCTTCCCCAGATCTTTTCCCTGATACTTATCCGGCGATGCCCGGCGGAGCCCGTACCGGTTCCCGTCAGGCGAACAGGTCGTTGAGCGATTCGCTCATGCTCGGATGGGTGTAGATCGAATTGCTCAGGTCGTGTGCCGTGACGCCGTGCTTCATGGCTGTGGCGACGGTGTTGATGACTTCGCCCGATTCGGCTCCGAAGAGCGTGCACCCCAGTATCTCGTCGGTCTTGGCGTCGATGACGGCTTTGAGCACACCCTCCGTCGAACCCAGTATCCGCGAACGCGGGAATGCCGCGACGGCGATCCTGTTGACGCGGATGTCGCGCCCGGCCTTGCGTGCCTCCTCTTCGTGCATGCCCACATGCGAGAGCGTCGGTTCGATGAAGACCGAATAGGGAACGGGGCCCCGGTTGGCCGTGGTGCGGGCTCCGTCGCCCAGCAGCACGTCGCGTATGATCCGGAAGTCGTCCAGCGAAACATAGGTGAATTGCAGCCCGCCCGTCACGTCGCCTGCGGCGAAGACACGGGGAGCCGTCGTGCGCAGGTGTGCGTCGACCCTGACGGCACCCCGGTCGTCGGTTTCGATCCCGGCGGCCTCGAGGTTCAGCCCTGCGGTGGCGGGGCGGCGTCCCGTGGCGAGCAGCACGGCGTCCCCGTCGATTTCGTATTTTCCGCCTGTCTGTGTGTCGGCCACGGCGACCCTGACGCCCCCGGCGGTGTCGCTCACCGATTCGACCCGCGCGCCTATGCGGAATTCGATGCCCTTTTTTTCCAGCGCCTCCCGTACGGCGGCCGCAATGTCGCGGTCTTCGCGCGGGATCAGCTCCGCAAACCCTTCGAGCACGGTGACTTTCGATCCGAATGAGGCGTACATCGAGGCGAATTCCAGCCCGATGTATCCGCCGCCCACGATTACCAGGTGCTGCGGAAGCTCTTCGAGCTCCATGATCGAGGTGCTGGTATAGACCCGCCTGCTCTGCGCGATGCCTTCGATGGGCGGGATTACCGTCTCGGCGCCGGTGTTGATGACGATGTATTTGCCGCCGATCTGCTGCGTCCCTTGGGCGGTTTTCACGGCGACGGTTTCCGGGGAGGCGAAACTGCCTTCGCCCGTGTAGACGTCGATACGGGCGTTGTCGGCCAGCTTGTGGTAATTCTTGTCCCGCAACAGGTCGACCAGCGCCGTTTTCGAGGCGACGGACTCCCTGTAATAGTCCCGCCGCTGCCCGAAGGTCAGCGGGTGCCCTGCGGCTGCGAGCCCGGCACTGTGGATCAGGGCTTTGGTCGGTATGCAGCCGATGTTGATACAGGTTCCCCCGTACATTTTGTCCGAGCGTTCGACCATCGCGACGCTCCAATCGTGTGCGGCCAGTTCGGCGGCGAGGGTCTTGCCCGCTTTGCCGAAGCCGATGATGACGGCATCATATTGTTTCATAACTTTCCCTGTTTTAAGTTTCCCGGTGGCATGTGGCCTTCTCCGGCTCATTGTTCCCGTAGTGCAAATATCGGGGTTTTATGCCGTCGGGGAAATGGCCGCACTGCCGGATGTGTTGGCAATAATTCCCGTTCGCGGGTTGCGGGGCGTTATTCGCCTGCAGGGGACTCGAACCGCAGCCGTGCGGTGTCCTTGTATTTGCGGGAAATTTCGATTTCCTGTCCGCCGACGTTGACCCGGAGGGGTGGTATTCGCCGACGTTGCTGGCCGGCGGTTTCAAGGTGTTTTTTATCTCGGTCATGTACGGAATGCTGATTTACGGGGCGTCGCTGGTTATCCGGATGCTCCAGAAACCGAAAATCTGAAGCGGGAGCGCCGGCCCTTAGAGGCCGGCGCTCCCGCTTGTCGTTTGGCTGTCATTCCGGTTTTTTCAGCAGCCGTTCCTGCACCGCATAGGCTTCGGCGATCAGTTCGGGCGGATAGTCGTACAGTTCCAGGATGCGGATTGCGTTGCGGGTCGTCAGCGGCCCCGTGTGCAGCTGGTAGTCGAAGACCAGCTGCCCGTCGACCACCTCTTCGCGGAAGTGGTGCAGTTCGTAGCCGTCGCTGTCGAGCAACTCCGCCAGCTCGATGTCGTGCGTCGATACCAGCACGATGTGCGGGCCGCGGTTGAGGTGCGCGAGGACGGCTTTCCCGGCGGCGATACGTTCGGTGGTGTTCGTCCCTTTGAACAACTCGTCGAGGGCGAACAGGCAGGGGGCGGAATCCTGTGCCGCTTCGAGGAAGCGTTTGACGGTCAGCACCTCCTGCAGGTAGTAGCTCGTGCCTTCGGCGATGTCGTCCGAAATGCGGATCGAGCTCAGCAGCCGCATGTACGGGGCCGTATAGGAGCCGGCGAAGCATATGTCGAGGGTCTCGGCCGTCAGGGCGTTGAGCACCAGCGTGCGGATGAAGGTCGTCTTGCCCGACATGTTGGAGCCGGTGAGCAGCAGCCCCGTGCCGTCGAGGACGAGCGTATTGGGCACGCAGCCGTCGATGAGCGGATGTACGACCTGCTCGGCCTTCAGGTATTTTCCGTCGACGAACTGCGGGCGGCAGGTCTGGGTTTCGCTGCGCAGGCGTGCGACGGAGATTGCGGCATCGGTCTCCCCGATGAAGCGGAACATGCCGTGGATCGCATCGCGCCGGGCCGTGATGCTGCCGATAAAGCGCTGGAAGAGGATCACCTCGATATTGAAGGCGACTTTGGCCAGCTCGATGAAAAGCCATGCGATGGCGGCCAGCTCGTTTGCGGAGTCGCCCTGCGTCCCGACCACGCGGCTGCGGCGTTCGACCTCGGCGACCTGCCGGATTTGTCCGGTGGCCTCCTCCGTGCCGGGCACCTCTTCGACAGCCAGTTCCCGGGCTGTGCGCAATGCCAGCGAAAGTTGTTTTACGGCCGAGCCGTAGAGCGAGACATTGAGCTTGTTGCTGTAATGGATATAGAGGTTCACGGCGAAGATAGCCATGAACAGCAGCAGCGACAGCGGGTAGAACGGGGCGGCGAGCAGCGTCGCCACGGCGAGCAGGGTGAGCGGGTATACCCAGGCGAAATAACGGACTTTGGCCGGTGTGTCGAAAATCAGGTTTTGCAGCCCGTAGGCATCCTCGTCGGTGAGCCGGGAGAGGGATTCGGTGCAGCTGGCCGCAAGTTCCCCGTTGCGGGAGAAACAGTCCGTGCTGCGGCCGAAAGCCTCGGCATCCTCCTGTCCCCGGAGCGTGCGTATGCGGGCATAAAGGCATTGCTGCCCGACTTTCGAGGTCGTGCGGTCGATGCGCTCGAATACGGCGTTGAGGTCGAGGTCGGCCGTGGTTTCGGCGTCGATCGTATGGCTGGCGTCCTCCGCCGGGCAGTTGTAGAAATAGCGGCTGATCAGGTTGAAGTCGCACGGCGGGCGCTCTCCGGCGGGAAGCGCCGAAGGCCGGAAAAGGGCTGATAGATAGCTTGTCGGTTTCATAATCGCGTGCGTTTATTAGGTTTTTCGTGTGCGCGTCGCGCCGACGAATGCTTGCGTGATCCTTGCCTGAGCCTGCGGTACGGCGTCATACCGCCTTTGGCTGCGTGTTCCCAGGCCTGTGCCGCAAACATCCCTCCTCCGCCCGGAATCATCGCCCCGGGGCATCGTGTCTGCGGAGCCGTGCCCGATTTGCAGGGGCTGTGCCGGACTTTGTTTGCCGTCCGTTCAGACCTGCGGGGCGGCGTTCATCGCCCGGGCGATCCCCTCGGCGATCTGATCCAGCGCCCCCTGCAGCTTGTTGCCGATCATCATCTTCATCATCATGTTCAGGTCGATGCGCAGCACCAGCCGCAGGCGGGTGTCCGCGGCGGAGACTTCCTGCAACTGGATCCAGAATGCGAAATCCATCGGTACGCCCCCGTCGTCGCCGACGACCTTGACGTATTTGCCCGGCTCGCGCTCCTCCATGCGGAGTTTCACGGTGAAGCCTTTGGCCTTGAACGAACAGGTCCACTCTTCGATCTTGTCGGCAAGGGCGGGCGTGAGGTTGTCGAAACGGCTGATGACCGCGTAAATCTGTTCCGCGGGACGCAAAACCTGTTGTTGCTTGGAGATATATTCTTGCATTGCGTGTGTAAAACTTGTATGAAATGTGTTTCAGAAATCGGATGCGGTTTCGGGCGCTGTAAAGATAGCGTTTTTTTGCGTGACGCGCAAAACCGGCGCTATTCCGGTCGGGGAAAGAAGGCCGCCCGGTAGCGGGCGATGTCCAGGTCGTCGGCGATCTTGCGGGCGAAGAGGTACGGAACTTCCGCCGCCGTGTCCCGTGCCTGCAGCAGCCGGGGCAGGTCGTTGGTGCCGAATGTTTCCGGATGGGGCGCCCCTTCTCCGCCCCACCGGGTATAGACGAGGGGACGGCGCGTATTCGCACCGGCGAATTCGGAAATGCCCATCAGGGTCTGGAAAAAGATCTCGTCGCCGCAGTGCGAGTGTCTGAATGCGCGGATATAATCGGGGTGGGTGCGCAGATAATCGAACACAAAATCCCGGAAGCGGTCGGTGACGACGATCCAGTTGGAACCCTTTTCGAGCGGCGGCAATGTCCTGAAATAGGGGTTGTCCCCGGGGCGCAGCCGTTTGTAGAGCCTTTTGCGGAAATAGCCCGGCAGGTGCCCGATCCAATCGTTCCTGTCGGGGTAGTGGCACCACTGCATCTTCTGCGTCAGCTCGGTGATGTGCAGTTCGGGCTGCATGTCCGCGAACTGCCGCGGGTAGCACGCTTCGAGGAAATCGTGTATCTGCCCGCAGGGGCGTAGCGGCAGGGTGTCGCCCGAGAGAATGGCGATGTAGCGGTAGTCGCCGTTACAGGTGGCCCGGAGCAGTTTGAGCATGCAGTCGATCTGGCCGTACTCGCCCCAGTACACCTTGCTGCGCGGGTGGATGAAACGTGCCAGGGGACGCAGCGGCGCAAAATCCCCGATGTCGGATTTCGCATCGACATGGATGAAAATATCCGCTTCGGGGTGCTGCAACTGTCGGCACAACTCCTGCAGGACAGGGGTGTATTTATGGCATTCGATGCAGAATGCGATGCGGAAACCGTCTGCCATGGTCGTAGTGTCGCGGGGCGTTGGCCGGGCTTCAGTCGATTTCGAACGTGCGTGCCGTGTCGCTGTCTACGGTGATGCGCACCGTCATCACGTTCTCGGGCAGGAGCTGCTCGATCTTTTCGGGCCATTCGACCAGGCAGAGGTCGCCCGAGAAAAAATACTCTTCGTAACCGAAATCATAGGCTTCGCGGATGTCGTTGATCCGGTAGAAATCGAAATGATGGATACGGCGGTTGCCCTTGCCCTTGTACTGGTTCACGATGGCGAACGTAGGACTGGTTACGGTGTCCGTGGCGCCCAGTTGGGCTGCGATCTCGCGGATCAGCGTGGTTTTGCCCGCGCCCATTTCTCCGCGCAGTGCGACTACCGTGCGGCGGCCGAGCGCTTCGATGACCGCCTCGGCGACGTCCGGCAGTTCGTCCTGCGAGGTGATGTGGATCGTTTTCATATTACTGCTTGGGTTTTAAGACGATATAAGGTACGATCATTTCTTCCATCGAGATGCCGCCGTGCTGGAACGTGTTGCGGTAGTAGCGGATGTGGCGGTTCGCGTCGTTGT
>ERZ827043.3562-NODE-3562-length-11167-cov-5.339273_pt1 | contig 11167 bp, 9 predicted proteins | sample MGYA00519923_ERZ827043 | MGnify/ENA primary metagenome ERZ827043 (study PRJEB31778, sample SAMEA3449251) | human gut metagenome | biome: human gut; feature: human-associated habitat; material: faeces | place: United Kingdom | collected 2010/2012 ...
CCCGCCGATCATGCGGGCCTCGATGAGATAGCTGTTCTCCGGCGCGACGGTGATCTTCACCTCCGGCGTGGTGATCTCGAACTTGCCCGTGCCGAGAATGTTCTTCGGATTCAGCGCGGCGTTCTCGCCGTACTGCTTCTCGCACTCGCGGCGGAAGCTCTCGACCTTCTCCTCGCTCACGCCGCTCTCGGACAGGATGCCGCCGACGTCGCCGACCGTCAGCTCCAGCGGCGCGGGGTCGCGGCTCTCCTTGTGCTCCAAGATGCGTCCGCGCAGCTGTTCGTGGACGGACTGCACCACATCGTAGCTGCAATCCTTTTCAAGCGTATCAGCGAGCGCGGTATCAAACACATTTTTCTGCTCGACGGCGGACATCGGCGGCTCCACACGGAATACCGCGTCAATGACCTCCTCGTGGATGAGCTCGACGTTCTTGCTGTAGAAAAGCGCGTTGTAGATGTTCGCCGCGCGGTCGTCGAAGGCGGGGAAGAGGAAGCCAAGCTCGGGCGCAAGGGCAATATGTCCGGTGGAGCTGGGGTGGAAGAAATTCTCGTCGGTGTCGTAGCGCAGCTCGAGCGTCGGTGCCTTCACAGGGCAGATGGCGCAGACAAAATACTTGTAGACGTCGCCGGAGGCGTCCGCCTGCAGTTCGTCGTCCTTGCCGCGGTAAGGAACATCGTAGGCGTCGGCGGCGAGGAGAATGAGGCAGTTCGTCTCGCCCATATTGAGAGATTCAATAATTTTGCGGCAGAGCGTTTCGCGGGCGTTCGCATCCTTGCACTCCGTCTGGCGCAGGGTTTGGAGCAGGCGGTGCTCGTCGCTGTCCGCGACCTGCGCGGTGGAGAATTCGATGTCAATAAGGTTGCGCCCCAGCGTGCCGGAGAGCGTCTTTTTGAGCAGCCCCAGATACATCTCCTGCTCCTCCTGCCGCATGAGGCCGAGGGAGGCGTCGATCCACGAGATGACCTCGCGGTTGGAGTTGACATAGCAGCCGAAGATGCGGCTGAAGTTATTTTTATCGAGCCGGAAGCGCCGGCGGATCTCGTTGAGTTCTTTCTGGTTCATTTGCTTCTTCCTTCTCTCACAGAATATCACGGAGAGAAATTGTACCACAGCGTCCCTCGGGCGGCAAGAGGGACTACATCGATCCATACGGAGAAAAAAGGATGGCTAAATTTGTTTATTTCAAGCCGGAGGAAAAGGCGCGGGCGCAGAATACCGACCTGGTGTCTCTGCTGCGCGCTCAGGGCGGTGGTTCGACCGTTCCAAGCGTGAGGGTAGCTATGCCATCCGCTTTGTCCAACGCTAAATACGGATGTGGTTTCAGGAACAGACTGGACGATGGCTGGCACCGCCTGCACGGGAGCCTCACACCCCTGCGGCTCTCACAGATCGCCCCATTGCCCTGCGGCGGTTCACGGCCCGTCAGGACCGCTTCACGCTCGGACTGCGGCTGGATGAGTGCAGCTTTAGCCCTGGCGTGCAGAAACGCAACAATTTTCCGGAACATCCCTTGACAAATCTCATCATTTGGCATTTAATATTAAATTGATATTGTCGTGAAAAGCTGTATGTTTATCTGCCGGCGGCTGCCGGCGGACGGATCATGGACCGACCGGGAGCACAAGAGAGGCACGACATTCGTTGTGCCCCTCTTGCTTTATTTTGCCTCACGCGGCTTTTCCGTAAGGTATCTGCCTCAAACAGAAAGACGGAAGGACAAAAGCTTATGAACTGGGAGATCACAACATTTATCGCGTACTTTGTTATCCTGCTCGGCGTGGCGCTGGTGTTCTACTTCAACGGCACGAACAAAAATTCGGAGGACTTCTTCCTCGGCGGGCGCTCCATGGGCCCTTGGGTCACCGCCTTGTCCGCGCAGGCGTCCGATATGTCCGCGTGGCTGCTGATGGGCCTGCCCGGCTCGATCCTCGCCTTCGGCTTCGGCCAGATGTGGATCGGCATCGGCCTTGCCATCGGTACGGCGGCCAACTGGATCCTGTGCGCCAAGCGCCTTCGCACCTTCTCCAAGGCGGCGAACGATTCCATCACGCTCCCGCAGTACCTGACGAACCGCTTCGCGGTCGATTCCCGCGCGCTGCAGCTCGTGTGCGCGCTCATCTTCCTCTTTGCCTACACGATCTATGTGGCCTCCGCGCTGGTGGCGGGCACCTCCGTGTTTACCACGCTCTTCCCGGATATTTCCCCGAAGATCGCCATGTTCGCCTTCCTGCTCATCATCGTGGCCTATACCTTCTTCGGCGGCTTCGCCGCTGTGTGCTGGACGGATTTCTTCCAGGGCCTTCTGATGATGGCGGCGCTGATGCTGGTGCCTATCGTCGTCTATTTCGGCCACAGCGAGCTGCTTGATCCCACGGCGCTGGAGACGGTCTATGAGTATACCGACGCTGCGACCGGCGCGGTGACGCAGTGCGCCTTCGGCGGCGGTATCTTCAACGCGAGCTGGCAGGACATTGTCAGCGGCCTCGGTTGGGGTCTCGGCTACTTCGGTATGCCGCACATCCTTGTGCGCTTCATGTCCATCGAGAAGCCCTCGATGATCAAGAAGTCCTCTATCGTGGCCATCATCTGGGTCGTCATTTCCCTCTTCTCCGCCGTTATGATCGCCTATTTCGGGCGCATGATCATGGGCGAGGAGCTGCTCACCCACGGCAACCAGAAGCTCGTTTTCATCGCCATGTCCCGCAAGTTCTTCCCGGCGGGCATCTGCGGTCTGCTGCTCGCAGCCATCATCGCCGCGTCCATCTCCACGGCGGATTCTCAGCTGCTCGTCGCCTCCAGTTCTTTCACAGCGGACCTCTATAAGCCCTTCTTCCGCAAGGGTGCGAGCGAGAAAGAAACGCTGCTCGTCGGCCGTGTGCTGGTGCTCGTCCTCTCCCTGATTGCCTTTGCCATCGCCAACTCCAAGGGCAGCGGCGCGCAGGCCATCATGGACATGGTGGAGAACGCCTGGGGCGCCTTCGGCTCCTCCTTCGGCCCCACCATTCTGCTCTCCCTCTTCTGGAAGCGCTTCAACTACAAGGGCGCGGTCGCGGGCGTGGTGTCCGGCTTCGTGGTGGATCTCGGCTGGCTGCTGAGCGGTCTCACCGCCTCGACGGGTGTGTATGAGATCGTTCCCGGCTTTATCGTCAGCTTCCTCGCGGCCTATCTCGTGGCGAGATTCACCGAGGCCCCGAACGCGGAGGCTGTTGCGATCTTTGAGGAGGCTACGAAGCCCGACGCGGACTGAGTGAAGCGATCAGCTGACGGCGTACCGATAAGCGAATATAAGAAAAGAGCCGATCCGTTGGATCGGCTCTTTTGTCAGGATTTGAGAAATTCCTGCGGGTCGATGATCTCGCCGTCCTTTGTGACGGAGAAGTGCAGGTGCGGCGACATGGAAGCCTCAGCGAGCGAGGTCGTGCCGACCGCGCCGATGACCTGTCCGGCGGAGACGTACTGCTCCGGCGCGACGGTCGGGACGCTCTGAAGGTTGGAGTAGGTGGTCTCGTAGCCGCCGTCGTGCGCGATGACGACGGTGGTGCCCATCAGGTCGTCGTCCGCGACGGAGAGCACCGTGCCGGAGCTGGCGGCGAGCACCTGCGTGCCGGCGTCCGCCTTGATGTCGATGCCGTCGTGCGTGCGCCAGTCGGCGAGCGTTTCGCTGTAAGCGAGCTCGTCCATGCTGAAGGCGGCGACGGTCTCACCGCTCAGGGGAGAGACAATGAGCCGCGGCGCGACGGGCGTGACCGGCTCGGTGACCTCCGCCTCCTTTTCCGAGACCGTGACCTCCACAACGGACTGCACCGGCTCGGCCGGCTCCTCCGGCTTGACCTCGGGAACGTCCGGGGTGACCGGCTCCGCGGTGATGGGAGTCGTGACCGGCGGCTTGGTCGCATTGGTCGGTGTTTTGTCAGCAGAAGAGGGAAGCAGCATCCAATAGCCCGCGACGGCGAGTGCCGTCAATCCGAGGAACAGGGCTATGTATAAGCCCGTCCCGGTCAGGGAATGCCGCGCGGCGCGGCGTTTCGGTTCATTCATAAGCGTGTCCTTTCTGCCCGCGTGGCGGGCGCTGCGAAATAGAAGAGGCTCTGACGGTATTGTGCGCCGTCGGAGCCTTTTCTAAACCATATTTCTCGGGAAATTTTAAGGCAATACCGTGAAGGCCGCGCGGCCCGCGTAGCGGGCGTTTCCTCCGAGTTCCTGTTCAATGGCGAGCAGACGGTTGTACTTTGCCGTGCGCTCGCCGCGGCAGGGAGCGCCGGCCTTGATCTGCGCGCAGCCGAGCGCGACCGCGAGGTCGGCGATGGTGCTGTCCTCCGTTTCGCCGGAGCGGTGGGATAGGATCGCGGACCAGCCTGCGGCCTGTGCCGCGCGGACGGCCTCGACGGTCTCCGTGAGCGTGCCGATCTGATTCGGCTTGATGAGTACGGCGTTGGCGAGCTTTTGCTCCACCCCGCGGGCGATGCGCGCGGGGTTCGTGACAAAGAGATCGTCGCCGACGAGCTGCACCCTTTCACCAAGGGAACCGCTCAGCGCCTGCCAGCCCGCTTCGTCGTCCTCGCCCATACCGTCCTCAAGCGAGAGGAGCGGATAGCGCCGCGCAAGCTCCTGCCAGTAGGTCAGCAGCTCCTCACGCGTAAGTGTTTTGCCGCTTTTTGGCAGCCAGTAGCGGTCGGAGCCTGCGTCGTACCACGCGGAAACGGCGGCGTCGAGCGCGAGGTATACGTCCGCGCCGGGGCGATAGCCCGCCGCCTCAATGGCGCGGCAGAGCAGGTCGAGCGCCTCCTCGTGGCTTGCAAGCGAGGGGGCGTAGCCGCCCTCGTCGCCCACACCGCAATGACCGACAAGCGAGCCGAGCGCGTGGTAAATTTCCGCGCCCATGCGCAGCGCGTCGCGGAAGGTGTCCACGCCGACGGGGACGAGCATGAATTCCTGAATGTCGAGCGGGTTGCCCGCGTGTGCGCCGCCGTTGAGCACGTTCATCAGCGGCACGGGGAGCGTGCAGGCGTTCTGACCGCCGAGATACCGCCAGAGAGGCTGTCCCTCGCTCGCCGCCGCGGCGCGGGCCGCCGCGAGCGAGACGGAGAGGATGGCGTTTGCGCCGAGCCTCGATTTGTTTTCCGTGCCGTCCAGCTCGCGCATGGCCTGGTCGAGCGGGCCCTGCTGCCGCGCGTCGAAGCCCCGCAGCAGCTCGAATATCTCGTTGTTGACGTGCGCCTGCGCGTGCAGGACGCCCTTGCCGCCGTAGCGCGCACGGTCGCCGTCGCGCAGCTCGACGGCCTCGTGCGCGCCGGTCGAGGCGCCGGACGGCACGGCGGCGACGCCGAGCGAGCCGTCCTCCAGCCTTACCTGCGTTTCCAGCGTGGGGTTGCCGCGGGAATCCAGGATCTCGCGAGCGTGAATGTGTACGATGGAGCGGTTCATCGCATGACCTCCTGAAAATAAAAAATCAGCCATACCGAAGTATGGCTGATTTTGAGAAGACTTATGCGCTCAGCGGAGGATAAGGCTCTGACCGTCCATCTCCTCGGGCTTTTCGAGCCCCATCACGTCGAGAATGGTGGGGGCGATGTCGGCAAGGCGGCCCTCGCGCAGCTCGTTGCCCGCGCCGCAGAGGATAAAGGGCACGGGATTCGTGGTGTGCGCGGTCATGGGACTCACGCCGTCGCTTTGCAGCATCTGCTCGGCGTTGCCGTGGTCGGCGGTGATCATGGCGATGCCGCCCATCTTGAGCGTCGCGTCCACGACCCTGCCGACGCACTCGTCCACGGTCTCGACGGCCTTGACGGCGGCGTCGTAGTTGCCGGTGTGACCGACCATGTCGCAGTTGGCAAAGTTGAGGATGATGACGTCATACGCGCCGGACTCAATGCGCTCGACGCACTTTTCCGTGACCTCGTAGGCGCTCATCTCGGGCTGGAGGTCGTAGGTCGCGACCTTGGGAGAGGCAACGAGCACGCGGTCCTCGCCGGGGTAGGGCGCTTCAACGCCGCCGTTGAAGAAGAACGTGACATGGGCGTACTTCTCGGTCTCCGCGATGCGCAGCTGCGTCAGGCCGAGCTTGCTGAGGTATTCGCCGAGGCCGTTATGGATCGTGATGCGCGGGAACGCGACGAGCACGTTCGGCATCGTGGCGTCGTACTCGGTGTTGCAGACGTAGGTGACGGGGAAATACTCGCGCTGGAAGCCGTCGAACGCGGGATCGACGAAGGCGCGGGTGATCTCGCGGGCGCGGTCGGGGCGGTAGTTGAAGAAGATGATGGCGTCGTTGTCGGAGATGGTGCCCTCCTTGTCGCAGACGACGGGCTCCACAAATTCATCGGTCACGCCATTCTGATAGGATTCCCGGATGGCGGCGACGGGATCGGGATTCTGGATGCCCTCGCCGTAGACCATCGCGTCGTAGGCGCGCTCAAGACGGTCCCAGCGTTTGTCGCGGTCCATGGCGTAGTAGCGGCCCATGACGGTCGCGATCTTGCCGACGCCGAGCTCGGCGCACTTTTTCTGCGCCTCGGCGACGAAGTCCGCGCCGGAGGTGGGGGAGACGTCGCGCCCGTCGAGGAAGCAGTGCAGGTACACGCGCTTGAGGCCCTTGATGCCGGCCATCTTCAAAAGCGCCCAGACGTGCTCCACGGTGGAGTGTACGCCGCCGTTGGAGAGCAGTCCGTAGAGGTGCAGCGCCGTGCCCTTTTCCAGACAGGCGTCCATCGCGGCGTTGTAGGCGGGATTTTCAAAGAAGGTGCCGTCCTCAATGGCGCGGGAGATGCGCGGCAGGTCCTGGAAGACCACGCGGCCGCCGCCGATGTTGGTGTGGCCGACCTCGCTGTTGCCCATCTGACCGGCGGGCAGGCCCACGTCCAGACCGGAGGCGGAGAGCTGCGTATGCGCGTACTCGCCGTTCAGACGGTCGAGCACGGGCGTGTTTGCGCCGCGCACGGCGTTGCCCTTGACCTCATCGCTCAGACCGAAGCCGTCCATAATGATAAGGGCGGTGGGGGTTTTATTCATCGGAAGGACTCCTTTCGCTCAGCCCTGATTGGCTGCGTTGACGATGTCCATGAACTTGCCGGCGTCGAGGGACGCGCCGCCGATCAGGCCGCCGTCGATGTCCTCGTGGCCGAGCAGCTCGGCAGCGTTGGCGGGATTCATCGAGCCGCCGTACTGAATGGTGACGGAGCGGGCGATGCGCGCGCCGTACATGGCGCGGATGGTGGCGCGGATGAAGCCGCAGACCTCGGCGGCCTGCTCGCCGGTGGCGGTCTTGCCGGTGCCGATGGCCCAGATGGGCTCGTAGGCGATGACGCAGCGGCGGATATTCTCCGCGGCCACGCCCGCGAGCGCGGACTTGACCTGCAGGGCGATGAGCTCCATCGTCACGCCCATCTCGCGCTGGTCAAGGCTCTCGCCCACGCAGATAATGGGGTTGAGGCCGGCGTTCAGCGCGGCGTGGACCTTCTTGTTGACGATGGCGTCGGTCTCGCCGAACATGGCGCGGCGCTCGCTGTGGCCGACGATGACGTACTTCACGCCGAGGTCGCACAGCATGGCGGCGCTGACTTCGCCGGTGTAAGCACCGTGATCCTCATAGAAAAGATTCTGTGCGCCGACGGCCACGCGGCTGTCCTTAAAGGCGCGCACGGCGGCGGAAATATCCACGCTCGGCACGCACACGACCACGTCGCACCACTTGGTCTTGGGCAGCAGAGCCTTGAAATCGTCCGCGAACTTTTTGGCCTCGGTGGCGGTCTTGTTCATTTTCCAGTTTCCGGCAATGATGGTTTTGCGATATCTGCGATTCATGGTAAATGCTCTCCTAAATATATAAAAATGTTTTCTGAAAACCTTACTTATCCAGCAGGCAGGCGACGCCCGGCAGCTCCTTGCCCTCCAGGAACTCAAGCGACGCGCCGCCGCCGGTGGAGATGTGCGTGATCTTGTCGGCGAAGCCGAGCTGCTCGGCGGCCGCCGCGCTGTCGCCGCCGCCGATGATGGTCACGGCGCCGCTCTCGGCGAGCGCCTTGGCCATGGCCTTGGTGCCGTTGGCAAAGGCAGGGAACTCGAAAACGCCCATGGGGCCGTTCCAGACGATGGTGCCCGCGCCGCGCGTCGCCGCGCAGAAGAGCTCAATGGTCTTGGGACCGATGTCCATGCCCATCATGTCGGCGGGAATGTGCATCGCGTCCACCACGACCGGCTCGGCGTCGGCGGCGAACTCCTTCGCCGCCACGGTATCCACCGGCAGCAGGAGCTTGACGCCCTTTGCCTTGGCCTTCTCGATCATCTCGAGCGCGTAGGCGCACTTGTCCTCCTCGAGCAGGGACTTGCCGATCTCGCCGCCCTGCGCCTTGGCGAAGGTGTAGGCCATGCCGCCGCCGATGATGACGGTGTCGGCCTTTTCGAGCAGATTGTTGATAACGGCGATCTTATCGCTGACCTTTGCGCCGCCGAGCACCGCGACGAACGGACGCTTGGGATCGTCGAGCGCCTTGCCCATGACCTCCAGCTCCTTGGCGACCAGCAGGCCGGAGACGGCGGGCAGGTACGCCGCCACGCCGGCGGTGGAGGCGTGCGCGCGGTGGACGGAGCCGAAAGCGTCGGAAACGTAGACCTCGGCCATGGAGGCAAGCTCCTTGGCAAGCGCCGGATCGTTCTTGGTTTCGCCCTTTTCAAAGCGGGTGTTCTCGAGCAGCATGATCTCGCCGCCGCGGAGCGCCGCGGCCTTGGCCTTGGCGTCGGGACCGACGACGTCATGCGCGAAGACGACCGGCTTGCCGAGAAGCTCGGAAAGACGCTCGGCGACAGGAGCAAGGGTGAGCTTCTTTAAGGATTTCTGCCACTTCTCCTCCGTCAGCTCGGCGGGGTCCTTGCCCTTTTCCGCCTGCTTCTTCACCCATTTTTCAAAGCTCGGCTCGGGCTTGCCGAGGTGCGAGCAGGCGATGACCGCCGCGCCCTGCCCGAGCAGGTAGCGGATGGTCGGCAGAGCGGCGACGATGCGCTTATCCGAGGTGATCGCGCCGGTGGCCTTGTCCTGGGGGACGTTGAAGTCGCAGCGCAGCAGGACCTTCTTGCCCGCCACGTCGATGTCGTACACAGTCTTCTTGTTGTAGTTCATGATGACGCTCCTTCTATGTGAATGTTTACGGATCAGTCCGGTTGCTCCGCCATCTCGCCGGTGCCCTTGAGCCCGGGGAAGCCGAGCTGCTTGAGAGCCTCGTAGGTCAGAATGGCGACGGAATTGCTCAGGTTCAGGCTGCGCGCCTCGGCGCGCATGGGAAGGCGGATGCAGCGTTCATAATGCGCCAGACGGAAGTCCTCGGGCAGGCCGGCGGTCTCCTTGCCGAAGAAGAGCCAGCAGCCATCGTGAAATTCCGCCTCGCAGTAGTCCTGCGGCGCCTTGGTCGTGGCGAGCCAGCAGTCCGCGGCGGCCTCGGGGTGCTGTTCAAAGAGGTCGGCGAGGTTTTCGTAGGTGCTGACCTCGACCAGATGCCAGTAGTCCAGCCCCGCGCGCTTGACGGCGCGGTCGGAAATGTCGAAACCGAGCGGCTTGACGAGGTGCAGCCGCGAACCGGTCGCGGCACAGGTGCGCGCGATGTTGCCGCAATTCTGCGGGATCTCCGGCTCAACGAGCACGATATTCAGCACGGAACCATCCCACCTTTTTCCGAAAGTCTGCTTATTATACCTCTTAAAGTTTACGAAATCAACCATAAAACTCACTTTCTTTAACATTATTTTGCGCATTGCATGAATTCATGCAGAGCATGAAAAACTTTTTGGGAAAATTGCAGGAAAAGGTGGATTTTTCAAAAAGGTTTGGTATAATACAGATAAAAATAGAAGTAGACGCAAAGGAGGGGACTATCCGATGGACCAGAAGATCGCCGTGCTTTTCATGCCGGACAACATCGCCTGTACCGAAGAGAAGACGCCGCTGATGCTGCAGCCCATTTTGTTCTGCCCCGTCCTGACGTGGATGTGCGCGGAGCTGTGCGGGCGCGGCATTGAGCGGCTTTTTATTGTTTCCGACGTCTCCGCGCAGGAGCGGATGAAGCCTTATCTGCCCAAGGAGGCGGACGTCACCTTTGTTGACGGCGCGAAGCACGCGGAGGAGCTTTTGAAGCTCCTTGAGGGCGAAACGGGCAGCGTTCTGATCGTCAACGGCGTGGTGCTGCCGGTGGGCGTGTTCTCCGGCGGCGCGGTGTATTCCGCTCCGGCGGACGCCTGCTGCGACGTGCTGCGCGAGCACGGCGCGTTTGCCGCGTTCCCCAAGGGCTGTGAGATATCCAAGGGCTTTCTGCCGGTGGGCGACACCGAGGAGCTGCGCGCCGCGCAGCCGATGTGCCGCCAGAAAATCATGGAAAAGCATCTGGCGAACGGCGTGATCGTTATGGACACGAACAGCGTCTACATCGACCCGCGCGTGAAGATCGGCGTGGGAACGACGCTCCTGCCCGGGACCATCCTGCGCGGCGAGACGGTCATCGGCGAGCACTGCACGATCGGCCCGAACGCCATGGTGCGCGACTGCACCGTGGGCGACTTTACGGAGATCAACGCCTCGCAGACGAACGAGAGCGCCATCGGCAGCCATACGACCGTGGGACCGTTCGCCTATGTGCGGCCCAATTCGACCATCGGCGACCACGTCAAGGTCGGCGACTTTGTGGAGATCAAGAACTCCGTCATCGGTAACGGCACGAAGATCTCGCACCTCACCTACGTCGGCGACAGCGACTGCGGCGAGCGCGTGAATTTTGGCTGCGGTACGGTCACGACGAATTACGACGGCTTCAGGAAATACCGCTGCACCATCGGGGACGACAGCTTCATCGGCTGCAACACCAATCTGGTCGCGCCGGTCAAGGTGGGCGAGGGCAGCTACATCGCCGCCGGCTCCACCATCACGGACGATGTGCCCGCCGACGCGCTGGCGCTCGCCCGCACGAAGCAGACGGTCAAGGAGGGGTGGGCGGCCCGCCGCCGCGCCCTGCTCGGCAAGAAGGAAAAGTAAAAACTTTTACATAAAAAAATTACCAAGGGAGAGTGGAAACAATGATTTCTCACGGCAAGGACATCAAGATCTTCACCGGCAACGCCAACCCCAAGCTCGCAGCGGACATCTGCAAGATCATCGGCACCAAGCTCGGCGAGAGCGAGGTCAAGA
>ERZ827043.3564-NODE-3564-length-11159-cov-3.769002_pt1 | contig 11159 bp, 10 predicted proteins | sample MGYA00519923_ERZ827043 | MGnify/ENA primary metagenome ERZ827043 (study PRJEB31778, sample SAMEA3449251) | human gut metagenome | biome: human gut; feature: human-associated habitat; material: faeces | place: United Kingdom | collected 2010/2012 ...
GGCAGGTGTAGGCCGCCTGCACGGACTCCTGCATCACCTGGCCCAGATTGCCGGTAAGCTCCAGCTTGCCGGAGCCCTCCATCACGCCGGCCTCCACCTCCAGCAGCTCGCCGCCTACCTCAGTCCAGGCCAGTCCATTGACCACGCCGATCTGGTCCTGACGGCTCCGTGCGTTGTCCTGATAGTGGGGCACGCCCAGCAGCTCCTGTAGATCCCTTGGTGTAATGTCAACTCGCTTTACATCCGTTTCCACCAGACGCATAGCGGCCTTACGGCACAGCTTGCCCAGCAGACGCTCCAGCGTCCGGACGCCGGACTCCCGTGTGTAATCGGTGATGACCGCGCGGATGGCGTCGTCGCTGATGCGCAGCTGGCTTTTTTTCAGTCCATGCTCCTTCATCTGCTTGGGCAGCAGGTGGGTCCTGGCGATCTGCAGTTTCTCCTCGTCGGTATAGCTGGTGAGCTCGATGACCTCCATCCGGTCCAGCAGCGGGCGGGGAATGGTGGACGTGGTGTTGGCCGTGGTAATGAACATCACGCGGCTCAGATCCACCGGCACCTCCAGAAAATGGTCGCGGAACGACGTATTCTGTTCTCCGTCCAGCACCTCCAGCAGCGCCGATGCGGGGTCGCCCCGCATATCGCTGCCCAGCTTGTCGATCTCATCCAGCACCAGCAGCGGATTCATAGCCCCTGCGCGGCTGATGGCCTCGATGATGCGCCCCGGCATGGCTCCAATGTAGGTCTTGCGGTGACCGCGGATATCCGCCTCGTCCCGCACACCGCCCAGACTGAGCCGCGCCAGCTTCCGGTTCATAGCCTTGGCCACCGAGATGGCTACCGAGGTCTTGCCCACGCCCGGAGGGCCTACCAGACACAGGATCTTGCCCTTGGCGTCCGGATTCAGCTGCCGCACGGCGATGAACTCCAGGATGCGCTCTTTCACCTTCTCCAGACCGTAGTGATCCCGATCCAGCAGCTTTCGCGCCTGCTCCACATCCGCCCGTTCGCGGCTGAACCTGTTCCACGGCATCTCCAGACACACGTCCAGATAGTTCCGAATAACGGAGGCCTCCGCGCTGCCGAAGGGCTGCTTCGCCAGCCGTTCCACCTCTTTGGTCAGCCGCTTATGTACCTCCTCGGGCAGCTTGGCCCGCTGGATCTTCTCGGTGTACTCAGCGATCTCCTCGTCGCCGTCGTCGCCCAGCTCATGCTGCAGCACCTTCACCTGCTCCCGCAGGATCATGTCCTTCTGCACCTGAGCCACCCGCTGGCGCACCTTCTGCTCCATCTGCATCTCCAGCGACAGCACGTCCACCTCGTGGGTCAGGATATCGTTGACGATCTGGAGCCGCCGGTTGGGCCGCAGCTCCTCCAGCACCCGCTGCCTATCCTGATGGCGCAGGGTGATGTTCTGTGCGATGAGGTCCGCCAGCCGTCCCGTGTCACGGCAGTCCAGCACCGCTGCGATAAAGTCGTCGCTGAGCTGCGGCGCCAGCTCCTTATACGCGCCGAACAGCGCGTAGGTCCGCCGCAGCATGGCCTCCACCCGCGGCGTGATCTTGCCCGGGAACTCCTCCTCCAGCACCTCCACATTGGCCTGCAGGAACGGCTTTCCCTGCCACATCCGGTGCAGCCGCGCACGCTCCTCGCCCTCCACGATGACCCGCACGCTGTTCTCGGATGTCTTGATGATTTGCAGAATATGGCAGATCGTGCCAACACGGTACAGGTCCTCCTCGGTGGGATCTGCCACCGAAATTTCCTTCTGGGTCACGAGGAACAGCCTGCGGTCATTCTCCATGGCGTTGTCCAGGGCGTAGATGGAGATGTCCCGTTCTACATCGAAGGACAGCGTCTCGTTGGGGAAGGCCGTCAGACCCCGCAGTGCCAGCACGGGTATGTTCATGGTAATGGGTTCCATAGGTACTCCTTTCTCACCGGAGCGAAAAAGAGGAGAAGCGTGTCGCCTCTCCTCTTTGCCGGTCCGTCAAGAGGCCGGTGCGGTCTGTTTTTCCGTAGCGCCGGTCTTGAGTTTTGCTTTGCGCGTCACCTTTTCGGGGTCGCGCTCCACCACCGGCTCCGCGCCGTTGACGCAGTCCGCTGTGATGGTAACTTTTGTGATGGTGGGGTCGGACGGGATGTCATACATCACCTTGGTCAGCATTCCCTCCATCACCGCCCGCAGTCCGCGGGCGCCGATATTTCGCTCGATGGCCTTATCGGCTACCGCCTCCAGCGCTCCCTGCTGGAACTCCAGCGCCACGCCGTCGTAAGCCAGCAGCGCCTTGTACTGCTTGACCAGCGCGTTCTTGGGCTCCGTCAGGATGCGCACCAGATCCTCTCGGGTCAGCGCCTCCAGCGGTGAGATCACCGGCAGACGGCCCACCAGCTCGGGAATAATGCCGAACTTCAGCAGGTCATGAGGCTGCACCTGCTTGAGAAGCTCACTGGTGCTGGCCTTGTCTGCCTTGCTCTGCACCGTGTTCTCAAAGCCGATGCCCTGCTTTCCCACGCGCTTCTCCACGATCTTCTCCAGACCGTCGAAGGCGCCGCCGCAGATGAAGAGGATGTTTTTGGTGTTGATCTGGATGAACTCCTGATGGGGGTGCTTCCGGCCGCCCTGGGGCGGCACGTTGGCCACGGTGCCCTCCAGGATCTTCAGCAGCGCCTGCTGCACGCCCTCGCCGGACACGTCACGGGTGATGGAGGTGTTCTCGCTCTTGCGGGCGATCTTGTCGATCTCATCCACATAGATGATACCCCGCTCCGCCAGCTCCACATCGAAATCCGCCGCCTGCAGAAGCCGCAGCAGGATATTCTCCACGTCGTCGCCCACATAACCGGCCTCGGTGAGGGTGGTGGCGTCCGCGATGGCGAAGGGCACCTTCAGCACCCGCGCCAGCGTCTGGGCGAACAGCGTCTTGCCCGAGCCGGTCGGCCCGATCATCAGGATGTTGCTCTTCTGCAGCTCCACTTCCTCGTGTCCGCCGAAATAGATGCGCTTATAGTGGTTGTACACCGACACGGACAGGGCGATCTTGGCCCCCTCCTGACCGATGACATACTGATCCAGCACCTCTTTGATCTGCTGCGGCGTGGGCAGATCCTCCACGCTCTCGAAGCCTTCGTCCATCGCCGCACTGTACCCATCGTCCAGAATGGACATGCACAGCTGCACGCATTCGTCGCAGATGCGCACGCCGGGGCCCTGGATCATGCGGTGTACCTGCCCCTCCGCCTTTCCGCAGAAGGAGCAGCGCAGCACCTTTTTTTCTTCCGCCATGCTTGTTTACCTCTTGTAAATGACCTTATCCACCAGGCCGTATTCCCTGGCCTCCTCGGCGATCATCCAGTGGTCGCGCTCAGAGTCGGCCTTCACCTGCTCCACCGGCTTGCCGGTATTCTCGGACAGGATCTTGTTCAGCCTCTGCTTGATCTTCAGGAAGTGCTCCACATCGATCTCCATGTCCGTCACCTTGCCCTGCGTGCCCGCAGAGGGCTGATGGATCATGATCTCGGCATTGGGCAGCGCGATGCGCTTGCCCCTGGTGCCGGAGGACAGCAGGAAGGCGCCCATGCTGGCGGCCATGCCGATGCAGATGGTGGACACATCGCACTTGATATACTGCATGGTATCGTAGATAGCCATGCCCGCGGTCACGCTGCCGCCGGGGCTGTTGATGTACATCTGGATGTCCTTATCGGGATCCTGCGCCTCCAGATACAGCAGCTGCGCCACGACCAGGCTGGCGGTGGTATCGTTCACTTCTTCACCCAGGAATACGATACGGTCGTTGAGCAGACGGGAAAAAATGTCGTAGGACCGCTCGCCGCGGTTGGTCTGCTCCACAACATAGGGAACTAAGCTCATAAAATAAACCTCCTGTAAAAGATAGCTACCAGATTATACCCACCCGCATATGATTTTCAAAAGCGCTCTCTCTTATTCTGCGTCTTTTTCCGCGTCCTTCTTAGCGGGCTTCTTGGCAGGAGCCTTCTTGGCAGCCTTCTTCTCCACGACCTCGCCCTCGGCCTCCAGCTCGGCCTTCTCCTCGGCGGGAGCCACAGCCACGGCGCTGTCCGCCACCAGCTTCACGACCTTCTCGCGGATGACCTGCTCCTTCACATCCTCGGGACGCAGGTACTTCTTCACGGTGTCCAGATCCATGCCGTATTTCTCGGCCACGGACTTCATCTCGCTCTCCACGTCCTCGTCGGAGGCCTCCAGGCCCTCGGCCTTGATGATGGCTTCCACTGCCAGATCCATCTTCACCTGATCGGCAGCGGGACCCTGCGCCTGCTTGCGGAAGTCGGCCTCGGCGGTGTTGGTCATCTTCAGATACTGGTCAAAGGGGATGCCCTGAGAGGCCAGCTGCTGCTTGAACTGCTCCATCATACGCTCGGCCTGCAGCTCCACCATCTCCTCGGGGATGTCGGCCTCGATGCCCTCGGCCACCTTGGCCATCAGCACGTCCTCGAAGGCGCGCTGGGCGGACTCGGTACGCTCGGCGGTCAGCTTCTTCTTGATGTCGGCCTTCAGATCCTTCAGGGTGTCGAACTCGGACACATCCTTGGCGAACTCGTCGTCAATGGCCGGGACCTGCTTCTCCTTGACCTCGTTGACCTTCACATGGAAGACCACGGGCTTGCCGGCCAGCTCGGGGGTATAGTTCTCGGGGAAGGTGATGTCGATGTCCTTCTCCTCGCCGGCCTTCATGCCGATGAGCTGATCCTCAAAGCCCGGCACGAAGCTGCCGGAGCCGATCTCCAGATCGAAATTCTCACCCTTGCCGCCGTCGAAGGCCACGCCGTTGTCGAAGCCCTCGAAGTCGATGTCGGCGGTGTCGCCCTTCTTCACGGCGCGCTCCACGGACACCAGACGGCTGTTGCGGTCGGCCATCTCCTTCAGGCGGGCGTTGACGTCGGCGGCGACCACCTTGACCTCCGCCTTGGGGGCCTCCAGACCCTTGTACTGACCCAGCTTCACCTCGGGATACACGGCCACGGTGCACTTGAACACCACGCCGTCCTTGGTGCAGGACTCCAGCTCCACCTGGGGATAACCCACCACTTCCAGCTCCTGCTCCTTCACGGCCGCCTCGTAGGCGTCGGGCAGGATGATATTGACAGCCTCCTCGTAGAAGACCTCAGCGCCGTACATCTTCTCGATGATCTTGCGGGGGGCCTTGCCGACACGGAAGCCGGGTACGTTGATCTTACCGCGCATCTTCAGATACGCCTTATTGACGGCGGCCTCGAACTCCTCGGCGCTCGTCTCGATGGTCAGAGCAACTCTGCTTTTCTCCAGTTTCTCACAGCTTTTCACAGTCATTTGTTTATTCCTCCGTTCCGCATCGGCCTGTTTTCATAGCAACACCAATGCAATATAGTATGATACCAGATAAGGATGGGAATTTCCACTGTTTTTTCTCTTATTCGCAAATTTTTTTAGGGACGAAGTCCAGCCGATCCCCTGCCACCAGTGAAAAATCCGTGCCGTAGTGCATCCCCTCCAGCGCCCGCTTGTGGCTGGCGCCGTGGAGATGGCCGTAAAAGCACCGCTTCACGCCGTAGCGCTGCAATAGCCGCAGGATCTCGGGACACTCGTAGCCCTGATACAGCGGCGGATAGTGCAGGAAGCACAGCTTCTCCCGATCCCCCGCCGCCTGCAGCGATGTCTCCAGCCGCCCCGCCTCACGGGCCAGCATCTTGCCGTTGTGGGTCCCCTCGCTGTCCAGCTCGTAGAACCAGCCCCGCGTACCGCACAGGGCCTTGTCCCCGTAGAACAGGCAGTTGTTGTGCAGGATCTCAAAGGAATCCAGTCCGTTCTCGTCAAAGAACCGCTGCATCTTGGCCACGGTGTTCCACCAGTAGTCGTGGTTCCCCTTCATCAATATCTTCTTTCCCGGCAGGGCGTGGATAAACCGGAAGTCCTCCAGCGACTCCTCCAGACTCATGCCCCAGCTCAGATCGCCGCACAGCACGGTAACGTCGTCCTCGTGCAGCGGTGCGAACCCCGCCCTGATCTTGTCCACATAGCCATGCCACTTCTCCCCGAAGATGTCCATGGGCTTGTCGCTGTTCAGCGACAGGTGCAGGTCCCCGATGGCATACAGCGCCATGGCGTCCCTCCTTTCTCCGGCCGCCGCTTCACAGCAGCCTGCGCAGATTGTTCCAGAATATGTCCTCCAGCAGGGCTTTCCCGTACCCCTGCTTCTCCAGTGCCTCGTACAGCTGCGGCACGTCCTCCGCGCCGTTCATCCCCGCCGCCAGCGCCTCACAGCCGTCCAGATCCCCGCCGATGCACAGGGTCTTTTCCCCATCCAGATGCAGGAAGTGCTCCACATGGGCCACCAGCGCGTCCATGGACGCGCCGCCCACAAAGCCGCGGTACAGGTTGAGTCCCACCACGCCGCCGGTGTCCCGGATGGCGCGGAACATGTCGTCCGTCAGGTTCCGCCGCTGGGAACACAGGGCCCTGGCGTTGGAGTGGGACGCCACGATGGGCCGCTCCGTCATGCGGTACAGCTCCCAGAACCCCGGGTCCGACAGATGGGACACGTCGGCGTAGATGCCCAGCCGCTCCATCTCGCGAATGAAGCCCCGGCCCTGGGCTGACAGGCCGCGGTCCGGATCGTCGGCGCAGCTGCCGCTGAGGGCGTTGGCGTTGTTCCACACGGGGTTCACCAGCCGCACGCCCCACGCCGCCGCCTGACGCAGCTTCTCGGTGTCGCAGTCCAGCAGATCCGCGCCCTCCACGCTGAGGAATGCCGCCGTCCTGCCGCTCTCCGCCGCCGCGTCCGCCTCCGCGCCGCTGCGGCACAGCACGGCCATGTCGCCGTTCTCCGCCAGCTCCCGCAAAAACCAGTCGTGCATCTCGCAGCAGCGCTGCCACGCCGTGCCCTCCGGCAGGCGCTTCACGTCGTCGTACAGGGCGAAGAACTGGCCACGTCTGGCAAAGCCCCTGTCCCGCAGCAGGTCCACGTGGCCGCAGTTCTGCCGCAGGCCGCTGCCGGTCTTGAAAAAAGCCCTCTGCTCCTGCTCCGTCTCACCGTAGTCGGCCACCGGCCCCGTCTCCATGCAGCGCCAGATGGTGTCGCAGTGGGCGTCGAAATATGATATCACCGTTTGGTCACTCCCCTATTCAAAGGCGTTTTCCAGATATTCTATGCGGACGTTCTCCCGGCTATAAGGGCTGTCCGCATAGACCTCCGCCACATCGAAGCGTGCCGGACAGTCCAGCTGCTTCTCGCACAGGTAGTACAGTGCTGTCTTTTTCAGCCGTCTCTGCTTGGCCGGGGTCACATACTCCCGGGGCAGACCCATGTCCGTGTTGGAGCGGGTCTTGACCTCCACGAAGCACAGGACGTCCCCGTCCCAGGCGATAAGGTCGATCTCGCCGAACCGGCAGTGGTAGCTGTGGGCCGCCAGCCGGCAGCCCCGCTGCCGCAGGTACTCCGCCGCCAGCGCCTCGCCCCACGTCCCCTCAGACCGTCCGCCCTTTTCCGGGGCGGACTTTACCGCGCTCATCGCTTTGCCTCCCATTTTTTCAGGAAGCTGCGCCGATGCTCCGGACAGGGGCCGTACTTGTCCAGCATTTCATAGCGCAGCTTGGTACCGTAGCCCTTGTGTCTGGCGAACTGGTACTGGGGATACGCCTTGTCCAGCACCTCCGTCACGTAGTGGTCACGGCTCACCTTGGCCAGGACGGACGCCGCCGCGATGGACGCGGACTTGCCGTCGCCGCCCACGATACACCGGTGCGCTGTGGAGATGGCGGCACTGTGTCCCTTGTCCCGATTGCCGTCGATGAGGGCCATGTCCGATGTCACGGAAAGGCCGTCGATGGCCATCTGCATGGCCTTCATGCGGGCGCTGAGGATGTCAGTCGCATCGATCTCCGATGCCTCCACCCATGCAACGGACCAGGCGATGGCCCGCTCTTTTATCAAGGGAAACAGCATTTCCCGCTTTTTCTCCGTCAGCTTTTTGGAGTCGTTCAGCTCCGGCAGGTCATAGTCCTCCGGCAGGATCACCGCCGCTGCATATACCGGCCCCATCAGCGGGCCCGCGCCGGCCTCGTCCACGCCGCACACCGCGGTATAGCCCTGCTCCCGCGCCTCCCGCTCATAGGCCCAGAGGTCCGCCGTCTCTCTCATTTTCCGCAGTCCTCCACCGTCTCCAGTGTAAAGCGTCCCAGCTTGCCGCCTCTGAATTCATCCAGCAGGATACGGGCCATGCGTTCGGTATCCACCTGCGCGCCCCGCATAAGGAAGCCCCGCTTCCGTCCCGCTTTTTCCAGCAGCTCGTAGCCGCTGTCGCCTTCTTCCACATCGATCCTGTACCGCTCCCGCAGCACGTCGGCGTAATGGGCGGCCAAATAGTCCATCAGATAGCAGGCCAGTTCCTCGATGTCCAGCACGTCATCCTTGATAGCGCCTGTAAAGGCCAATCGCTTGCCAACCTCTGTGTCATCAAACTTTGGCCACAGAATACCCGGCGTATCCAACAGCTCCAGCGTGGCGTCCACCGGCACCCACTGCTTGGAGCGGGTGACACCTGGCCGGTCCTCGGCTCTGGCAGTCTTGCGCTTGGCCACCTTGTTGATAAACGTGGATTTTCCCACGTTGGGGATGCCCAGCACCATCACGCGGATGGTGCGGCCCACCTGCCCCTTCTCGGCGTAGGCCGCCAGCTTATCCTTCAGCAACTCCCGCACGGCGGCGGCGAATTTCTCCGTGCCCACGCCGCCCCTGGCGTTGGCCTCCAGCACCGCAAAGCCTTGTGCGCGAAAGGCTGCGGCCCACTTTTTCGTCTCGGCGGGGTCCGCCTGATCCACGCGGTTCAGCACCATCAGGCGGGGCTTGCCCGCCGTCAGCTCGTCCACGTCGGGATTGCGGCTGGACTGGGGGATACGGGCATCCACGATCTCGCACACCGCGTCCATGTGGCCGATCTCGGATACGATCATCCGCTTGGTTTTTGTCATGTGCCCGGGAAACCAGCTGAGCCTTTCGATCTGCACGGCGCACACCTCCTCTGGTAAATATTTCCGTTCATCAGGAATGCATCAGGAAGCTTTTATTTCCGTATTTGCCCTTCATGATGAATTTTCCAACAGTATAGCATAATTTTCCCCTGCTGCAAAGGGGGAAAGACGGCAAAAAGCGCCCACAGACGTGGGCGCTTTTCTGATCTCAGGGGGTCGCTTACAGCTTCTCGCGGATCTTGGCTGCCTTACCAACACGGTCGCGCAGGTAGTACAGCTTGGCGCGGCGGACATAGCCGTGACGCACCGTCTCGATCTTCTCAATGGACGGGGAGTGAACGGGGAACACCTTCTCCACGCCGACGCCGTAGGACAGGCGGCGGACGGTGATGGTCTCCTCGATGCCGCCGTGCTTCTTGGCGATGACGGTGCCCTCGAAGACCTGGATACGCTCACGGGCGCCTTCCTTGACCTTCACGTGCACGCGGACGGTGTCGCCCACCAGCACCTGGGGTACTTCCTTCAGCTGCTTCTCGTTCAGAGCTTTGATGAGATCCATGGATTTTTCCTCCTAAAAATATAGGTGTTCATGCCGCTATTTGTGTGATGTCCGCACTTTTCGGGACACCGGCGACAGAGGACCGCCCTTTTTACGCCATGATAGAATAACACAGAAGCTCGGAAAATGCAAGAGATTTCTTCATATTTTTCTGCAATTTTGTGTGATTTCTCGCTGAATCCGGGAAATGATGGGGCATTACCGAAAATCCCGCCCCTCGGCATCCAGAATGGCGCGGCGGCGGACGCGGAGGAAGTCCGGCGTCAGCTCGGGCAGATACCGCTCCACCGCCTTTTCCAGCAGCTGGGGGTTCAATCCGGGATTCTGGGCCAGCACCGTCACCGTGCCGGTGACAACGCCCTCTCCCTCTGTAAAGGAAAAATCCTTTATCATGGGCGCGATATCAACGTCTGCCAGATCTTTGCGCTTGGTGCGCTTCTGGATCACCAGCTCCTGACGCCCCAGCAGCTCTGTCAGACGGGCGGCGGCGTTTTCCGGCACGCCGTTATCGTACTCCAGTGTCAGGTCCGCCCGCAGATATGTCAGCTCCCGCACGGGACGGACGGCGGGATAGCAGTCCAGCACCCGCAGGCCGCTGGGCATGCCGGTGTTCAGCTTCTCCGCGATGCCGCTGCCGTCGGTATCCTGCGTCACCTCGAAGTCCAGCAGTTCGCAGTCACTGGACTGGCCCACCGGCAGGGGCAGGACGATGGAGATGATGGGATGGGGGTGATAGCCCTGGGAGTGCTTGATATCCAGCTCTGTGCGGGGAAAGGCGCGCTGGAACGTGCGCAGCAGATCCAGATGGGAGATATAGGACGCCTGAGCCTCCTTGATAAACAGCAGCCGCAGCTTAGACATCGCACTTTCCTCCTACCAGCAGATTGGCACCGCAGCCATTGCAGTGGGTGCGGCAGTCCGGTGTGGTCACGGACTCATAGGCTTTATGGCGCTCCCGCAGGAGGTACTGCTCCGTGACGCCGGAGGAGATCATGCTCCACGGCATCAGCTCGTCCTCTGCGCGGGTGCGGTTGGCGTAAAAATGCGGGTCAAGGCCGCACTCGTCGAAAGCCTCCAGCCAACGGTTCAGGGAGAAATACTCCTCCCAGGCGTCAAGCTTTGCACCTTTACGCCACGCCGTTTCCAGCACCTTCCCCAGCCGCCGGTCACCGCGCGCCAGCACCGCCTCCAGAAAGCTGGTGTCGGAGTCGTGCCAGTTATAGGTGACGGTCTTGGTCTTGATGGCCTCCCGCAGCAGGGCCACGCGGCGCTCGTACTCCTCCTTGGAGATCTGGGGCTCCCACTGGAAGGCGGTGTGGGGCTTGGGCACGAACCAGCTGGTGGACACGGTGATGCGGACGCCGCGCTGCTTGTTCTGGGCACTCTCCCGCCAAGCGTGCATGACGCGGGCGGCCACATCGGCGATGCCCAGCACGTCCTCGTCCGTCTCCGTGGGCAGGCCCAGCATAAAGTACAGCTTCACGGCGCTGTATCCGCCGGCAAAGGCGGTGCGGCAGCTTTGCAGCAGGTCATCCAGCGTCACGTTCTTGTTGATGACATCCCGCAGGCGCTGGGTGCCGGCCTCCGGCGCGAAGGTCAGGCCGGTCT
>ERZ827043.3565-NODE-3565-length-11151-cov-2.630768_pt1 | contig 11151 bp, 5 predicted proteins | sample MGYA00519923_ERZ827043 | MGnify/ENA primary metagenome ERZ827043 (study PRJEB31778, sample SAMEA3449251) | human gut metagenome | biome: human gut; feature: human-associated habitat; material: faeces | place: United Kingdom | collected 2010/2012 ...
GCGAGGAGCTGGTGCGCAAGACGGCTGCCGAGCACAATATCCCGCTGGACGGCATCGAGCTGGTCAACTGCACCGAGACCATTGAGATGTGCGATGAGCCGGCCAAGGCCATCCGCGCCAAGAAGGATTCCATGGGCAGCAACATTGAGACATTGTATCATATGTTTGATTCCCGTGCAGAGGCGATTGAATTCCGCGTCAACGAGCCATCTGCCGTGACCAATATCCCTCTCATGGATCTTTCCCTGAAGGATAATCTGCTGATCTGCTTTATCAGCCGTAACGGATCGATCCTGATCCCAAGCGGTTCTGATTCTATTAGGGTCGGGGATACCGTTATGGTCGTGACAACGCACACCGGTTTTAATGATCTACGGGATATTCTGAAGTAAAGGATGTAAGGTTATGAATTATTCAATATTAAGATATATTCTCGGTTATGTATTAAAGATCGAAGCGGCATTTATGCTGCTTCCATGGGTTACGTCCCTCATTTATCATGAAGAGGAGGGACGTTACTTTTTTGTAGTTGCCTGTATCTGCATGCTCATCGGTGTTCTGATGACACTGCACAAGCCTAAAAGCACCACCTTCTATCTTAAGGAAGGATGTCTTGCTACCTCCCTGAGCTGGATCCTGCTCAGTCTTTTCGGTGCAATTCCATTCTGGATCAGCGGCGAGATCCCACATTGGGAGGATGCACTTTTTGAAACGATCTCCGGCTTTACCACAACCGGCGCCACCGTGCTTGGCAATGTGGAGGCACTTTCCCACACAGCTCTGATCTGGCGAAGCTTCACGCACTGGATCGGCGGTATGGGTGTTCTCGTTTTCCTGCTTGCCATTCTTCCGTTAAGCGGTGGCTCCAGCATCAATCTGATGCGCGCAGAAAGCCCGGGACCGTCCGTTGGAAAGCTTGTTCCAAAAGTGCGTTATACTGCAATGATCCTTTACACGATCTATTTCGGCATGACAGTGATCGAGTTTATTTTCCTGCTGGCAGGACATATGCCACTGTTTGATGCACTGACAACTGCATTCGGTACGGCAGGTACCGGTGGCTTTGGCATCAAGAACGACAGCATAATGGGGTACTCCCCCTATATTCAATGGGTTGTCGCCATCTTTATGATCCTGTTCGGTATTAATTTTAACTTTTATTTCTATCTTTTGTACCGGCATTTCAAAAAGGCAGTTTCCATGGAAGAGATCCATTATTATCTCGCCATGATCCTGATCGCCATAACGATCATTTTCCTGAATGTCCGTACGATGTATCCGACCGGATTTGAGGCAATGACACATTCCGTATTTCAGGTAGCTTCGCTGGCAACCTCAACCGGATTTTCGACAACCGACTTTGACCTGTGGCCGCAGACAAGCCAGACGATCCTGATCATCGTCATGTTTGTGGGAGCCTGTGCCGGAAGTACCGGCGGCGGCATCAAGGTTTCGCGTATTGTCATTCTTTTCAAAACGGTTCTGAAGGAATTAAACAGCTACATTCATCCGAAGAGTGTGCGCAAGATCAATGTGGAGGGCAAGCCGGTCGATCATGAGGTGGTCCGCTCCATCAACGTATTTTTCATTACGTTTATTATTATCTTTACAATCTCTGTCTTTGCAATTTCCTTCGAGGATAAGGATCTGGTCACCAACTTTACAGCGGTTCTGACCACCATCAACAACATGGGACCCGGACTTGCAAAGGTCGGACCGACACAGAATTTCGGACAGTTCAATGTATTCTCCAAGCTTGTACTGATGTTTGACATGCTGGCCGGTCGACTGGAGCTGTTCCCACTGCTGATCCTCTTCCACCCGGCGATCTGGAAGGAATCGATCGAGAGTCACCGTAAGAAGAGAGCCAACAAATAATTTCGTATAGATAATGAAAGCTTAGTGATTTTCGAAAAAGTCAGCAGGTTGTTTCATAAAAATGTAAATTTGAATATTTCCCAATAAAAAATCGCTTAGACCGTATGGTTTAAGCGATTTTTAAGTATCATTCATTTGAGCTGCAATTCCTCTACCGGACAACGATCCGACACTTTGCGGATGCTCCGCTCTTCATAACAACCTTCACTACTGCTTTTCCTTTTCTGCGTCCTTTGACAACACCCTTCTTGCTGACACGGATGTATTTCTTACCCTTGATAATCTTATACTTCTTCACGCGATCCTTCGACATCTTCCTGCGGATCACAATCTTAGCTTTTCTGCCTTTCTTAATCTTAAGGACTTTCTTCTTAAGTATCACATATTTGCCATTTGTGCCACCATTATTCAGGCTGCCATTGTCAAAGCCTGTACCGCTTTGTCCGCTGTTTCCTACACCGGATGTATTATTTCCGGCAGACGAGGTTCCCGATGGAACCTTTGTCGAAGACGGTTTATTCGTTGTCCCCGGCTTCATGGTGTTCTGCGGCTGATTCGGTGTATTGCTTGCTGTCGGAACCGGCGGATTGCTCACGGACGGCTGACCGGACGCTCCCGGTGCGGCGGATGCCGATGGTTCACTGCTCGTTCCCGGTGCCGGTGTCCGCTGTGTATCCTCGTTGTTTTCTGCATCCTGATGCGCCCGGTAAGTATTCACAAGCCAGATTCCGGTCGTTGTCAGATCGGACTCTTCAAAGCCGCCCGTTGTCTTGTTACAGGAGGTCTTCAGATAAGAAGCGGACTCACCCTTATTGCAGAAGCTCCAGCAGGCATAACTGATATTCATCGAATCCAGAAATTCAATCCATTCGTCTGCATTTGCCGTGTCATAGCCACCGTTTCCGCTAGCATCACAGATGCCAAACTCGGTGACAAAGATCGGTGTTCCTGCCGCTACCGCGGTCCGCACCTTCTGACGCTTGTCCTCATAATGCGTTCCGGAGTAGAAATGGAATGTGTACATAATGTCCTCAAAGCCGTCATCCTTGAGAGGCTTCTTCGCCACATTCTCAACATCCTGCGACCAGTTATTGGTTCCGCAGACGATCAGTGCCTTGCTTCCGCAGTCACGGATAATGCCTGCGATATCTTTACAATAGGAATAAAGATCATTGCCGCCGGTATACCACTGCACACCGGTCGGCTCGTTGCAGATCTCAAAGATCACATTATCGTAATCCTTGTACAGCGTCGCATACTTCTTGAAGAACTGCTCTGCCACAGTCTTTGTGGTATGTGGATTCTCCTCATGGATATGCCAGTCCACGATCACATACATGCCAAGCTCCTTCGCCGCCTGTACGCCCTCAATGATCTTGGAGTCGATCAGGCTCTGACCGCCGTTGGTATAACCATTGTACTGAGTGACATAGCATGCCATACGCAGCAGGTTCACGCCCCACTCATCACGGAGCGTCTGCATCGCTCCCTTATTGATATATTCCGGGAACCACTGCACACCATGGGTGCTGGCTCCACGCATCTGGAACGGCTTGCCGTACTGATCCACGATCACCGGCGCATTACCGTAGCCGTCCACCTTTGCGAGATGAAGTCTTCCGTGCTTTCCAACCGGTGTCTCCGCATACGGCGTATCCTTCAGCTGACCGGTTAAGGTATATTTCAACTCACCGCCTGAGGTTCCCTCACCCTTTGGCGGATTGCAGTTTACGGCACGCACATATGGCGTTCCGAGAGTAACAGAGGATGGCTTGAAGCCGACCTTACCGCCGATCGTTACGGTTGCTCCCGCACCGATCTCCCCGGCATAATATACGATCAGTCCGCCAACCGTCTTATTGTAAACAACATTGATGGACTCAAAGCTCTGGAAGTTCTCCGGCTCCGCGCTGGTCGGAAGCACCATCTGAACCTTGGATACAGCAGATGAGGTATGATTCGTGATCGAGAAGGTGTACTCAGAATACCACTGGTCATGCGGATGCTGCGTTACCTCTGCCGAATACCGCGATGCATCCTCTCTGGCACCGGCATCGAGACCGTCCGCTGTCGTGCCGCCCTCACTTCCGCCGGCAGAACCGCTGTCCGAGCTGTTCACCGTCACGGTTGCAGAGGTGATCGTATAGGAAATACTTGATGTATTCACTGCATCATCTGCAAAACGAATACCGAGCTTTGCCAGCGTTGTTTCCTTCCATGACATGGAAGAAAGATCATAGCTTACCGTAATCTCCTTGCCCGCGGACACGTCCACAGCTTTACTGTTGTTCCAGTTATAGCTGCTGTCCTGTGCATAGAGCATCGCATGGATCGAACCGGTGTCACTGCTGATGCTGTTGATCTTCATCGTCACCTGCACGACCGGCTTTGCCGCCTGCACCTTACTCTTGTCGGCGATCACATCCGGAACCTGAAACAGGATATCCGCAATGTAATCATCGCCCCACTGATTCTTTGCAAGCGTAAGCGGGCTTGCCCCCTCTGATACGCTCAGGTCATACGACGTACCCGCCGCCTTCACCTGCTGCCCCTGTGGCAGAGCCACACCGGACAGTATCATGGCAAGCACAAGAATCCATGATAATATCGTTCTCTTCATTTTTTTCATATTAATCTCCATTCCGCAGACGCTTGTCGTCGAAGGAATCGCGATTCAAATATCAAATTTGAATCTGCGATCAGAGCTACTTTGTGACGCCTGCGGCACAAATAGCCGTGTGAAAAATAATGCATCGGCAGTATTTTTCACACTATCTCCATTCCTTTTGATCTTTCTAGGAAAGTTTCTCGACACCAAGCGTTACCTTCTCGCCGTTGATGCTCCACTCCTTTGTAAAGCCCTTCGCACCGTTATAAGCAACCTCGTCAGCCAGAACCTCAGACTTAATCTGAGCTTCATTGCTGCTGATCACCTGCTGAACCTTGTCATTATCCTGCATGCTGACTCTGATGTGATCCATCACCTCAAAGCCTGCATCCTTACGCATAGTCTGAACCTTACTGATGATCTCACGTACAAAGCCTTCCTCCAGAAGCTCCGGTGTCAGGTTGGTGTCAAGAACAACCGTGATTCCGCGGTCTGTGTCAGATACATAACCCTCCATCTGAGCAGCCTCGATCAGAAGGTCATCCTTCTCAAGTGCCTCATCCTGACCGTCTACCTGAATCGTTAATGTCCCCTTCTCATTCAGCTCTGCCATTGCAGCCTGTCCGTCCAGCTCTGCAAGGATCTGTCTTACATCATTGATCTTCTTGCCAAAACGGCGTCCCAGTGTCTTAAGCTGCGGCTTAAAGCTGTAGGTGGTAAGCTTGCTGACATCATCAGTAAGCTCAGCCTCCTTAACATTCAGCTCGTCACGGATGATATTTACATAAAAATCACTCAGTTCCTTACCTGCCTTGATATACATCTTGCCGATTGGCTGTCTGTTCTTGATATTTGCGGTGTTTCTGCAGGCACGACCGATCACAACAGCCTCAAGCACAACCTCCATATCAGCCTCAAGCTGCTTGTCGATATGAGCCTCATCCACCTCAGGGAAATCACAAAGATGTACACTCTCCGGCGCGCTTGGATCAATAGAGCATACCAGATTGCGGTAAATGTCCTCTGTCATAAATGGGATCATCGGAGCGGCAGCCTTGGAGATCGTTACCAGGGCAGTATAAAGTGTCATATATGCATTGATCTTATCCTGCTCCATGCCCTTTGCCCAGAAACGCTCACGGCAGCGGCGAACATACCAGTTACTCATCTCATCGACAAACTCCTGCAATGCTCTTGCTGTCTCCGGAATACGATATGCCGCCAGATTCTCGTCCACTGCCTTTACCGTACTGTTCAGACGGGACAGAAGCCACTTATCCATAACGGAAAGCTTATCGTAATCTAATGTATATTTTGTTGCATCAAACTCATCAATGTTCGCATACAGAACGAAGAATGCATAGGTATTCCACAGAGTACCCATGAACTTACGCTGTCCTTCCTGCACTGCCTTGCCATGGAAACGATTTGGCAGCCATGGCGCACTGTTGATATAGAAATACCAGCGGATCGCATCTGCACCGTACTTGTCCAGTGCATCAAACGGATCAACCGCATTGCCCTTGGACTTACTCATCTTCTGACCGTTCTCATCCTGAACATGACCCAGAACGATAACATTTTCATATGGAGCCTTGTTAAACAGGAGTGTTGACTCAGCCATCAGCGAATAGAACCAGCCTCTTGTCTGATCCACAGCCTCAGAGATGAACTGTGCCGGGAACTGCTGCTCGAACAGATCCTTGTTCTCAAATGGATAATGATGCTGTGCAAACGGCATTGCTCCGGAATCGAACCAGCAGTCGATAACCTCCGGTACACGGTGCATCGTCTTGCCACAGTCCGGACAGGTAAATGTCACGGCATCAATATAAGGACGATGAAGCTCAACCTTTGCATCCTCCGGATTACCGCTTCTCTCAGCCAGCTCAGCACGGCTTCCGATGGATTCCTGTCTGCCACAACCCTCGCACTCCCAGATATTTAATGGTGTACCCCAGTAACGATTTCTGGAAATACCCCAATCCTGAATATTCTCGAGCCAATTACCGAAACGACCGGTACCGATGGACTCAGGGATCCAGTTTACGGTATTGTTATTGCGGACAAGATCATCGCGAACCTCTGTCATCTTAATGAACCATGACTCACGTGCATAATAGATCAGCGGAGTATCGCAGCGCCAGCAGTGAGGATAATCATGCTCAAACTTCGGTGCAGCAAACAGCTTGCCGGATGCATCGAGATCTTTTAACACCTCCGGATCTGCTTTCTTTACGAAAAGACCTGCAAACGGAGTCTCCTCGCTCATCTCACCCTTGCCGGTTACAAACTGTACAAACGGCAGGTCGTACTTACGTCCAACATTCGCATCGTCCTCACCAAATGCAGGAGCGATGTGAACGATTCCGGTACCGTCTGACATCGTAACGTAGGTGTCGCAGGTCACGAAAAATCCCTTCTTGTGCTGTCTGTCCGCCACTTCTTTTGCGCAGGCGTACAGCGGCTCATACTCCTTGCGCTCAAGCTCGCTTCCCTTATAGGTCTCAAGCACCTCGTAAGCCTTTACCTCCGGCGTATCCGGCTCGCCGTCCTTGCCCTTTTCGGCTGGTGTTCCAAGCCGTCCGAGCACTTTATCGAGCAGTGCCTCCGCCATATAATAGGTATAACCGTCGGCTGCCTTTACCTTGCAGTAGGTATCCTCCGGGTTCACGCAGAGTGCCACGTTTGACGGAAGTGTCCACGGCGTCGTGGTCCATGCGAGGAAGTAGGCATCCTCTCCAACAACCTTGAAACGAACCACAGCGGAACGCTCCTTGACCGTCTTATATCCCTGCGCCACCTCCTGTGCAGACAGCGGTGTTCCGCAGCGAGGACAGTAGGGAACGATCTTAAAGCCTTTGTATAACAGGTTTTTGTCCCAGATCTGCTTTAACGCCCACCACTCGGACTCGATGAAATTGTTGTCATAGGTAATATATGGGTTCTCCATATCTGCCCAGAAACCGACGATGTCGGAGAAATCCTCCCACATGCCCTTGTACTCCCACACGGATTCCTTACATTTTTTAATGAACGGCTCGATTCCGTACTCCTCGATCTGCTCCTTGCCGTTTAAGCCGAGCATCTTCTCCACGCCGAGCTCTACCGGCAGTCCGTGTGTATCCCATCCGGCTTTACGTGGCACATATTTTCCCTTCATCGCCTGAAATCTCGGGATCATATCCTTGATCGTACGCGTCTCCACATGACCGATATGCGGCTTGCCGTTGGCCGTCGGCGGTCCGTCATAGAAAGTGTAAGTCTCGCCCTGCTTGCGCTGCTCCATACTCTTCTTGAAGATGTCGTTGTCTTTCCAGAACTCTCTTACCTGCTTTTCTCTGTCCACAAAATTCAGGTTCGTGTCTACTTTGTTATACATTTTTTCCTCCAAAATAAAACATTTAAGGCTCCCGTCCTGTAAATAGGACGAGAGCCTTTATCGTTATACCACCTAATTACATTGTACACAGACTTCTCCCAGCGCAGAAATCCTGGAATGTCTTCCTGCTGCCTGAAAAATCTCCAGTGGAGAAAATCCGAATACCCGTTCCCTTTAACGCAGGAAAAGCGTCAGCGCCTACCGTGCTGCCTTCCTGTCTGACACAGGCTCTGCTGTGCTACGTCTACGGCTGCATTTCGGGCTGCGGCTTGGAAGGGATCTTCGTCTGCGGCTTACTCGCACCGGCTCTCACCGCCCCGGCTCGCTTTGCCTTTCATCCACAGCTTACTGTCTTCGTCACTGCCTTTGTCAACTATGTGTAAGTATAAGCCTTGCAAGCCCGCATTGTCAAGGTCTGAAATGCCGTTTCCCTGCCCTCCGGTTCTGCTCCACTTGCGGTCTTCCGCTTCTGCTTCACTTGCGTTCTTCCGGCTCTGCTTCACTTGCGTTCTTCCGGCTCTGCTCCAATTGCTGCCCTCCGGCTCTGCAGACTCTGCGTCTGTGCTATCTCCGCTTTGCAATCGTCGAAAAAAAACGCTCCTTGATCTGGTCGATCAAAATGACCGCCTTACCGTCCGAACCGGTAACCGGTACAAAGCCACCTGCCATCGCAGCATGCCCACCGCCGTTTCCGATCCCCTGCAGCGCCTCCGCCGTGATCTTGCCGGCGTCGAGAGAAGATTTTTCACTCCGGACGGACAGTTTGATGCCATCCACTCTCCTTGAGTACACCACGGAAAAAGAAACCTCCACCAGCGCCAGCATAAAGTCAGAGACACTCGCGATCAATGCCTCCGGGCAGTCCTCCCCCGTATCGGCAAAGCTGATATTATCGTACACCTCAATGCTGGAAATCGCCTTGGAATACGCCACCAGATCCTCAAAACACAGGTTGCTGTTCTCCAGTGTGTGGATCTCCTCATAATCACAGTCATCGTACATCCGATAGAGCATCTCGATATCGAGCTTTGACACGCCGCGTGAAAGATTGTGCGTGTCAATGCGGATGCCGTATGTCAGTGCTGTTGCGATCTTTTTATCCATCGCAATGTCATTTTCCATAAAATACTGCGCGATCATCGTTGCGCACGCCCCGACCTCGGGGCGGATGTCCTGAAACCGGTACTGACACTTATCATTGTAAGGATGATGGTCGATGCAGATGATCTCATCTCCCGTAATATTGATGATGTTGGAATTGCCCTTCTGGGAATCCACCAGTATCACTTCGTCCTCATCCGTCAGCACTTCGGTCAGATCCTCCACATTCAACAGTTCAATGTCAAGAATCTCACACAGACGGCCGGTACCGTACCGGTCGATCTTGCCCTTATAGCAGATGCTCGCCTCGATACCCCTGGTTGCAAGCAGCCGCTTCAGACCATATGCACTTGCAATCGCATCCGGATCCGGGAAATTATGTGTCTGTATATAGACATGCTGTCTGTTGATCTGCTGTAGTAATTCTTCAAACTTTGTCATGCTTTCTCTCTCCTGCATGCGGCTGCCGGCTCACATGGTTCCGGCGCTCTGTTCTCTGGCTGCCCGGTGCTGCCGGCTCACATGGTCCAAGCGTTCTGCGTTTTGCTCGCCGATGAAATATCAAAGGTTTTTAGGTCTGCAAAGGTTTTCAGTTCCGGGACCGGCTCCGCAATCTCTCCGAATCCATATGCGGCGTGGATAAACCCGACTCCTGCCGCCCGGCTCGCATCATAATCTCCTTGAATGTCTCCGACATAGACCGCCTCATCCAGCCGGTTCCGCTCTACGACCAGCCGGATATTTTCTCCCTTCTGCCGCAGATTATTGCCATAACACTCTATGTCCTCCACCAGTTCCCACAAATCGTAGTGGTCAAGGAATGCCTCGATATACCCCTTCTGGCAGTTGCTGACAATCGAAAGATGATAGCCGTCCCGCTTCAACGCCGCGAGCGTCTGCGGCACCTGATCGTAGAGTATGCCCCCATGCTCCCGCAGATAATCATTTTCCACCTGACAGCATTCCTTTAGGAGCAGTCTCCGTTTTTCTTCGGGGAATTCCGCAAAGAGGATATCGGCGATTACGTCCATCGTTTTTCCCATTACCCCCTGAATGTCCTGCGTTGTCAGTTCTTTCTCCCTGACCCCGTACTGCCGGATTGCCACATTCCAGGACTTCGCCACATTCTCTGCGGAATCCCACAGGGTTCCGTCTATATCTAAAATAATTCCATCAGTTTTCAAATGAATTATATCAATGATATTGCCTCTAATTACATCCATAATCTTGAAGAAACTCTTTTAAAGCTTGAAGAAGGCTCTTACCAAGAAAACAATCATTCTCCATACAATAAAAAACTCTTAAAAATCAATCAACAAAAAGGTATTGTTGCACGTATACCTATCGGTTCTCTTACCAATAATATTTTCTTACAAGATCGAGGTCCATCTTTTTCCATTAAATATAAAACACTCTCTTTAACTTCTTCAAATATTGATAAAAAAATTAAAAATTATGGGATCAATCATCTTGCTATCTCTATTGATTTAAATGTTACAATTGTTTTACAAATTCTTGTTCCCTTATATCATGAACATTTTAAAGAAAATTATACAATTCCTAATGTTTCCGTTAAACCTAATACTACAAATAATATACAGAAGTTAGCAAATAATCAGCCGAAAACCTTGCAATTAACAGACAGAAAAAATCCAACTAATTCGAGTGAAATCAGGAATATACCTAAAACCGTAAGCAGAACTCCCAAAATGGCAGAAGATAAAAAAATTATGTCCAAATCGAACATAATTAAATCAGAGCAAAAAAATAATCCCGAAACAAAAATGTTTACGCCTAAAACAAAAGAAGAATATACCGTCGCACAGTCCGAAACTCCTTTTGCCGTTCCCGAAGTGAAACAAAAATCAATACAAAAATCAGTACAGAAATCAACCGCAAAACAAAAATCAGATATTAAGACAAAAGAAAATTATATCAAATCTCATATTACGGATACAGATATAAAAAGCCCTGACAATGCAAGACACGAATATGTCAAGAATAAGTTGAAATCAAAATTGACGGAACAGCAATCACAAAATAAAGACGTTAATATGCCGAATACTCCAAATGCGGATATTACCTCCAATGCTCCCTCAGTTGATAAACCGAATATAAAAACAAAAGAAAACTATATGCAGTCTTTACGGAACGGAAAAGTAGAGCCTATAAAAACGGCATA
>ERZ827043.3568-NODE-3568-length-11142-cov-11.844322_pt1 | contig 11142 bp, 10 predicted proteins | sample MGYA00519923_ERZ827043 | MGnify/ENA primary metagenome ERZ827043 (study PRJEB31778, sample SAMEA3449251) | human gut metagenome | biome: human gut; feature: human-associated habitat; material: faeces | place: United Kingdom | collected 2010/2012 ...
ATATATTTATAATTAATATTTTAAAGAGTTCTTTTCTGTTCAACCAAATATAAGTCTTGATTATATTTTCATTTTTAGAGAAACTATTACATACCTGTTTAACAGGATAAATAACAATTGAAGTATTCAAGTACATATCTTTAAATTGTTCTTTAGTGATTTTAGTTATACTGCTTGATGGATCCATCACAATTATTGACTTCTTATTAATTTTATATATCACTATAAAATGTAAAAAATTATCTTTCTTACAATGACATATTATTGGTAATGTCACTTTACTATTTATAATGTCATCATAATTATAATGAGATGCAAAGCCATCAAATCCATATAACCTAGAACCATTAATGATATTAAAAGCATTTGTACCCTCTCTAGTAGTTTTTAGATTCATAGTTACTTCTTCATGCGAAGCTTCTAATCCATAATATTTCATTACGGATAATAAACATGAAGGGCCACAATCTTTATAGCCATTTTGTCTTACAATATATTGTTTCATCTTATCCCCCTACTATTATTATTAGCGAAAACTTTATAAAACACTTCTTTTTTTCAAAACTTTTTTCAAAAAAATAAAAAAGATTAGTAAAACTAATCTTTAATAATAAATCATATATTTTTAAGTATATCTATATTATGTTTTATGTCATTATGTATATACGAAGCAGATACTAATATATCAGCACCAGCATCTTTACACAACTTACCTGTTTCATTATTTATTCCGCCATCTACTGATATAAGTGTTTTTAAATCATTTTCAGTAATATATTCTTTTAATTCTTTTATTTTACTTGGTGTTGTTTCTATAAATGTTTGACCACTCTTACCAGGATATACACTCATTACAAGTACTAAATCTATTCTATCTAAATAAGAAAATATATTTTTAATATCAGTATCAGGATTTACAGCAATACCTACTTTTAATCCATAGTCTTTTATTTCATTAATCATTTTATCAATATTTTCTACTGCTTCATAATGAAATGTTATGTTATTCGTATTAAGCATTGCATAGTCTTCTATATATTTAGAAGGGTTATTAACCATCAAATGTACATCAAGAGGAAAACTTGAATATTTTGTTATTTTAGTTATCTCACCTATTGTCCAAGTTTTATTTTCTACGAATTTGCCATCCATTATATCAATATGTATAGCATCAGCATTTGTATTATCTAATTCTTTTACTATATCTTGAGGCTTTATTGTACTAGATAATATTGATACATTTATTTTCATTCCTTTGTTTCCTCCATAAATTTTAAATAATTTTGATAACGCCACTCTGGTATTTTGCCTTTATTGACTTCTTCAATTATAGAACATCCGTCTTCTTTTATATGAAGACAACTTCTATATTTACATGGTTTATTAAAATCATAATAATATTTTTTTATTTCTTTTTTAGGGATTGTTAATTCGAGTGAACTAAATCCAGGAGTATCAGCAATTAATCCATCATTTACTTCTAAAAGTTCAACTAGTCTAGTTGTATGTTTACCCCTACCAAGAGAAGTTGATACTTCACCTGTTTTAAGTGATAAAGATGCGTCAATTTTATTTAATAGTGTACTTTTTCCTGCTCCTGTTTGACCACAAAGTGCTACTACAGAATTAGCAAACTCTTTTTTTATTTTAGAAACACTAGTATTAACATATATTTTAATTTTCAATTTTCTATAATAATTGATATATTTTTTTATTTCACTTTTTTCTTTCATAGTTATCATATCAGTTTTTGTAATAACTATAATAGGCTCTATTTCATTTTTATAAGCAATAAGTAAAAATTTATCAATTAAATAAGAAGAAAAAGCTGGAATTGATGTACTCATTACTATTAAGAGTTTATCTATATTAGCAATGAGTGGTCTTTCCAGGTAGTTTTTTCTTGGCTCTACTTTCTCTATTGTTTTTGTATTAACATCAACTATAACGTTATCACCAACTACTGGAACTACTTTCATATTTCTTAATTTTCCTCTAGTTCGTGTATCAATTATCGTATTATTTTCTAATAATACTCTATGTATAAATTTGTTAATACATATAATTTTACCTTTCATATTACTCCCCTGTATTGTCTCCTTCAGTTGGAACTTTTGTTGGCTCTGTAGTTGGTTCTTCTACTTCTGGTGCTCTTGCAATTGTTATTACAAGACTAGCTCCAGGTGTTACAAGTGAAGAAGCCGCTCTACTTTGTTTTAATATTGTACCTTCTGCAGATGAAGTTGTTTCTTGATATTTTATCTCAAGTTTTAATTCATGTTTTTCTGCGAATTCTTCTATTTTAGCAATAGTATATCCTTTTGTAAAGTCTGGATATTTATATTCTACTTTTGGAATATATATCTTAACAGGACTACCAAGTTTACTTTTATCACCAGCAGCAGGTTCAGTCTTAAGTACTGTATCTTCTTTTGGCTTCTTAGATTCGTCAACAGCCTCTGCAACTATTTCGACATTACACTGACATTTTGCTTCGATTTTGCCTTGAGCAATTAAATAATTTTCACCAGTGAAATCTTCCATTACATATGCAGCTTCACCACTAGATATATATAGAATTACTTCTTTTGGTAACTTATTATTACTACCAATTTCAGGACTAGTTTTAACTACATCTCCCTCTTTTACAACATCACTTGCAATATATTTATAATCTTTTGCTATATCAAATCCAGCATCATTTAACATCTTAGTAGCAACTTGAACGCTCCTATTCGCAACATCAGGTATAATTGCTTCTTTATTATCATCATGAAGAAGTATTGTAAGTCCAACAGTTAATAATAATACAAGCCCAACAAATATACTTAATATTATTATTAAAGTTCTATTTTGTTTTTTATCTTCAATTTCATCCTCATCGGTGTCATCTTTAACTTTTTCTACTTTTTTAGTTTTTGTTGCATCTTTAATTGCTTCTACTTCTTTATCAAGTGCTTTTGTTTCTTCTAAGTCGTTTTCTGGATATGGATAAACATATCTTTTTTCATCAACTCTGCTAGCATCAAGTGCAGTTTTTAAATCATCATGCATTTCTCTTGCATCTTTATATCTATTTTTAGGATTCTTAGCTGTTGCTTTTATTATTACATTTTCAATAGATTGTGGAATTGATGAGTCAAATTTTCTTACACTTGGAAGTGGTTCTCTCAAATGTTTAAGTGCTATTTCAACAGCATTATCTCCCTTATATGGAAGAAGACCTGTTAATAACTCATACATCATTATTCCCATTGAGTAGATATCACTTCTAATAGTTGATCCTTTACCATTTGCTTGTTCTGGAGGTATGTAGTGAACTGTTCCCATAACTGAATTTGTTTGTGTAAGTTGAGTAGAATTTAACGCTATTGCTACTCCAAAATCAGTTATCTTAATCATCCCATTTGATAAAATCATTATATTTTGAGGCTTTATATCCCTATGAATAATATAAGCATCATGTGCATGTGCCATACCATCTGTAACTTGTAGCATTATATCAATTACTTCTGTTACTGATAAATGTCCCCTTTGTTTTAACACTTGTTTTAATGTTTTACCATCAACATATTCCATTACTATATAATATTGACCATCGTCTTCACCAACATCATATATTTCAACTATATTTGGATGTGAAAGACTTGTAGCAGATAATGCTTCTCTTTGAAATCTTCTTACAAACTTTTCATCATTAGCAAGATCTCCACGAAGTACTTTAACTGCAACATTTCTATCCAAATAAGTATCATGAGCTAAATAAACATTAGCCATACCACCCTCACCAAGGGTTTTTATAATTTGGTATCTATCATTTATTTTAGTACCTTTAACTATCACACTATTCACCACTCATTCTCATATAAGCTATTGTAATATTATCATTGCCCCCACGAGTATTCGCTTTCATTATTAATTTATCCACTTTTTCTTCTATTTCAAGTTCACTATCATTTAGAACTTTTTCTATTTGTTCAACTGTTAACATGTTAGTAAGTCCATCACTACATAGGAATATTCCATCAATAGTTCTCTCAACATCAAAAATGTCCATATCTATTATTTCAGCAGCACCAAGTGCTTTCATAAGAACATTCTTTTGAGGATGATTTTTTGCTTCTTCTTCAGTAAGTTCTCCATTTTCAAGTAATATATTTACAAGAGTATGATCTTTTGTCACTTTATAAAGTTTTCCTTTTTTTTCTACGAAACCACTTGAATCGCCAACGTTACCAAATAGCAAGAAATCATCTGTTAGGATTGAACACACACAAGTTGTCCCTAGACCATTTGCGTCAATGTGTTCTTCTGCATATTTAAGTATCTTTACATTTATTTCATCTATTATTTCTTTTAACCATATAACTGCATCTTCTTTAGTTCCTATACTAGATAGTTCACTAAAACGTTTTCCAAGTTCTGTTACTACAAGAGAACTAGCTATTTCACCAGCTTTATGTCCTCCCATACCATCAGCAACTACAAGTAAGTATTCACCTTTAAGATTTTTTACGATTGTAACTGAATCTTCATTATGACTTCTTACTTTTCCTGGATCAGTTTGATAACAAGTTTTCATTTTTCACCTTCTTTTTGTATTGATTACTAAGAGGTAGTATCTAATTACTACCTATTTCTTTCTTATTATTATATTTATTTTATTTGATTTAAGTATATCATAAAAACTTTTAATTTTAAAGTCATTACTTTTCTTCATTGTAAATTAGATGTTACATTAAAAGAAAATAATACTTAATAAAATCTTAATGCTCGTGTCTTTGCTTTTTTTACACTTTTCATATATTCTTCTTGTGTTTGCCTGCTGCTTCTTCTAAAACAGGTTTTTGTTCTGTCTGTTTATCATTTTTAGCAATCGTATTTAATTCTATTTGATTTTTAATTTTGTTTGGATCACTAGAAATTTTTTTAACTTCATTAAACATTATAATCTTTTCTTTCTTAATTTTAATAAGGATATTTTCTTTGTAATATTTTTATTCGTTCAACACTCTCTATATAATCATTTCTTGTTTGTCTACTTTTACCTCTAAAACAAGTTTCAGTTCTGTCAACTTTGGCATCCTCTGCCATCTTTCTTAATGCCAATTGATCTTTAATTTGATTTGGTTTACCAGCAATGCCTTTTATTTCTTTAAACATTATAATCTTTCCTTTCTTATATATTAAATGTTATTGCTTTCATGGCTCGCTTTTAATTGTCCACAGGCACCTTTAATACCTTTGCCCATCTCTCTTCTCATTTGAACATTTATTTTATTTTTTACTAGTTCATCATAAAAAGCATTTATTCTTTCTTTAGAACTTCTTTTAAAATTACTACTAGTACTATTATATGGTATTAAGTTCACATAAACTAGTTTTCCTTTTAAAAGACCAGCAAGTTCCTTAGCGTCTTCTATACTATCATTAATTGCTTCTAATAAAATATATTCCATTGTTACTTTTCTATTAGTTTTAGAAATATAATAGTCAACTGCATCCATTAATTCATTCATTTTATACGCTTTACTAATAGGCATTAAAGTTTCTCTAATTCTTTGATTTGGAGCGTGTAAACTTATTGCTAAATTTACTTGAGTATCTAAATCAGCAAATTCTTTGATTCTTGGTACTATTCCACAAGTACTTACTGTAATTCTCCTTGAACCTAAATCAATTCCTTTAGGACAATTTAATATCTTAATAGCCTTTACTAAATTTGTAAAATTATCAAATGGCTCTCCTATTCCCATTACAACTATATTATCTACTTTAATATTTTCTAACTTTTCTATGGTTAAAACTTCTAATATAATTTCAGCTGTAGTTAAATTTCTAACTCTTTTTAACTTTCCACTTTCACAAAAAGCACAAGCCATATTACAACCAATTTGAGTACTTATACATATACTATTTCCATAATCATGTTTCATAAGTACTACTTCAATACTAGAATCCTTCACTTCAAGTAAATATTTATTTGTGTCTTCACTCTTTAATTCATCTAAAACTTTTAAATATTTTATTTCAAAATTATTATTTAAAAATGCTTTTAATTCCTTACTAATGTTAGTTATTTCATCAAAAGAAGAAACTCTTTTTTTATATATACCTTCAAATATTTGAGTAGCATTATATTTTTTAAATCCATTATCTACTAAATAATTCTCAAGTTCATCTAATGTAAAATCATATATACTCATATTAAACACCCATTAAATTATATCATTAATATAAGTCACTTGTAAAATAAAAACTATACATAGAACGTATAGTTATTTAAGATATCCAAGCTGTTTAGCAAATTCAACAACACTATCTTTATATTGCTCATCAACATCTGCATATACTAAAGTGTTATCTATTTTACATAATAATTTATATTTACCTTTTGTTAATAATTTATATTCAGAATAATTATCAGTTTCAACTATTTCAGCTTTATCGTTATCATTTTTTTGTGATTCAAATCTCTTTTTATTTCTATCATACATCTTTTGAGCAACTTCACTATCATCTAAAGTATAATATTCTACTTGATATTTATTTTTAACTCTAGCAACTAAAGCCTCCATGATACCTTTATTATTATTTAAACTTTCAGTTACATCAGTAATTTCATAGTCATCACTTTCTCCAACTAATTTAAAAGAATCAGATGAAATAGGCTTTCTTACCTCTTCTTCTTTTTTACACGCTGAAAATGTAAATAACATTAATACTCCAAGTATAGCTAATGATAATTTTTTATTCATATCTCTCTCCTACCTTACTTAACAAATATATCATTTTTACTTTTATTTTTCAATAACAAAGAAAATAAAAAGTACTTTTTTAGTACTTCTTATTCTAATATTGCTTTAATTCTTCTTACACCAGCACTTGATGCTTCTTCTTTTACTATTTTAAAATGTCCTAGTTCACTAGTATTTTTAACATGAGGACCACCACAAAGTTCTTTTGAAACATTATCACCTATTGTATAAACAGTTACAATATCAGGATATTTTTCAATGAACATACATTCAGCACCAGATGCGATAGCTTCTTCTTTTTTCATTTCTTCTACTTTTACAGGAAGACCTTCATTTATCCATTTATTAACTAAATCTTCAGTTTGTTTCTTTTCTTCATCAGTAAGTTTATGATCACAACTAAAATCAAATCTCATTCTTTCATCAGTAATATTACTTCCTTTTTGATGAACATCTTTACTTACCACTTGTTTTAAAGCAGCATTAAGTAAATGAGTTGCAGTATGATATTTAGTTTCTATTTCATTATTACCAGAAAGTCCGCCCTTAAATTGACCAGCAGAAGCAGTTCTTGATAATTCTTGATGTGTTTTAAACTTTTCTTTGAATCCTTCTTCATCGACATTTAGACCTTTTTCATGAGCAAGTTCTACTGTAAGTTCAATTGGAAAGCCATAAGTATCATATAATCTAAATGAAGTAGAAGCATCTAAATCTTTATTATCTCTAGTTACTTTTTCAAATTCACGAAGTCCTTTTTCAAGAGTTCTATTGAATTTTTCTTTTTCATTCTTAAGTACTTCTAATACAATATTTCTGTTATCCTTAAGTTCACTATAATATATTTCATATTTATTCATTATAAGTGATGCGATTTGACTTTCCCAGTCACTATTAACATCAATATTTAATTTTTTAGCATGTCTAATTGCTCTTCTAATTAATCTTCTTAAAATATAGCCTTGTCCTACATTACTAGGCTTAATACCAGCAGGGTCAGCACTTATAAATACAGCTGTTCTTAAGTGATCAGCAATTATTCTCATACTTACTTCGTTGCCTTCATATGGAAGATTAGATATTTTAGAAATTAGTTCAATAACATCATTCCATATACTAGACATATAGTTATCGTTTACTCCTTCAAGTACTGCTGTTACTCTTTCCACTCCCATACCTGTGTCGACATTCTTTTTAGGTAGTTCTTCAATACTTCCATCACTATTCTTTTTGTATTGCATGAATACATCATTCCATATTTCTACCCATCTTACATCTTCCGGATCAAACTTCTCAGGAACAGGTTCATTACTTCTCCAATAAAACATTTCAGTATCAGGTCCACAAGGTCCAGTTTCTCCAGCAATCCAGAAATTATCATCAACAGTTCTTGCGATTCTTTCTTCTTTTATGCCAAGGCTTAACCATTTATCATGAGCAGTATTATCAAATGGAATATTATCTTTACCAGCATATACTGTTACTGCTAGTTTTTCTAGTGGTATATTAAGTACTTTTGTTAGAAATTCAAAACTCCATTCAATTGCTTCATCTTTAAAATAATCTCCAAGTGACCAATTTCCTAACATTTCAAAGAATGTATGATGATAAGTGTCTCCAATTACATCTAGATCATTTGTTCTAATACATTTTTGATAATCACATAGTCTTGTTCCGTATGGATGTGGTTCTCCCATTAAATATGGTATTAATGGTTGCATACCTGCAGTATTAAATAATACACTTGGATCATTTTCAGGTACTACTGGCGCACTAGGTATTTGTTTGTGTCCTTTACTTACAAAAAAATCAATAAACAAATCTTTAATTTTCATTTTTTCTTCTCCTTTTCTAAAATAAAAAAGAATAGTACATAAGGAGTCATTATGACGGTACCATCCTTTTATTTAACTTAATTAATGTAACGTATTTCCACGTGAGTGATTAACCCATAAACGAAAGTAGCTTCAAATAACAATATCGTTAGTTTTCACCAACCACTAACTCTCTATAGAATATTAGTTTACTCTACTCGTCTTTCAATGAACATATTTTAACAAATATTTTTTAAGAAATCAATAAGTTTTCAAACTATTTTTGCTTTAATATTAATGATGATGGTACATTTATATCTTGACATCCAAAATCAATTTTATACAATCTATCCCAATACTTTTTAAATTCTTCACCTCTATTTGAAAACTTTTCTATTCCAAGTGCTACTAAACTTGCTGGTTCACCTGTTAATCCTCTTCTTTCGATTTCAAGATCAATTTCCCTAAATGAAGTGCCTTTATTAACTTCTTTTATCATATCGATAGCTGTTTCAACAATCGTAGCTTTATAACCAGGTTCAGTACAATTATCAGCATATTCTAACCATTCTTCTATCTTCTCTTTCTTCACTACTTCTAATCCATTTTTCATGAGTAAATATTTTTTCTTTTGAACTTCGAGTTCTTCTTCTCTTGCTCTTTTATCAGCTAATTCTCTATTTCTTTTATATTCACTTTCTTTCTTATCAACAATTCTATCTCCAAATACCTGTCTTTCAATTTCAAAAAATTCTAAAGCATTATGACATTTATGTGTTAAAGGTATATTTAAATTTGAATATAATTCTGTTCCATCCATCAATTTTATATATAATATTCCACCATTCCAATTAAGAAAAGGCATATCACCTGATCCAATAAAAACTCTAGAAAATGGAGATACTCCTCTTAACGTACCTTGAACAAGATATTGCTTTTCATTATCATAATATGTACATGACACTTCTTCACCAATATGACTTTTTAAATTATTGAACATCTCTATTGCAATTTTTTCTTTAGATTTTTGTTTTTTAGAAATATATTCTTCAAATGTTATATCAGTATCATTCATTAATAAAACTACACCACCTTTAGTAATACATACATATTCACATCCAGATACTTCAGCAGTAGAAATAACAGTACTATATTTAGGATCATTACCATAAATTCTCTTTAGTTCAGCAACACTCATTCTTCTCCCATAATAAATCCAATTAGTAACATTCTCTTTTTCACTAGAATAAGTTTTATCTTTATCAATAATATATTCAATATCATAAAAACGAATCGCTTGAACTATATTATCATTTAAAAATAATTCTGGCTCTTTTGACTTTACTTCTTCAATTTTAATATCACTTATTAATGATCTACTACATATTTTTTCAGCATAACTTTTTATTACTTTTTTCATATATTATCCCCACACAATCAAAAACCTTTTATTTATGAAAGGTATCATAACATAAAAGGTTCAATTTGTAAAGAATACGATAAGGCTATTAGCCTATCCTGAATGCAGGAGAAACACCACCATCACGATAGGCATATCCATTACCTCGCATACCATAAAATCCAATATTATTATCATATTTAGCTGAACGATGCCACCAAAAATATTGAGTTTTTCCATGTTTTTTTATAGCACTATTATGATTATTATAGGTTACACCTAAATTACTATAATAATCTAACTGTCTAGTCTGATTTTTAGCTCTATCTACTTCAGAACCATACATTCCAGTCCAATCTCCCCAAACTTCCATTGGCGATAATAAATACAATTTATCAGTAGACGTGAAATTAGCACTATCTGAACTACCATATCCTGACACAACTGTTGTTTCTACTATTCCACTTCTTAAATCAGATGGTAATGAATTATATATATCATTATTTACAAATGTTCTCATTGCTGATGCTGGCCAACCATCTTTATTCCAGCCATATTCATATTCTACATTCTTATATGTTCCGGCTGGATTCATATTATATGTTGTTATTATATCTGCAAATTCAAGAACAAATCCGCATGCTGTTTGTGAATAACCAGACTTAGAACAAGAACTAGGCTTAGATTTATTTGCAATACGTAAAGTATGTGTTCCATATGTTCCCATATCTATTGTTCTAGTATCACCAACATTGTATTTGCTTATGTTATTATTTCTAACTGCTTTAATTATTGTTTTCCATGAATCAGCCGCAAATGAATTAGGTGCTGGAATATCTTTATCAGCAATATCAGTAAAGTATCCTGGACTGCTTGTTCCACCATCTATATGAGCATATGTTTTATCAACATAGCTTGAATTATATTTAGTTCCTGCTCCGCCTATTAGTTTAGTACAACCATAAAACATATAAGTGCTGGATGTAACTTTATCAGTATTAAACTTATTACTTACATATATTGTTTTAAGATTTGTAGAACTAGAAAACATATAACTCATATTCGTTACTTTTGATGTATCAAAATTGTTTAAATCTAATGTAGTTGCTTTGCTACCAGAAAACATTCCACTCATACTAGTAACTTTACTTGTATCAAAGTTACTTAAATT
>ERZ827043.3571-NODE-3571-length-11135-cov-6.732581_pt1 | contig 11135 bp, 11 predicted proteins | sample MGYA00519923_ERZ827043 | MGnify/ENA primary metagenome ERZ827043 (study PRJEB31778, sample SAMEA3449251) | human gut metagenome | biome: human gut; feature: human-associated habitat; material: faeces | place: United Kingdom | collected 2010/2012 ...
TATCCCAGATGTGGAGGTAGATGGTGTTGCGCGCCGCGTTGAGGTAAGCGCTCATCACAGAGGGCGGGACCTCATCCACCTCGGCAACAAGTGCGGCAGTATACATCACAGTAGTTACAGCGTCAGAGACCTTAGCGGTATCTTTCAGTACAAAATCAACTCTGATGTCACTGTCACCATAGACGGCCACATCGGTCGTAATGGTATGTTCTTCGCCGTCAGTGAGCTGCAAGTAGGGAGCCGCATCAATCCAAACCATGCCGTCGCTATTGCCGGAGTGACCGTGGAGCACAGCGGTCACAGCCGCCTCAGTATCGGCGTTCGCCTGATTGACGATCATATAGACCTCGACCGGGTTGGACACACTCGCCTCGGGGATCTTGACCTTGATAACGATCTTTCCACCAGCGGTCGTGCAGATGGGGTAGCCTTCGGCAAAACGGCTGTCCGTGCCGGTCGCCTCGCCCCAGCCGACTTCGTTCTCCTTTACCGTGACGGTGCACGCAGCGGTATAGGCTCCGTCAAGGATAGAGGCGGTGATCGTCGCCGTACCCACATTGACAGCGGTGACAAGGCCGGTGCTGTCGACGGTTGCAACGCCCACATCGCTGCTCGTCCAGATTATCTCAAGTCCAGCGGGCTCTGTGGTCGCTTCAAGCCTGCGCGTGGAGCTGTCCTCATTGAGAGAGAATGCATTTGTGTCAAGGCTGATGGAATAGACCGTCGGGGCGGGCTGGCTGCTTCCGCCAGAACTCTTGCCGGAGCTGCTGCCGGATGCCTTGGAAACGTCATTGCCGTTCAGGCTTACGTCCGCTGAGCCGGTCGCGCGGATGACCTTATCCTTGCCGTTGATCTCCGTCTTAGCATTCGCCTCGACCGTCTGGATCGTACCGTTGGCCATGATCTTCACGCTCTCGCTGTTATTGACGAGGCGATCAATATTGCCCTGGATCTCAACCGACATTTCCGCAGCAATGCCAGCCGGTATCTCCACCGTTTCAAAGCCGTCTCCAACGAGGATCGCACCCGTCTGAAGCACCGTAACGCTCACCGTGGTATTGCCGCTGGTGACGATGCGAACGCGGCTGTCGAGCTTGTTCACGATTACGCCGCCATTCGCGCGGACGTTATTCATGTAAACGGAATGCTCGCCGCCGCCGCGCACGATCGTGCGGCCACTGATGGTTACGTCGTCAAGCTGGACCTCTCAGACTCGGATAGAGCCGCTCCAACTGCCGTACCGTATCAATGCACAGCTCCTTCTTCCTATTGTCACGCATTTCAAGCGCGACGATCTCGCCGTTGAAGCAGTCCATGATCGGCGAAACATACAGCTTGCCGTCTGCACACTGTACCTCGGTAATATCTGTGAGAAACTTCTCCGAAGGGCGCTGGGCACTGAAGTCCCGTTTCAGAATGTTTTCCTGCTCCTGCGCTTCTGTCGTGGCTTTCGTGATTCCATGCGGAATGCGTCTTTTATGGAGCCAGCCATTCTCTTTCATCACGCGATACACTGTCCTCCGGCTGACGTCAACGCCGTCCTGCTCAAGCGCAAGGCAGACGCGATCCACGCCGTAGTTTCGGTTATCCGGATGCTCTTCGAGAATCTTTTTGACCTTTCCCGCAAGAAGCTGACGGCTGCTGTGCCTGCCCCTGTTTCGAAGCCACCGGTAATAACCGGACTCGCTCAGGTGCAGAACACGGCACATATCCTTTGCCGTGTAGACGCCCTTGCGTTCGGCTACGAACAGGTGCCGCTCACACGCTTTTACTTCTTGCGGTCTTGCGCGAAAAAACCGAGTGCGTCCTTGAGAATATTGTTCGCGGTCCGCAGCTCGGCATTTTCTCGCTCAAGCTCACGGATGCGGATCGTCTGCTCCTCTGCGCTCGGTGTCTTCGCGGGCGGTGTATTTCGGCGTATGCTGCGCCAATCCGCCAGCGTGTAGTACGCAACACCGAGCTGCTGTGCAGCCTTCTTCACGCCGATCTCGTCTGACAGCTTCAGCGCTTCTTCCTTGAATTCTTTGCTGTAATGCTTCATTGCGATTCCCTCCATCTCTGTTCTTTCAGTTTAACAGATTTTTGGGGATTTTGCGACTGCACTTACAGGGTACTACTCCATTCAGCGTAGTCGCTTCGTCCGGTGATTGGAAGAAGGTGAGCAGTTCATCTTCGGTTGGAACGCTGTCCGGTGCGTCGTGCTGCATCTCCTGCCGGATGTAGTCGATGACCTCCTGTTCGACTTGGGAGGTCAGGGAGTGCAGCAGTTGCTGCTTGTTTTGCTCGAATGGATTCATAGTCATACACGCTCCTTTGTGTTCGGGTGAGGCGGTAAGGCTGCGGCCAACTCAGCCATGCTCCGATGGCGGAGCAGATTTGCCTCTACCTATAAGGACACTCAGAGTGCATTTGTAAACCAGAAAACAAAAAACTTTTCAAAAAAACTGGGAAGCCCTGTCATGAGACAGAGCTTCCCAGCTTTTTGTGTAGCTTTTTCAGTCGCTTTGATACCGCCATTCTGGAGATGCCATAGATCTGACCGATCTCCTCCATCGTCAGCGAGCAAGCCATCCTCCACGGGACGCTTGACGCACTCCAAACCGGACAGCACCGTTTCAAACTCACTTTTACTCAGGTGCCTTGCGTCCTGCTTCTCCTGCGCCTGTTCCCGTTTTCGATCCTGCTCAAGGAAGTCTGCGACCTCCTTTGGCACCGATACTTGCTCACCATTGTAGACGATAACGACGTTGTCGTTCATTTGTGTCCTTTCCGCTTTCGACGGAAGGGTACACACCCGCGCTGCCGGTACAGCGCCAAAAACTGTCGACCTTCATGGAACTTCCTGCGTACAGGGTGGTCATAATGCCCTACGGGGTCCATGAACGCCTGAGGTCACACCGGGGTGTGGACCTCACCGGAAAGCCGCGAGATTTGGCTTTCGCCTGTTATCAGTATAAGGCGGGCGCGGAAGATTGTCAAGGTAAGGCCTACAGTGCAAAATCAGGGGACGCCGTGCGCGGCGCCCCTGCTGAGTTGTAATAGAGCGAATGTAGGCTCTACTGTGTGACCGATCGCATCGGCTTTTTCAAACACGGTCTACAATTCGATTGAGGTCCTTGAATCTCCGAAGGTCTTGATTCTACCGACAAGAGCGTCCAGCGTTTTCACATCAGGAACTGCAAAACGCAACAGGACATTAAAGTTGCCGACCATGTGATAGAATGCCGTGATCTCGGGCGTCTGCACACAGAAGTCACAAAGCATAGGATACCCGGCAGCTTGTGGTATCGAGTAAAGAGACTATTAGAATCTCCAACGGCGGCTATAATGACTTTTTGGATGCGATCAACGTTTTCACTCCAAGGTGTTTCCCTTAAAGCGCCTTCGCCTCTTATCGTTAATACTCCGTCTTTTAGTTCCCACTCAATGCCATCAATGGTTCCGCTATCTTCACTTTCCGCTTCTGCGCCGTTATGAGTTGGGCTATCTGTTGGCCGTTCATGGCGCTCTCACAGCTAATGCAGAAAAAATCCCTATTACAAGCAGAGACCCCAAAAAGAATGCCTTTTTCATACGATTACCTCTACTTTCAAGAGACACAGCCATGAGTAAAACTCCAAAAGAGTAGTAATTGCAATGGTTCCCAGACATGGCTTCAACCGAAAATCATTCCATTGGTATAGAAAGCGAGCCCCTTTTTGGTAAAATTGACTTGAGAGAAAACCAACCAGAAAGGGGCTGGCCGCTATCTACCGACAGGAAATCATTCAGGATGTGACGCTGTTTACATCCCAAAGCGCCGCCATGTTTTACGACAAGCTTTTCAGCAGCTTGGACTTCACGCTGCCCAGGGCGGCAACCGGTATGTTCAATATACTTTTGCAAGCTAATCCATTTCTCGATACCGCGCCGCGATTTCTTCTGTAATCGGCAGAAGCTGACAATCTTCAAGCGAATACACCTGATCGCATAACTGCTCAATATCCTTATAATGGTGTGAAGTCAGGAAAATGGTCTTGCCTTCCGCTTTCAGCATACGGATGATGGCCTTTACATCCTCATAGGTTTTGTAGTCCAATGCGTTAAAAGGCTCATCCAAAATCAGAATATCCTGCCCCTCCATAATCGCCTGCGCAAGCCCCAATTTCTGCTTCATGCCAAGAGAATAATTGTCTACTTTCGTTTTATTATCAGGGTCAAGCCCCACTTTGCTCATGGCCTGTCGGATTTCTTTTTCTCCAATTTTTCCTTGAATGTCCGCAAGGAATTTCAGATTTTGAAAACCATTGTAAATACCGATAAAGCCAGGGGAATTGATAAATACTCCCAAACTTTCGGGGAAGTCGCAGCCATTTTTACCAAGCTGGTTTCCGCGCACATATACGCTGCCCTGATCTGGCTTCTCAAAGCCGCATATAATCTTGAACAGCACCGACTTTCCGCTGCCGTTAGCGCCAACCAAACCAACAGTTGTTCCCTGTTCTACAGGCAGGGAAATATTCTGAAGAATTGCCCTGCCGCTAAAACTTTTTGATACATTTCTTACTTCAATATATGAACTCATATTTTGTCCTCCTAATTCAATATTTTCTTGTAGCCCCACATAAGGATTCCTGCAATCATCAGCGTTAAAATAGCGGCCTCTATACCAAAGGCGGACACAGCGGAAATTCCAATTCCCGGTTCCACAACAGAAATTCTTGTCAGGCTGGAAAGGCCAAAGGGCGAATAAGCTACCCAATTCCCCGGAAGGATACAGAGCAGATTTCCCGCCACTAACACAAGGAAACCGATTGTAACTTGTCTTGTGGCAATGTAGATGCCGAGCACAATCAGATATTGCACCAATATATCAAGGCACTTCATTAAAACCGCATAGAGCATAAGCCTGAAAGAAACGATTGTTAATCCAGTGCTGAATAGGGATGCCCCTATAAGGCCAGCCATAAGCCAAAAGAATGCATATATTATGAGAAATTTTGTACTGACTGATAAGATCCCCTTCACTAAATGTCTACGGCTTTTTGCACGCACAGAAATAAAAATAGATTGTCCGTTTACCGTATGTTCCACAAAAGCTGCCAGCAGGTATAGCGGTACACCGCTGGTAATAAGCATTTCCAGAAATGGGAACACCTGAAAATATCCTGTTCCGTGTCCCGCAAACAGCGAATATATCCATTCTGCGTCGGATTCTGCTGCGCCATATCCCAGCCCTTTATAAAGCGTAATTCCAACCACAACGGCCAGAAGGATCAGAATATTGCGTTTCGTCATCAGCTCATAGGAATAGTACGCGGCAATACCGTGACATTTCAGGCGAAGTTGGGGCAAATGCCCCCGCCATGCGAACCGTACAGAAAACATAATTGTCAGCATGAATAGCAGCAGCGTGAATCCTGTAATCCATGGACGAGCCGGCTCTCCAAAATTGTGGTGTAAAATCAGCAAATGATTAAAACTCGTCAGCGGAATATTTTGAATTGCCGGAAGCTTGATCCACACAGCCGAGAGGACATAAAGAACGATTACAATTCGGATCGTCCACTTTCTCTCAGTGAAATGCCCAATCCACATACAGATTCCAAATATCAGCCAACTTCCAATAAGCTGAAAGAGGGTAAAGCAGACAAACGCTTGCAAGGGACTGACAAAAAGCTGTTCCAGAGCGGAAAACAACTCGGCTTCCGTTGTACCTGCAGCAAGGTTCCATTCGTTGCCTAAAGGTAATCCAATGCCAGACAGAAGAATTGCCCCAGTTTGAACAGCCGTCAGAATGACTGCAATCAAACCGACCCCAATCCATTTTTTCAGAAAATAAGAATGGTAACTTTGAAACCGTAAGATTATTGGCTCTCCATCGTCATCAATAAAGGAAAAGCAGCTTAACAGTACAATCGGCAGCACAAAATAGGTCAGATAGTAATGGTCTGATACCGCCGACAAGATGTGCCGCTCGTATGCAATACCTCCGTTTAACCTCCCGCTGATGGAAAAAAGTATACAGCCGGCAAATAGGGCAAGCGACTTTCCATATCCCCACAAACGGAGATTTTTCCTGATAAGCGCAATCATAACGGACTCCTAAATGGTTACGACAGCATTTTTCTTAGAAAGGAGAAACGCTGTCAGGCCAATCACAATGCTTAAAACGATTGGGCCAAAGAAGAAAGAGAAGATTGACACGACCTCTGGATTGACTGTTGTGGGATCAAAAGCTACGACCAGCCGCAGTCTCTCCAGGCAGAGAATAGCCAGGACAAAATTTTCTAAAATGGAATACATAAACGGCCCGGTAAGGATTACAAAAATGTTCTTGCAGTATAAAGCGAGGATAAATCCGAAGGTCATTACAAAAAGGCTGACTGTGCCTCTCCAAAGGGACAGGGCAACTGCATATAACAGCGGGGTCTTTATAAATGCGTTTTCAAATATATGGCTAAACGGATTTTCAACGAAAGGAACCACTGGCGGTTTCACATAGAGGGCAAACACCGCCGATAGTATATAAGGAATCACAATAATACAAAGGGTTCCCAGCGCATATGCAATCCATTTGGCAGTCAGGTACTTCTTAATTTTCACTCGCGGCATGACATAGAGCAGGAAGTTGTTTTTGCGCTCGTAATACAAATTCCAGCATAGCGGCACCACAACAAACAGCGGATAAAGCAGAGAAAACAGTTCTGTTCCAACTTCCCATGCCTCTAAATCGTAGTGCAGTACATAGTTTTGGTAAATTGTGCAGGACAACACACCCATGGCGATTGCCAGAAGAACCGTTGTCAATAGCACCGGCAGAAAAACTTTTTTCCACTCATTTCTCACAAGGCCTATCATATTTCATTCATCCCTTTCTTTGTTTTTTCCAGTATATCGAAAGCTTTCAAGCGCTTCAATAGGTTGGAAACAAGAGAGGGTTTTAAGGGAACAAGATAAATTTCGTTCCCTTAAAACCCTCGTTCATACCCCTTTTTATGGCATGAGTACGCCAAAGACAACATAATTTTCATTTAAAATGGATTCGTTGCGGGTCAGGATTTTTCCATGATACCGTTCCGTCATGCGTAGGATGTTATACAGACCAAAGCCGTGGCCGTCACGATTCGTCTTTGTTGTTACGCCTTTTCCAAACAAGGCCATAAATTCAGTATTTGACAGTGGCGGAGCCGGATTGGAAACTGTCAACTCCAGAAAATCCCCCTGTTTCTTGCTGGATAAAAAAATTGTACTTCCTTTCGGTGAAGCCTCGATTGCATTATCCAATAAAATCCCAATGACCTCGATCCATTCTGTTTCCGGGGTGACAGTTTTCTTGAAAAGACCATGTAAAGATAATTCTATGTGATGATTTGCCGCTTCTGCCTGCTTTATTTTTCCAAACAGCATCCCGGCAATCATTTTGCTGTCACATGAGAGCAGTTCCCTGTCATTAAGACTGATTCCAATACTTCCCGTGAGAGCCGTCACTTCTTTCCGGGCTTCTTCTAAAGTATCAGCAGAGGTAACGACAGCTTCAATCGCCATCATCCGGTTATTAAATTCATGCTGCCTTGCCCTAACCTGTGAGATCAATTCTTCTACAATGGGCACATACTGCTCAATCATGTGGATTCGCTTTTGCTCCTGAATTCGACGCTGATGTAGGAACAGCAATATACTGTCCAGCAGCAGTACCGCAAGGATCAGTATAATAATTATCCATAGATTGGCAAGAAGCCTATCCACATCAAAAGAGAGAATCGAAAGCACTGTCATGAGAAGCACAGCGATATTGGTGGATACGATCAAAATTGTAAAATCGCTTCTTTGGACGAGCTGATGGATTAAGCCGAAAAGCGGCGTGAACTCCAGTACAACTATAAGGCACAATGCCGCTGCACGGCTACCCAACAGGAGTAAAATATCCGTAGCTCCGCAGACAGCAAAAAGAACCGCGCACAGACATTTGACGAACAGAAAAACGGAGAAAGCCGCCATTGTGCCGCAGAAAACCGTGCCGCTGGATTTGGAGCCGAAGAAAATACTGCTCAACAACAATACTGCAAAAATCAAAAACAGCAATCCAACAATATTGTCTGCTGGTAGTATTTCAAAACCTTCACTGCGGAAAGATGCCGTCATATTTGCGCCAATAGAGAAATCCACTCTCGGCACAACACAAAGTACAAGAAGAATAGGAAAAACGAAAAAATCCTTTGCCTTTATTTCTGCTTTTTGCCGGAAAACGACTTCACAGCAGAGAGCCAGTATTCCCGCATCCAATCCCAACTGTATCAGATTCATTAGAAAGTCCATGCTTACCCCCACAATTCGGCCTGATATTTATTTCCGACGGGGATTGTATCTGTAAATCCTTTCAGACAAATCTTCCGCCCAGATTTGTCAATTTTCTCGATATGGGATTTGTTCACGGCATAACTCTTATGGCACTGAACAAATGCCGGATCATCAAGCAATGCCAATAGTCCAGACAAAGTGTACCCAGAAATAGTATCTTCTTTGATACCGGACAGACGGCTGATGGTATGGATCACAAGTTTTTTTCCAAAGGCTTCGATATAGGCAATATCCTGTGTAACATATTCTAAGATAAATTGCTTTTGCTCAATCTGAATGGTTTTTGCTTGTTGGCTCATCTGTTTAGACAATCCCAGCGCGTCACGAAATGCCGCCGCAAATTCTTCTTCGCCAAATGGCTTTACAAGAAAACTGTAACACTTCACATCTCGATAAGCCGAAAGTTCTTCTCCTGCCAATGCCGTTTCAAAAATGATCGGCGTATATTTATATTCCGGCAATTCGCGGAGCTGCTTTGCTAAATTTGTTCCTTTATAGTCCTCTAACTGAATATCGAGGATAAACAAGGAAATATCGTTCGCTTTTGCGTATTGCAGGGCATCGCCTGCTTCGGGAAAAGAAACCACGTCCAATTCAGCGAATATTTTATTGATATATCGGATTATCCTTTTTACTGCATCTGGATTATCCTCTACTAATAATATTTTACTCATTATGATGGTTCTCCACTATTATCTTTGAATTTTACAAATCAATTATAGTATAATCTTTTTCGCCCAAAGGTACAAGCAGCAAGGGTTGAAATTAGATAGTCAGGCAAACGAAATGATACCTTGTTCAAATAATGGCACCTGAAATGTAAAATCCATTTAAGATGATTTTTACAGTCTACGGATTTGTTGTATAGAGAGGATAGGGTGGTAGTCGTACTCTTTGTTTATTGCGGTGCAATTTCTGCGCTGCCGGGGGCGTCCTCTTTGTTTATTGCAAGGCAGATTTTAAACCGTCTTCTATGCAGGCTATTTGTCTTTATCTCCGTAAAGGTCAAACCGTTTTTAGCATATACCTCTTCGACCTGTTTTCTGATCTCAGGATTGATGCGGAAACGGAACATATCCGTCTTGGGCGCTGTCACAATGTTTTCCACTTCGGATTCCTCCTCACTTGATTGTTTTCTTGGTCATAGTATATCCGACGACATCAAAAAAGCCAAGCGAGATGTAGCAACATTGTTGCTACATCTCGCTTGGCTGTGTTTGCAGAGAAAATTTGAAAGCGGGGGCAAAATACTCAATCAAGCAAGTTGCGATAAAGGAAGGTCACGATCTGCCCACGGGTACAGGTGCTGTCAGGCGCAAATTCCGATGCGCTGACACCGTTGGTCACGCCCTGCTCCACCGCCCATGCAACAGCCTGAGCAAAATCAGCACTGGCAGGTACGTCGGTAAAACTGCTATTCACGGACATCTTAGGACTTCCAGCCAGCTTCCAAAGATATGTAACGGCAGCGGCTCTGGTACAAGGCGTGCTTCCACTGCCTTTGGTCATCAGATCCTTCTCGTTGGCCCAGCACAGTGCTTTGTAGAACGGACTGGTTTCTGCCACATCAGATGCGGGACAAGCGGCGTTGGAGTTGGGAGAACCGTTGGCGCGCCACAGGAATGTCAAGATCTGCGCCGTTGTGCATGTATTGCCGGGACTAAAGGTGGTTGCACTCGTTCCGTTGGTGATCCCCTCTTTTACAGCCCAGCCGATGGCGGCTCTAAAGGGAGAGTTATCCGCAACATCGGTAAAACCAAGGTCGGTTTTTTCGATCCATTTTGCGTAGACAGTTGTATCCCAATCAAGCTTTACTTCGCTGACGGCCTTAGTCAGTTCTTTGTCGGAGAACCATCCGGAAAAGGCGAAGCCAGCTCTGGTCGGCACATAAGAGGTCAGTTTGACCGGCTTACTGGTTTTCGCCGTGATCCCCGTGATCTCAGAGCCGCCGTTAGAGTCAAAGCTCAGTTCAGGAAGTCCGATCACACCCGTTCGGAACAGCGTGTTATCAAAAACGCCGTTCATATTGGGATCGTTCAAAATCGTATCATAAAGTTTTCCACGCTCTGTTGTCCAGACATTGCCGTTCAAACCTGCCCATTTCATGTATCCTTCCAGATAGTCCTTCTGGAGCTGCTTCCAGTTGCTATAGCGGCTGTAAAGCGTTTCGGCGGCAGGCTGTACCATTGCCAGTGCTTCCGCGTAGGTCACATATCCGGACAGATATCCCCACTGCGCCAGATGGCTTACGCGGCACAGATCCCATGTTGTATTCGATGCGATAAGTGCTTTGGCTTGAGCAAACAATCCTTCTCTGTTTGTGATGCCCCAATCCGTCGCCAGCGGCGTGCGGCCAAAGTCCGGGCCTGTGGTGTGGATCCGATCTGTAACCGCGCTCCCCACAGCCATCGCACCATAGCGTACTTTGCCGCCAAACAGATTTGCTTCCTTGGGATTGTTTTCGTAGAGGAGCAGAGCGCCCATGCTGATTGCCCATTGCTCCAAATTAGAGCTTCCGGCTACAGACTTATCTTCCGTAATTTCAATCAGTTGCTTGTCTTTGCTTCGTGTAACGGTCTGTCCAAACCAATCTGCCAGATCGTCTACTGAGACATAGATCTGGTTACTTTCCATAAATGGCACCACTGTCAGCGTAGTCGCTGCTCCGTTGATGTAAGCAGTTTTGCTGTTAGGTGTAAGTGTGATCGTATCACCGGCCCGGGACACGATGGTTTGCCCAGAAGTTGTATTTTGCGCTACCACTGCACCCATCAGTTCCGCAAGGCGGCGCACCG
>ERZ827043.3574-NODE-3574-length-11127-cov-2.407605_pt1 | contig 11127 bp, 10 predicted proteins | sample MGYA00519923_ERZ827043 | MGnify/ENA primary metagenome ERZ827043 (study PRJEB31778, sample SAMEA3449251) | human gut metagenome | biome: human gut; feature: human-associated habitat; material: faeces | place: United Kingdom | collected 2010/2012 ...
GCGCTGTGGAATGTGACCGCCGAACAGGTGGCGAAATCCGAGATTTTGGTGCAGTAGTTTCAGTTCCCTCTGATGAGGGAGCTCATAACAGTTTTTTCCAATAAGACTTCCACAAGAAACAACAAAAGCAGGAATAATAATGAGTAATGAATACCCATACGCCTCCATGCGCGACAGCTTCGACCTGTCCGCGTACTTCGTGGTGGGGCCGGAGGACTGCAAAGGCCGTCCGCTGACCGACGTGGTGGATCAGGCTCTGCACGGCGGCGCAACCTTCATCCAACTGCGCGCCAAGGAGGCCGATGCCTCTGAGCTGACCGACATGGCTCGCGACATCGCGCAGATCATCGAGGACAATGAGAAGTCCGATTCCGTGGCCTTTGTGATCGACGACCGTGCCGACGTGGTGTGGCAGGCCCGCCGCAAGGGCATCAAGGTGGACGGTGTGCACATCGGCCAGACCGACATGGAGCCGCGCGAAGCCCGCGCCCTGCTCGGCGACGAGGCCATCGTGGGTCTGTCGGCTGAGACCGAAAGCCTCGTTCGGCTCATCAACGAGCTGCCCGACGGCTGCATCGACTACATTGGCGCCGGTCCTCTGCACGTCTCCACCACCAAGCCCGAGGCTTCCGTGGGCGGCAACGACGGCTCCGGCAAGACGCTGGACGCCGCCCAGATCAACACCATCTGCGTTGCCAGCGAATTCCCGGTGGTCGTGGGCGGCGGCGTGACCGCAGCCGATATGGCCATGCTCGCCGGCACCAAGGCTGCTGGCTGGTTCGTGGTCTCCGCCATCGCGGGTGCCGAGAACCCGGAAGAGGCCGCGCGCACCATGGTCGAAGGCTGGAAGGCCGTCCGCGGCGACAAGAAGCACGGCTACGCTCCGCGCGTCGTAACCCACACCCCCGCTACTGATACTCAGGCTGCTCAGGAAGGGGCCGCGAAGCCCGGTTCCGAGGCCACTGAGAAGAAGTTCACCAACGCCAAGGACGCCAAGGATGCCCAGAAGCTTGCCAAGCAGCAGCGCGTGGACATCGCCGCCCGTGGTTCCAAGCAGCGCGACAAGGCGCACATCCGCAAGACCAAGTCCGTACCGTTCACCTATCAGTATGGTTCCTACGACCTGGAAGTGCCGTACACCGAAATCAAGCTGAGCGACACGCCCGGCGTGGGCCCGAACCCGCCGTTCCACGACTACAACACCGAAGGCCCCAAGTGCGACCCGAAGGAAGGCTTGAAGCCCCTGCGTCTCGACTGGATCCGCGACCGCGGCGACATCGAAGACTACGAGGGCCGCCACCGCAACCTTGAGGACGATGGCAAGCGCGCCATCAAGCGCGGCCGCGCCACCAAGGAATGGCGTGGACGCAAGCATGAGCCGATGCGTGCCAAGGACCACCCGCCACGGCATCATCACCCCGGAGATGCAGTACGTGGCCACCCGCGAGAACTGCGATGTGGAGCTCGTGCGCTCCGAGCTGGCCGCCGGCCGCGCGGTGATGCCCTGCAACATCAACCACCCCGAGGCCGAGCCGATGATTATCGGATCCGCCTTCCTGACCAAGCTCAACGCCAACATGGGCAACTCGGCCGTCACCTCCTCCATCGATGAGGAAGTGGAGAAGCTGACGTGGGCCACCAAGTGGGGCGCCGATACCGTGATGGACCTGTCCACCGGTAACGACATCCATACCACCCGTGAGTGGATTCTTCGCAACTCCCCCGTGCCGATCGGCACCGTGCCGATGTACCAGGCCCTCGAAAAGGTCGAGGATGATGCCTCCAAGCTGAGCTGGGAACTGTTCCGCGACACCGTAATCGAACAGTGCGAGCAAGGTGTGGATTACATGACCATCCACGCCGGCGTGCTGCTGCGTTACGTGCCGCTGACCGCCAACCGCGTGACCGGCATCGTCTCCCGCGGTGGCTCCATCATGGCCGACTGGTGCCTGCGCCACCACCAGGAGAGCTTCCTGTACACGCACTTCGACGAGCTGTGCGACATCTTCGCCAAGTACGACGTGGCGTTCTCTCTGGGCGATGGCCTGCGCCCCGGCTCCCTAGCCGACGCGAACGACGCCGCGCAGCTTTCCGAGCTCATGACTCTGGGCGAGCTGACCGAGCGCGCCTGGGCCAAGGACGTGCAGGTGATGATCGAGGGCCCGGGCCACGTGCCGTTCGACACCGTACGCATGAACATCGAGCTGGAGAAGGCCGTGTGCCACAACGCCCCGTTCTACACCCTCGGACCGCTGACCACCGATACCGCTCCGGGTTACGATCACATCACCTCCGCTATCGGCGCCACCGAGATCGGTCGTTACGGCACCGCTATGCTGTGCTACGTGACCCCGAAGGAACACCTCGGCCTGCCGAACAAGGATGATGTGAAGCAGGGCGTGATTGCCTACAAGATCGCCTGCCACGCCGCAGACATCGCCAAGCACCACCCGCACGCGATGGATCGCGACAATGCGATTTCCAAGGCTCGCTTCGAGTTCCGTTGGCTCGACCAGTTCAATCTGTCCTACGATCCGGACACCGCCATCGCCTTCCACGACGATACCCTGCCCGCCGAGCCGGCCAAGATGGCGCACTTCTGCTCGATGTGCGGCCTGAAGTTCTGCTCGATGGCCATCTCCCAGAACATCCGCAAGGCATTCGGTGGCGAGGCCGCTCAGCAGCAAATCGTGAAGGAGGCTGCTGCAGGCATCGACTCCGAGGCACTGGCTACGGCCAAGGCCAATGTCGATAACGGCGTGGTGTCCGCCAACGTGCTCAGCCCCGAAGAAATCCTCGCCGGCATGGATGCGATGAGCGAAAAGTACACCGCCCAGGGCGGCAAGCTCTACTCCACCGCCCAGGAGTAAACCTCTCTGGCTCCCCTCTCTGAGGGGAGCCAATTATTATGCCCGGTGGTGTCTTAATTCGGGACGACGCTCGACTCGCTCGAAGGCGGTGCCGAAGTGTGCGCCATCTGGACCGAGGCCGTCGGAAGTCTCCAGGACCACGCCTTCGTTGAGCGCACGGCGCACGATGCCCACACGGGGCTTCAACGGCCACACATCATGCGGCACTTTGCGATAGAAATCCGTACCGACGAGCAACACGTCGCCCACATCGAACACTTCCTGACGCGGAAATGTGAGCTGTGTGGTGTGTCCGTTAGGCATTACGCCAAAATATGCGGTGCGTTCCGGTGATGCGCACCAAGACGCCGTCACGGCGCAGTACATCGTTATCAGCCATGCCTCCTCCCGAACATTTCATGAATCAATCGCAATCAGCAAACCTTCCCCGTCTCACCACAGGAGCGGCAAAACATCAAGGAAAACCGCTCCGAAAAACATCATGGGCCCCACTTAGAATGAACACTATGGCACAAATTGCAACATCTACACTTCCCGCTGTTCTCGCGATCTCCGGCTCCGACTCGTCCGGCGGTGCCGGCATGCAGGCCGATCTGAAGACCATGCTGGCCTGCGGCGTGTTCGGCATGAGCGCCATCACCGCGCTCACCGCACAGAACACCACCGGCGTGCGTTCCATTCAGGACACCAAACCGGACATTCTCGCCGACCAGATCAACATGGTGTTTGAGGATATTCCGCCGGTCGCGGTGAAAATCGGCATGGTGTCTGCCACTGACATCATCGACGTCATCGCTGAACGACTCACCTTCCATCACGCCACGAACATCGTGCTCGACCCGGTTATGGTGGCCACTTCCGGCGCCAATCTCATCAGTGACGATGCCATTGCGGCCTTGACCGGCAAGCTGTTCCCGATGGCCACGGTCGTGACTCCGAACATTCCCGAGGCCGAAGTGCTGACCGATACGCTGATTCGCGATCAGGAGGATATGGAGGCCGCCGCCCACCGCCTCGTGGAGCGTTATGGCTGTGCCGCGCTGGTCAAGGGTGGTCATGGCACCGAGGATGCCAACGATGTGCTTGCCGAGACGGATGGAACCGTGACCTGGTTTGATGGCGCGCGTATCAATAATCCGAACACGCACGGCACCGGATGCACGCTGAGCTCCGCCATCGCCTCGTATCTGGCGCTTGGCGACACATTGCCCAAGGCCATCAAGCATGCGAAGAAGTATCTGACCGGTGCACTGAAGGCCCAGCTGAATCTTGGCCACGGCTCCGGCCCGATGGATCATTTCTGGAAGTATCGCTGAGTCCTACTGGCTCTCCTCTCTGAGGGGAGCCAAGTAATAAAAGGAGAATTATGATTATTGACCGTAATGCCGTTACTCAGGAAGTGCCGATCGACCCGGAAACCGGCAAACCGTACCTCAATACCGTGGCCGCCATTCAGGTGTCGGCCAATGGCGTGGGCTCCGAGGTTTCGCCATACGTGGCTCAGGCCGTCGAGGTGATTCGCGAATCCGGCCTGCCGCAGGAAACCAACGCCCTGTTCACCAACGTGGAAGGCGATCTGGACGACGTGCTCAAGGTGGCCGGTGAGGCCGCCAAGAAGCTCGCCGAGCAGGGCTACCGCACTTCTCTGGTGCTGCACATGGATATCCGCCCCGGCTTCACCGGCCAGCTGACCGAAAAGCCCAAGCTGGTGGATGAGATCCTCGCCGACAAGCAGGCGAAGTAGCAAAGCATCGCTTCCACCAGCAAGGGCATGCTTTGTTATTACACGTTTCATGGGGCGGTAGCTCACCCATGGGGTGGTAAAACCCTCATGGGGCGGTAGTCGAAAACGGCTCTATTCTGCGGAAAGGCAAAATCCGCTAACCGCCCCATGGGCCAAATACCGCCCCATGAGTGTTTTACCGCCCCATGGGAATCACGGTTCTGCCTTCTTTCAACGGGGTAAGAGCGTAAGTGGGGCATATATAGGAGCGTTACAAACTCTGTTATCGTTCACAATGTGACCGCAACGCGGCGTGTCACAAGATCGAACCTATAGTTAAGCCCCATGTAGTGAGCTATCTCACAACGATTGGCTCGCTACGTGGAATTCAAGACTTGGACTGCAAACGTCGTTCATCCCACACAATGGGAGGGCGAACGGAACACGCAGTCCAATCAAGAGTTCGCTCGCCGCAACATCATTGAGCAGTTGCACGTGGGCAGGTTTGCAAGAAGAGGGCTCAAATATGACTGCTGCTGAACAGCAGATTTCCGGCAATCCCGCGGCTATGGAAAACGCACAAGCACGTACCACCGTGACGGATCAAGCCAAGGTTCAGGATATTATCTCGCGCATGGATCGCGCACATGAAACCCCGATGTTCCATCGCATCGTGACGCTGGTCGCCGCTGGCATGCTGATGGACAGCATCGACGTATATATTGGCAGCGCCGTCGCCTCCAGCACGTTGGCTACCCGCTGGTCCACCGTTGCGCAAAATTCCACCTTTATGTCCGCGGGCTTCCTGGGTCTGCTGGTCGGTTCGCTGCTGGCCGGCTTCGTCGGTGACCTGAAGGGCCGCCGCGTGGCTTACCAAATCAACCTGCTGCTGTTTGGCGGCTTCACCTTCCTCGGCGCATTCGCCCCGAACATGGCTGTGCTGTCCCTGTGCCGTCTGGGTGCCGGCCTGGGCCTCGGCGCTGAAATCGTCACCGGCTTCGCCATGGTCAACGAGTTCGCACCGATGAACCGCCGTGGCCACTGGTGCGCGATTGTCTCGCTCGTGGCCAACTGCGGTGTGCCAATCGCTATGCTGCTGTGTGCATGGATCATCCCCCGCTGGTCCTGGCGTCCGCTGTTCGTGGCCATCGGCCTGGTGGCCGCCATCATCTGGTGGCTGCGCCGCGACATCCCCGAATCCCCGCGTTGGCTCGCCGTGCGCGGCCGTTACGATGAGGCCGACGCCATCGTCAAGCAGCTTGAGGCCAACGGTTCCGAACCGATCGACGCAGCCGCCAAGGCCGACACCAGCGACACCCGCAACGCCGGAGGCCGTTCGCTCGGCATCTGCCTGCTTGTGGCTGTGGTTGCTGTGGCCGCCACGAACGTGTGCTCCTACGCCTTCACTTCTTGGGTTCCGACGATTCTGGTCAAGCGTGGTATTAACCTGTCCAGCTCGCTGCTCACCTCCACGGTGATGATGCTCGGTGCCCCGGTCGGCTGCCTGATTGGCTCTCTGCTTATCGACCGTATCGGCCGCAAGCGCACGATTGTGCCGGCCTTCCTGTTCACTGGCGTGTTCGGTTTGATGTATGCCTTCCAGACCTCTACCGTGAGCGCAATTATCGTTGGCTTCCTGCTCATGATGTGCCTGTACGTGCTTATGGCTTCCGTGGTGGCTGTGTACGCTCCGGAACTGTTCGCCACCAAGGTTCGCTTCCGTTGCGTCGGCTTCGCGAACGCCGTGGCCAAGCTGCTCAATGTGTTGATGCCGATGGTGGTGGGCTGGATGCTTACCTCGCTTGGTGCCACGTCCATCTTTGTGGCCATCAGCGCGATTGCTATTGCATCGATGCTGATTGTCGGCTTCTTTGGCGCGGAGACTGCGCAGAAGTCGGTTGGGTGATCGGTTTCCTCACAGTGGAATAACTGCTGATAATGTCCATTCGGCGTCTTGCGTGGTGATATGCAGGGCGCCGTTTTGTTGTTCTAGTAATTGTTGGTAACGGTTGAGGCCGGTGCCGGTGGATAGGTCTGCGTCTCCAGCGGACAATCAGCGTCTGTGATGTCACATGCAATGCCAGGAGCGGCATCAACGGTCGAATCATGCGGAGTCACTGCACTGTGCGCCGCTTCTCCCCTGCCTTCAATCACATCAATGACTTGATGCGTGCGATCCAATGCGCCCATAGACATATCCGTAACCAGCACGTCAGGCCGCTTGGTGGGGCTCAGGCATCGGCTGATGGCCACAGCACCCAAATCGCAGGTCCATATCACGGCAAAATCGCTGGACATACGTTCGATTAGCGCGCCGAACACTTTCAGCGCATACGGGTCATTGTCCACAATGCCGATGCGTATGTTGCGGTTGCGCGCTTCTTCCATTACATTCACCCCTTCAGTGTGCCCGACGCCGAACTACTCCGTCCTGACACGTCATGGTCACTATGACAACTATCATTCCACATTTCCTGCGTGATTTACGATGGAATCATCATCAATCCTTGACAAGGCGGTAAAGGAGGACGGCAATGAACCGTGCACAAGCACTCAGCAAGCTCAACAGGAGCGATATGCGCAATGCCGCCGCCGAGCGCGGGATGCAACGACTGTTCACATGGAACCGCGCGCATTGGATTGGCATGGTTGTACTGATAGCGGTGTTGCTGCTACTGCAGTGGAGCTCATCAATGTATCTCATGCCCGACGAGGTTCTTGACAGGGCTGCCAAAAACCTGTTCGTATGGTTCCCCGGTATGGTTCTGCACTGGCCATTGGTGTTGGGAATCACCAACTTGATACTCGGTTCGACACGATCCGGCAGTCTGTCTTTCCCGTTGGCGAGCGCAATCATCGGACCACTGGCATTCGGCTGGACCAATCTTCGCTTACGGCCGGGGTTCCCATACCGTTCCTGGGCTCAAGGGAAAGCCGCAATATAATGAAAACAGCGATTTCGTGCAATGATGCACGAGCCGATCCAAGCAAAGGGGCCGACCATGAGCGAGACACTGATGGAACAGTGCCGGTTGCGCGAACAACATAAACGTCGTAACGCTTGTATCGCCGCCATCGTGACGGTAGTGCTTGTCCTTGCCGTCGCCGGCGGCGTATGGTGGACGGCCGGCGATGGCAGCGCATTGGTTCGCAATATGTTCAAGCCGAAGGCCACGCCCGCCACGCAGCCGGTAGTCAACAGCACCGCAGCCTTCGCCTACCGCACCGCACCGGAATTCCTGGCGATGGAAGCCGGCGACCGAGGCACCGGCAATGTGAACTACTCCCCTGCTTCGATGTGGATGGCGTTGGCCATCGCCGCGCAAGGCGCCAATGGCACGACCCGCTCGCAACTGAATGAGCTGCTGGGCTCCGGTTCGCTGGCCGACAGCGACTACCAATCGCTGCTGAGTTCGATCAACGGGCAATATTCGGGGGCGAAATCCGAGATGAGCGCCGCGAACTCGCTGTGGATTGATGACGACTACTCCCTTGCCAGCGATTACCAATCCACCGTCAAGAAGATATTCGAGGCCGAAGTCACCACGCTACCGTTCGACGATCAGGCCGCCGCCAAGATGTCCGATTGGATTGCCAAGCATACGAATGGTTCGCTCAAGCCGAAGATCACGCTGCGTGACCGTGAAGTCCTGTCCATCATCAACACCGTCTATGCGGATGGCCGCTGGAAGGATCCGTTCGAAGAGCAGTCCACCGGCAACGGCACCTTCCACGGCGAAGCCGGAGATGCTCAGGTGCCGATGATGCACCGGACCTTCAGCCAAATGGCTTACGGACATGATGAGTACAACACTTGGCAGCGGGTGGAGATTCCGTTCGACAACGGCGGCAATCTGGCCATCGTGCTGCCGGCCGAAGGGCATTTCGACGAGTTGGCCGGCGATGCCGAGAAGCTCAGTTGGGCGTTCGGTACATGCTCGACGGCATCCCTTGGCGAGGGCGCAATGGGTTGCGCCGCGGACAGTATGCCCGGCTGGGGCGTCTCCGTCAACTCGGTCATGGTGAACGTCACGCTACCGCGATTCACCATCGACAGCATGTTCGACTCGGAAGCCACCATCAAGGCATTCGAAAAACTGGGGGTGACCGATGCGTTCAGTGCAGGCGACGCCGACTTCACCAAGATGATCGACACCGGTTCGCACGGCGAGAACCTGTATATCGGCTCGATTCTGCAAGGCACGCGCATCGAGGTGAACGAAGCCGGCGCCAAGGCCATGTCCTTCACCAAGGTCGGCGTGGACGCCGTTAGCGCGCCGGTGGACAACGTCGAGTTCACGGTGGATCGCCCATTTCTGTATTCGTACGTCACCCCGGACGGCATACCATTATTCATCGGTGCGGTGCGCAACCTCGGCGGAGTCGATGGAGAAAACTGATACTTTCCTGACAGTCCGTCAATTAGGGTGTATCGTTTGACGCATGGTTACGATGAAGGAAATCGCGAACAAGGCGGGGGTTTCCGTCTCTACGGTGTCGCTGGTGCTCAACGGACGCGACGAGGGGCGCGTAAAGTCCAAAATTGCGGACAATGTGCGCGCCATCGCCACCAAGCTCGGCTACCAGTCGAATCCGCTGGCCAGTTCGCTGCGTACAGGCAGGACGCACATCCTCGGTTTCATCAGTGAGGAGGTGGCCACCACCCCGTACGCCGGCGGTATGATTCTGGGCGCGCAGACCGCTGCAAGCCAGTTCGGCTATATGCTCATCACCGTGAGCACCGACGGCGAGAACAGCGAGAGCGAGGAAATCGCCGCACTCAAGCGATACGGCACCGACGGCTTTCTGTACGCCAAGATGTCGAACCGCATCACCCATGTGCCTTCCTCGCTGGCCAAGACGCCACTGGTGTTGGTGGATGCCACCGACTCGCTTGGCAAAATCCCGAGCGTGGAACCGGACGAGTTCCAAATCGGCTACGACGCCACCACCAGATTGGTTAAGGCCGGATGCGCACGTATCGCCTATGTGGGTTGCTTGGAGCCGCTGATTGCGCAGGACGATCGTTTGGAAGGCTATCAGGCGGCGCTCAGGGACGCCGGCCTCGACTATGACGATCATCTGGTCGTCAATGTGCTCAACAACGGGCCGGCACTGACCGCAGTCAGCGATTTGTTCGATGCCGAGCATCCGGACGGATTCTTCTGCTTCAACGATGCCCGCGCCTGGTATGTGTACGAATGCGCCGCACGCCGAGGACTCACGGTCGGCAAGGACATCTCCGTGGTCGGCGTGGACAACCATCGCGTGTTCGCCGAAACGCTGGAACCGATGCTCACCACTGTGGAACTGCCGCATTTCGAGATGGGCTACTGGGCCGTGGCCAAGCTGGTGTCGATTATCGAAGGACGCTCGATGGACGACGTCTCATGGCCAGCGACCACCGCTCCCCTGCCGCCGATCGACGCGCCGATTCCGGCGAAGATCCACTGCGCATTGTTGGAAAAAGATTCCGTCATATCCTGATTTTTCTGTTTTTACAACGATTCAAATGCTTACGATTGTTCGCACAGCCATTTTCTATACATGAAAATTGTGCGTTTGTTCACGACACGCCGATTTACGTCAATCGATTGACGTAAATCGATTGACGTCGCATAATAATTACTACGCAACAACTTCTACAAAGGCACGGCCGCCCGAGCAGAAGCGTTACATAACCAATAACCAACCAAGTAGTAATCAAAGGATGATTATGGCAAGTGCAACCAAATCTGCATGGAAGAATCCTTCCTATCTGCAGAGCTCTTTCGGCATCTTCATGTTCTTCTGCTCCTGGGGCATCTGGTGGTCCTTCTTCCAGCGCTGGCTCATCTCAGGCGTTGGATTGACCAATGCTGAAGTCGGCACCATCTACTCCATCAACTCGCTGGCCACCCTGGTCATCATGTTTGTGTACGGCGTGATTCAGGATCAGCTCGGCATCAAGCGCAAGCTCATCATCGTAGTCTCGGTAATCGCCGCCTGCGTTGGCCCATTCGTCCAATTCGTTTACGCCCCGATGATCCTCGCCGGTGGCACCACCCGCTGGATCGGCGCACTCATCGGCTCCATCGTTCTGTCTGCCGGCTTCATGTCCGGCTGCTCCCTGTTCGAGGCCGTCACCGAACGCTACTCCCGTAAATTCGGTTTCGAATATGGCCAGTCCCGTGCTTGGGGCTCCTTCGGTTACGCCATCGTGGCGCTGTGCGCCGGCTTCCTGTTCAACATCAACCCGCTGATCAACTTCTGGGTCGGCTCCGCATTCGGCCTTGGCATGCTCCTCGTGTACGCCTTCTGGGTCCCGGCCGAGCAGAAGGAAGAGCTCAAGAAGGAAACCGACCCGAACGCAGCCCCCACCAACCCGTCCCTCAAGGAAATGGTCGCCGTTCTCAAGATGCCGACCCTGTGGGTGCTCATCGTCTTCATGCTGCTGACCAACACCTTCTACACCGTGTTCGATCAGCAGATGTTCCCGAACTACTACGCCTCCCTGTTCCCGACCACTGAAATCGGCAACGCCACCTACGGTAC
>ERZ827043.3575-NODE-3575-length-11125-cov-4.632701_pt1 | contig 11125 bp, 10 predicted proteins | sample MGYA00519923_ERZ827043 | MGnify/ENA primary metagenome ERZ827043 (study PRJEB31778, sample SAMEA3449251) | human gut metagenome | biome: human gut; feature: human-associated habitat; material: faeces | place: United Kingdom | collected 2010/2012 ...
AGAGTTCAGCGATGTTCTTACCGATAGCTACTATGCAAACGCTGTGGCATGGGCAGTGGAGAACGGCGTCACAAACGGCATTGGTGATGGCCTGTTCGGGCCGGACAATAGCTGCACCCGCGCACAAATCGTTACTTTCCTTTTCAGAGCCTATCAGGGCAAGTAAGAACCCAAGCGGCAGAGAGCCTCTATTGAGGCTCCCTGCCTTTCTCTGTATATCATGGAGCATGATAGCAATCAACTATGAACTCATCTCCATGCGCACATTTCTCAATCCGCAAAATACTCTGGCCTGCCAATCGAGGTGAAGCCGATCTTCCCAGTCACCACCACATTATTCGCGCCACTGGCGCAGTGGATGATCATGATATTACCGCCGCTGTCAAAGCCGCAAACAATGCCGACATGGCTGTCACCCGGATAAAAGACAAGGTCTCCCGGCTGGGCGTCACTCCAAGCAATAGGCGTACAGTAGCTGTGCTGCGCAGTGGCCCCACCGCCATGCCCAATGACATATTGTCCGCCGCTCTGGTTGTAGAATACCCAATCCACCATTCCCGAACAATCCAGTCCGAAGGGCCGCACAGTGCCGGTGGTGGAGCTACCCTCGGCTGTAACTTTCATCGGCATTCCCCAGCGGCTGTCCCAGCCAATAATCAATGACTTTCCTCCCCAGAAATAATGGACTTTGCCCAAGAGTTGATACGCCGTCAGCACAACTTGCCTGCGTTCCGCACTAAGGTCGGCTGGGAGATTCTCCATAATTTTCGCCACATTCTCCGGGCTGAGTTCGATATTCTGATAACTTCCCGTCAAAGCCATGAACAGTTCCTGATATTTCGGCTGCATGAGTTCCTCTAACAATCTGCGCTGTTCCGTGTTGAATTGGTATTCATCCGCCATTTGCAGGTGCGTTTTTATTGTGACGATGATATGCAAAATGACCGTATCCGCTTCATCTTTGCCGCCTGGTACTATTTCCGTCCAATAAGTGATGGCGTTCATGTCCCAGAAGATTTCACGAAGGATCTCCATTTTTTCTTCGGTCAGTGTGGCGACCTCATCCGGTGAAGCGTTGTCCGTGGTGGTCCGCACAGCATAAACAGCCAGCACATCCCGCCAGTTGGAGATCATGGCGGCGCTGCCAGCGTTGTCCATGTCCAGTTCGTCGTAGGGGTTCTCCGCCTTGATCTGCTCGATCCGAGCGGCGAACTCGCCGTTCAATACGCTGACAGCTTCCGGCATGGTGTAGCCGGTGCCGCTGTCCTCTCCGGAGAAAAAGATCCCAAAAGGCGACACGATCAGAAGTCCAATCAGACAAATCACCAGCACCATGGCTACAACTGTGCTCCCACCAGCCGCTATTGCCGCAAGTAAGCTCTGGGCAGCGGCAATGATGGAGCGCAGCGCGCGGCCCGCCGCCTGCGCGGTTTTCTGCGTTGCGGTTTCTGCCGCTTTTGTCATCTGCTGCCGCTTGGCCATCTGCATGGCCGCTTCTCTGGCAGCGTGTGTTCCAGCCGCAGTCGCATGGACGGTGGAGGAGCGCACGGCCTGTTCGGCGGACAACACCGCAGATTTGCTGCCCTCACGCGCTTTTGGTGCGATCCCCGCAGCGTAATTTGGCGTTTTCGGTTCGGGGAGTTGGTGCTTCTTTGGCTGCTGGATGCCGCCGCGCTCTTTGATTCTGCCCCTGCTGGTTGGCTTGAAACCTTCCGTACGCAGCGAATCTCCACGCAGATCATCCTGGTGTCGGAACCGCTGCTCTGCCTGCCTGCGCTGTGCCTGCTGGCGGGACGCTTTGCGGCCCTGCTCCTGAATGAACGCCTGCTGGCCCTGCCGTTGCGGCTCCGGCACTTCCGTTACGGCGGTCCCGCCTTGAGTGCTGATGTAGGCATTCTTTGTCTTGATTGCCTGCTTCATAGCCGCCTGCCGTGCCTGCTCTCGCACTGGCGGTGAGGGCGCTCTTGCCCTCGCCGCGTCAGTCTCTCTGGTGCGGATGGCAGGCGGCACGTCGCTGTTAGAGCTGGGGGCAGAGGCGTCACCCTGGGGTGACGCGCTCTGCTCCGTGTTTTTCTTCTTGCGCTGCTTCAGCAGTTCCTTTTCGGCGCGGTGCAGGCCACTGGCGGCGGTGTCCTCAATGGCGTCGCCGCCATATTCATCCCGCCGCCCCCGCTGGGCGGTATCCCGGAGCTGAGTCCGCAGACGCTCCGAGCCGTCATCCAACATCTTGCGCAAAAGCTCCTTTGGAGCGGATACAGCTTTCTCTTTGACACGCTCACTCAGCGCCGGTTTTTCTTTAATTTTCTCCATGGGCTATCACGCAGCCAGATCCGAGGGCTTTGTGGTCATTAAGCGGTAGAGCTTGTTCTTTGGGAAATGATCCACAAAAGGCACGATAGCGCTTCCGCACTTGATGAGTCCCCGGCCGGAGTCCACATTGGTGATGTAGGAGAGCTGATTATCCGAGATGTTCAGCAGACGCGCCAGTTCCTCCCGGTCTGTAGCCGCCTGGTTCAGCATGATGAGGAACTCACTGTTTGCCAGCATGGTGCGGGCCGTGTGGGACTGCAGCAGGTCTTCGATATTCTGGCTGATCCCCGTTCCGCAAGCCTGATACTTTCTCATACGTTTCCACAGGGTGAAGAGGAAATTGGCGCTGTACTCATGCTGGAACAGCAGATAGATCTCATCAATATAGATCCAGGTGTTGCGCTTCAGCCCACGGTTGCGGATGATGCGGTTGAAGATGCTGTCCAGCACCACCAGCATCCCCACCGGCAGAAGCTGCTTGCCAAGGTCCCGGATATCGTAGCAGAGGATACGGGCATTGGTGTCCACATTGGTGGGCTTGGCAAAGGTGTTGAGACTGCCGTCTGTAAACAGTTCGATGGCCAGCGCCACATCCTGTGCTTCCTTTTCCGGCTGGCGGAGCAGCTCGGCGTGGAAGTCCTGCAAGGTGGGGACCGCGCCGTGATAGCCGCTGCGGATATAGTCCCGGTACACCTGCGCGGTACAGCGGTCGATGACGGATTTTTCCTTGGCAGACAGCTTGCCTGCCCCAATGAGCTGTTCACAGAGGGAAAGCAGGAACTCGGATTTCAGCACCACGGGGTTCTCTCCGTCCCCATAGCCCTGCTCCATATCCATGGCGTTGATATGGTTGGGCGAGGTGGCGGAGATGTTGATGACCTGACCGCCAAGACCTTCGATGAGGGGCCGGTACTCCGATTCCGGATCGATGACGATGATATCGTCCTGCGTGGACAGCGCCAGAGACACCATCTCCTTCTTGGCGCTGAAGGATTTGCCGGAGCCGGAGACACCCAGAATGAATGCGTTGCCGTTGAGAAGCTGCCTGCGATCCGCTACGATAAGATTTTTGCTGATGGCATTCTGCCCGTAGTACACACCGCCCCGGTCCCAGATCTCCTGGGCCTTAAAGGGCATGAGAACAGCCAGCGCTTCCGTGGTCAGAGTACGCAGAGCATCGATGCGGCGCAGGCCCAGCGGCAGCGCCGTCACCAGCCCGTCCGCCTGCTGCCAGTTCAGTGTCGTGAGCTGACAGAGGTGCTTGCGGGCAATGGACTGGAGCGTTTCCGTATCACTGTCCAGTTCTTCCTTGCTGTCTGCCAGATGCACCAGCGTCACCACGGCAAACATCATCCGCTGGTCGCGGGTGGTGAGATCGTCCAGCATCTCACGGGTCTCCTTGCGCTGCTGCTCCAAATCGTAAGGTACAACGGCGGAGAAGTTATTGTTAGCGTTCTGCCGGCGCTGCCAGTTGGTCACATTGGTTTCCACACCCAGCAGGCGGTTCTGCATCTCCCGCACCGCCTCATCGGTAGGGACAGGGATGATGTCAATGGACAGCATGAGACTGCGGTTCAGGCTGGTAAGCTCATTGATCATGGAATCCTTGATGTAGCTGGCATACTCCTTCAGAAACAGTACCCGGCCATACTTACCGCTCATGATAAAATGATCCTTTTTGAATTCCATGCTGTCTGGGCAGATGGCATCCTTGAAGGAGCGCCCGTTCTTCATGTTCTCCCGGAGGTCAAAGCGGAACTCGCTTTCCTCACCCACACGGTAGAAATCATGCAGGATATGGAGGCGGTCTGCCGCATCCAGTTCCTCGCAGCGAGAGTCCATGTGGTTCAGACGGGAAGAGGCGTCATGGACCGTGCGGTCAAAAAACGCGCGGGCTTCCTCCACATTTTTCTTGTGGACGGACAGTGTGATGTAGCGCTCCTGCACCACACTGTTGGATGAGTCCGTCACCTTATCCAGCAGCATGGCGTTGTATTCCTTGCGTCCGCCGTCCAGATCATCTCCCTTGGGCGGGATGAGGATCTCCTGCTCAAAATTACGCCGGTCCAGGCGCTTATTGTTGATGGTGATCTTCGTGGTGGAGCCGGTGTCCAGTGCGTTCAGCAGCTCGGAATAGCTGAGAAACATGGCTGTCTTATCCTCTTTCGAGGCAATGGCGTAGTTGATGTCGCTAAAACGCAGTGTTTTAGAATACTTGCTGCCAAATTGAAAGACCCCATCCGGCCAGATGCGGCGGATGGGGATGATGTCCTGTACAGATCTCGGAACCGTAAATCTTTCTTTGTCCTGCTTCAGTGTATTTTGCAGAGTTTTAATCAAGTTTGAGAGCCTCCTTTATCGTTGAATTTTCCAGAGCTTTGGCGTATATGTTGTCCGATTTGAACACGAGCCTGCGGGGAAACAGGAATTCCGAGCGGATATACGCGAGCAGAAAGCGTTCCAGCGTCATGCCGTTATACTGAAAAAAGCCGCCCAGGGCAAAGGGAAAGGCTGCAAGCACGCAGACCCAGCCGATCTCCCCATTCCCCAGCACAGGGCGCAGGCCGAAATATACGCCCACTGCCACGGCGACCGCCAGCAGTGCGAACAGCAACTGCCGCAGGGACAGCCCGAAGAATAGACTCTCCTGGTAATTTCGTACTTCTTTGTTGATGCGGACCTCCAATGGATCACCTCCGAGTTTTTTCTGAGTTTTGCTGAACAGACTCTTGCTTTGTCTGTGCAGTCATGGTACTATGCCACAAACCCGATGAAGGAGGTCGTGACACATGATCGCTTTTCTGATGATCGCCGGGCTTGGCGTCCTGGCGCTTCTCTCCCGGTTCGCCGCGCTGACACGGATGACCATCCCGCTTTTGTACACCGTGTCCATGCTGACGGTGTTCCACGGTTGGTATCGCGCCCATACCGTGCTGGCAGACCGCATCCTGTTCGCCCTTGTAGGGCTGGTGGTGCTGTCCTGGCTGCTTTCGCTGATCCGCTTTGTCTGCGATCTTGTTATGCAGGCACGGGATGACGCTGCCGCTATGGAGTATTTCTCCTACCGTGTTCGCAAAGCACGGGAGAACGGCGAAGACACCGTCAGCACAGAGGGTCTGTGGCGCTGAATCAGCCAAGGCCCATCAGCTCCCGGATGATGCGGTCGCTCATCTTGATCGCGCCCACCAGCACCAGCATATTGAAGATCAGCTCGCCCACATAGTTCCATACGATGGTGGCTGCCGCCAGCGTATCGTCCGCGATGGCGGGCGGGGACGAGGCAAAGGCAGAGAAGATCACACAGGCCAATACGATGACACAGCCCTCCAGACAGATGGCGGCATAGCTTTTCAAAAAGGCTACGCCGATACTGCTGGAGGGCTGTCCCGCAAAGCTGGCCAGCGGGATGGGTGCGATGGCTGTGGCGATGTAGAGCTTAAAAAAACGGCTATATACCGTCAGTATCATGACAAGGGAGAGCACCCAGATAAAGAGCGAGCCCAGCAGCGTCACCGCCCAAAGGGGGATGGAGTCAATAAAGCCCACATCCTCGATGACACTCACCAGTTCATCCGGTAATGTGGTGGCAGACATCGCCGTCAGCCCGGAGGAATCCATGATGGTCGTCACCATGCCCTGGGCAACGCGAAACGCGCCAGTCATCAGCTCCATGCCCCACGATACCGCCGCCTGCGCCAGCACAAAGCGGATGAAGCATTTGAAGGCCACTTCCGGCTTCTTCATCTCGGTAAAGCTGCCGCAGGTCTTGACTACGCCCATGACGAAAAACAGCACCAGCAGCGCATACCCCACAGCCTTCAATCCATCGTTGATATTCACGATGACATTCCAGACACCGCCGCCCTTGAAATTCTCCGGTGATGTGGTGATGAGCTGCCAGATTTCCTCCAGCCTGCCGTTCCACATTTCCAGTGCGGAGTTTAAGTTGTCTACGATCCAGTTTCCACTTCCCATTCAAAATCACCTCCTACGGGAAGAACAGGGTGAACGGTATCATGCCGTTCACCCTGCCGCGTTTTTCAGCCGGTGATGAGAGTGAGGATCTCCTTCGTAAAGGTAATGACGATGCCGCCTGCCACCGTCAGCATACCGTTGGCGCGCTGAGAGGGGTCATGGCTCTTGAGGGACAGTCCCACCTGCAAAATGCCAAAGCCCAGCAGAATAAGGCCAATGGCGCGGATCAGAGAGAAAATGAAATCAGACAGGTTGTTGACCACCGTCAGCGGGTCATCTGCCGCCAGCGCAGGCACTGCGGTGGCGACCAGAAGCAGGGCAACGCAGGCAAACACGGAATAGATCCGCTTTGCCTTTCTCTCGAAATTTTTGTTGTTCAAATCATGTTTCATGCTGCAGCATTCTCCTTTTCATTGTCAAAATCAGTTTGGAACAGCGGCTCTCCCGGAATAGGAGGCTCCGCCGTCCCGTGGTGGATGTAGGGCGGTGCGCCGCCATCCATCGTATAGCGGATGGCGGGATGCTCCATGAGCTCATACTTTTCGTCCATCACCGGCCGTGTGCCGCGGATGAACAGAATACAATACCGGTTATCCAGCATCCGCACCTCGTCCGGCGTCAGCAGTTCCCGCCCACTGATCTGGAAGTTGGTGGAGTAAGACCCGGACCGCCCTTTGGTCTGCCCGTGGGTCTTGGTGTCAATGGTGGACTTGCCCAGCGCCTCGGAAATGTACTTGTGGGTGCTTGCCTCGTTGCCGCCCAGATAGAGCAGCGTGTCCGAGTTGCCGGGGATGGTTTCCCAGGAATCCTTGTAGAGTTCCTTGATCTGCGCCATGTTCTGGATGATGGTGCTGCAGGAGATGTTGCGTGAGCGCATGGTCGCAAGCTCCCGCGGCAGCCCCGGCAGATTGACCGATGGCGCTTCGTCCAAGATAAAGTGGACATGACACGGCAATGCCCCATGGTGGATCTGGTCGGCGCAGTAGTACAGTGTTTGGAATATCTGGGAGTACAGCAGGCTGACGAGGAAGTTGAAGGTCGTGTCATTATCCGGGATCACGGCATAGAGGGCGCACTTTCGCTCTCCCAGCGTGTAGAGATCCATGTCATCATGGTCGGTGACAGCTTTGATCTGCGGCAGATTGAAGGGCGCCAGCCGCACAGCGGCACTCACCAAAATGCTTTTCGCTGTCTTGCCCGCCGCCTGCTTAAAAACCTTATATTGACGCAGGGCAACACTTTCCGGGTTCTCATACTCCATTGCCCGGAACAGCAGATCCAGCGGGGAGACATACTCGTCATCGTCCTCCTTCACTTCGGCATATTCCAGCACACGCATCACCATGGAAAAATTCTGCTCATATTCCGGCGCTTCCTGGAACAGCATGAGGATGATGGCCTGCAGCAGTGCTGTCTCGGACTTCGACCAGAACGGATCGGACTCGTGACTGCCCTTGGGCGTCGTTGCCTGGATCAGCGTGTTCACCAGCTTCAGCGCGTCCTTTTCATCCCGCAGATAGCGGAACGGGTTATAGCCGTCCGACTGCGACAGATCTACCAGATTCAGCACTCGGATGTCGTATCCCTGCCGTTTCAGATACCCTCCGGTGGCGGTCAGCACCTCCATCTTCGGGTCCGTGATCACATAGTTGCTGTTTGCTTCCAGAATGTTGGGCTTGACATAGCCGCGCGTCTTGGCGGCGCCGCTGCCGCCAATGACCAGCACATTCAGTGAGCGCCGGTGCTTGTGGGTATCCAGCCCCAGCCGCACATGGCGGGTGAGGATCTTGTTCTCCTTCTGCCGGAACTGCGCGTTGAGCTGCCGGGGAGAGCCCCATGCGGCGGAGCCGTGTTCCTCTCCGTCCCGTGTTCTGCCCTGTCCGGAAGCATAGAGACACAGCCCCATGAGATATGCGCCGGTGCAGACGAGAATGGACAACAGGCTCTTGTCTGTCCATTGGATCTGGAAAGGCCGTTCCAGCGCGGCAGTTAAGTTTGATAGCAGCTCCGGCAGACCGCCGCCAAGGGACTGGGCGATCAGCAGCGCCGCCCATATCACAGGGATATAGAGGAACAGCGCAAGTACCAGATCCGTTGTTTGGGATGTCTTTTTCAGCCGCATCACCTCCTGCATAAAAAATACGAGGCCGGCAAAGCATTCCACTCTGCCGGCCTTGCTGACGAAACGGCTTTCTTACTTTGTCCTGTCCGGTCGTACTTTTTGACGGACCTTTTCCTTGGCCGGGGCAGACTTCTGCCGGGTATCCAGCTGCGCCTGATAGCCTTTCAGCCGTTCCAGAACCGAAGGCCGCTCACTCGTCATCGTCCCGGCAGCCGTTTCCCTGCCGCTGGATGAGGTCGATCTGCCTTTGGTATCTGGCAAGTCTGTTCCCGACCGAGATTCTTTTTTTGGCGCCACCTCCTGCCGCTTGCCCACAGGCGGTGTCACAGGCGTTTCCCCCTGCCGGGGGCGTTGCTGTTCGCGCTGCGGCGCCTCCTGTCCCACACGGGCTTCCTGCTCCTTAGAGGGGGCATCCTGCCGCGCCTGCTCCGGCTGCCCGGTATATCGGATGCGCTCAAAGATCATATTGGCGCGGTCGATCTCCGTTACCGGCATGATCACATCCACGACTTTTCCCTTGTTATCCGAATCACGGATGGCAGAGAACAGGATCTTCTGTTTTCCTGCCCGCTGCCTGAATTGCTGATACTGCTCCGGAGACATGGCGAACCGCCGCACATCGCGGGTCTCCTTCAGCATCTTGACCAGATTGACTTTACCGGAAATGGTCTTGTGGTTTTTCGCCAGCGCCATGGTGAGCGCCAGTACATTTTTAATGGCGGAGCCGCTCAGCCGGACAGCGACCTCGCTGCCGGAGAGCATCATGCGTACCAGCTGGTCCGCCGCTTCACCGCCTCCGATGTTCATGTTCCCGCACCTCCTTCTGGTGTTCTTCTGTTTTCTGGATGTCCTGCTCCATTACAGGCGTCTGCTGGCAGATCTCCCGGCAGAGCTTCCACTTTTCCCGCTCCGCCCGGATCTCCCGATTCACCTCTGAGAGCTGTTCATACACTTCTGCCTTTTCTTTCTTCAGCACTTCCTGCGGAATGCCGCTGTCCTCCAGCAGCTTCACGGCTTTCATATACTGCTCAAACTCCTGCTCCATGCCGGTGAGCCCTTCCTCGTATAACGCTCTGCTGGGTTCCAGCGCCTCCGCGTCTGCCAGCGCCGCGTAGAGCGGCTGGCGTTTCTTCTTCCGCACATTGAGGAGGGTCCGCTGCTTTGTCAATCTGCCCAGCGTTTCCTCTGTGCGATGTTCGAATGCCGCCATGTCAGCAGGCGTTGTGATGTCATTTTCCCGCAGGAATGCGAACTGTGCCTGATACCGTTCAAAGCGCATGACCGCCTGCCGCAGATGCGGCATCATGCGGGGCGGATACTGTCGCTTTTCGACTTTGCCCAGCAGATAGAGATAATGGACATAGAGGGCGAGAAAACCGCTGTATCTGGGATGCTTCCGGTACGGCTGATACGCCGGCCGCGCAGGCAAGACAGGCCGCAGCCCCGCTTCGATCTGTTCCAGGTTGCCCTGGATGGCAGCACGGATTCCGTCCTCTGTGAACAGCGGATCTCGCCTGCCGGGGTACTGGTATCGATCCTGTCCCCGCAGGCGGAAGCCGAGCCTGCCGCCATGATGGATCTCATACCCCTTATGCTCCATGAGCAGGAAGAAGTGGCCGAGGTCGTTGGCGTCCCGGATGGCATCCCGCAGATCTGCCTCCAGCATGGAACGGAAGGTGGGCTGCCCCTTGGACTGGCGCAGCCACTCAATGTAGCTGACCGACCTGGCAGGCGCGCCCTGCACGATGACGGACAATCCATGCTCCCGGCAGAGCCGGTCTGAAATGGCACGGATCTGCTGGTAGTAGCTTTGCTGCGTACTGTGATACTTTTCGCCGGTATCTGCATTCACCGAATTAAATACGATATGTGAATGGATATGATGCCGGTCTACATGGGTCCCAATCACAACCTCAAAGCCGTCCAAGTGTTCCTGCGCAAATGCTTTAGCAATTTCTAAAGCAAGTTCAGGTGTGATTTCACCAGGCTTGAACGATTGAATGATGTGATAGCATTGACGCTTATCCAATCGTCCGGTTTCCAGCTTTGTTTTCATCATCTCGCGGTACTCTCTCCCTGGATCGCAATTAAAATGTGCTGTTAAAATATGCCCATCCGTTTTGTCACCGTTCAGAACATAATCAATGGCTTCTTTTAAGCCGCCGTTACGGGGCAGGATTTTCGTAACAGCCATTACTTATTCGCTATCCGGAACATAAGCTCATATACCTGATCCAGAAGATAGAGTCCCCGTTTGGCATCCTCCGGCTTCGCAATTCCTGCATTGACGCTGCGGGCGATCTGGTTGATGTTGTTGCCGATATGATGTATTTCCGTCCGGAGCTCTTTAATTTCTTTTGTAGGGCGGGCTTTGACCGGTCGTCCCTCAATAAGCCGTGCAAGATATGCCCGTTTTGTCAGCCTGCACTCTTTGGCCTGACAGCACAGCAGCTGATACTGCTGTGTTGTCAGTACGATGTGCAGATGGTGTTCTTTCTTGTTCTCATCCACATTTTTCTCCTTCCTGCGGCGTATAGCCGCAAGTTTTTCCGCCAGCAGGCGGCATAGGGGACCGGGGTATCCTCGGCAAGCTGTGCAAATGTACATTTGCGCGATGCTTGCGCCAGCGCCGCCCACGGCGGCGTTGGCTGTTCCCCGCCGATGGCGGGGCGCTTTTTGAGAGGTAGGTTGATTCCAATACAGGCGGACACGGTCCGC
>ERZ827043.3576-NODE-3576-length-11122-cov-14.187585_pt1 | contig 11122 bp, 13 predicted proteins | sample MGYA00519923_ERZ827043 | MGnify/ENA primary metagenome ERZ827043 (study PRJEB31778, sample SAMEA3449251) | human gut metagenome | biome: human gut; feature: human-associated habitat; material: faeces | place: United Kingdom | collected 2010/2012 ...
CAGATCGCTTTTTACTTGCAATTCATATTAGGTCAAGTTAATATAATTTTAATAGTTTTCATTTGCATTACTCCAAATTTCATATAACTATTTTGTAATGAATTGCGTTTATAATGTAAACACATACCCATACTAAAAAATTGCAGTATACATATAAAAAATTTTGCAACTTTTTTTAGTCAATATGTGTTTCATTTATAGGAGGTGATGAATTATATGTCCATAATTGAATTCGACAATCAGCGTTTTGATGATTTATATCAAAAGTATGCCGGTATCGTTTTTAGAACAGCATACAATTTTCTTTTGAATAAAGATGATGCTGAGGATATTGTGCAGGAGGTATTTATTAAATATTTTATCTCTAATAAAACATTTAACGATGAGGATCATGAAAAAGCTTGGATTCTTACAGTAACAGCAAATTTGAGTAAAAATGTTCTTCGTTCAAAATCACGTCAAAATTTGGAATTAGATGATACAATTAAAATCGTGGATAATAAATTCGAAAAAGCAACAACGAATCATTTAGATTTAGAAGAAGCTATGATAAGATTAACCGCAAATCAAAGACTTGTAATTTATTTGTTTTATTATGAACAAATCCCAATAAAAAATATAGCAAAAATAATGAAAAGCAATGAGAATACCGTAAAGTCTCATTTGTTACGAGCGAAAAGCAAAATGAAAACCTATCTTGAAAAGGAGTAGTATATTATGAATTATACCGAATATAATAATCAATTAAAATTACCGGATGATTTGTATAAAAAAACATTAGCGGGTGTTAAATCCGAAATTTCAAAACATAATCAAATTCAAAGAAAAAAGAAAGTTGCTTCTTTATCATTTGCTGCTTGTTTTATGATACTTGTAACCTCAATATCAACAGTTAAATACTTAAATCATAATTCTTCTGATGCTATTGAAGCTACACAGAATTCATCAACAAATAATAAGGGCTTTTCTACTGATAATCGGACGATAAAAATTAAAATTGAAAACACTAAATATCCGCAAAAAATTATTATTGGTAATAAGATTTATTCGCAGTATTATTTTGGCGATGCGAAAGCGGATAAGAATAATACTATTGAATTAAAGCAATCAGAAATAGGCGATTTAGTATGTACGCTTGATTATTTTAATCTTACGAATGACTTGTCAAATTATGTACCAATGACTGTTGAAGAAGCTGAAAACAATAAATTTTATAAAGCGTTGGTTTATAAATATGCCAAAAGTGATCATTTAATTATAGTTCAGACCAATAATGAATATTATATATTCTACTTGAATGGTTTAACCACCGACTATACGATCGAAGATTTATTAAATTTATACACAGCAAAAGGCGATAATGAAATTACCGGTATTGAGATTTGGCAAGATGAATTCTATGATTATACGATTGAATTGCCGGAAGAAGAAAATATTACGGATCGGGACATTCGCCCTTTATTGAAAGGCACTATAACAGACAAGGAAGTAATGACTTCGATAGTAAACACCATTAAAGAATGTAATAAAAATAAAATTGATGATATTAACAATTATCTAAGTGATTATGATAAGGGATTAGAAAGTGAAAAATCACTTATGTCTGACAATGGAGAATATAAATTGAGACTCATTTTTGCAGATGGTCAGGCATTAAATCTCGATAAAAATTCTTTGGATATTACACTAACAAAAAATTATTTTTATTTTGATATCTGTCATAAAGGAAATCCTGTTTATTATAAAATAGAAAATTCTAAATATAATAGAATCGTTGCATTCATTGAGTCAGCATTGTCTTAAGAAATAAAACACTGATTGCGAAATAAAAAAAGGAAAGCAGGCGGTAACAACCGCCTGCTTGTTTCATTATTTCTTAGTGGTCACGCTCTTGGCCTTGCTCCAACCGGAATACAGTTTCACACTCTTGCCGCCGCTGTAATTCTCCTTAAAGGTAACCTTAACCGTGTATTTGCCCACATTTTTCATGCCCTTGGGATAAGACACATTGTAGTCCACACCGCCCTTTAAGGCTTTGCCTGTGCGATCCTTCACCTGCTAAATCGGCGAAGATCCTAGCGCCAAACGCCGGCGCACCCTCCATCACCAACCGCTTCTCCCGGGCGTTTATATTTACACATTTCCGCATAAATGGCAAATAAATTCAGCTTACCTATCTAAATACTTTGCGATAAAATCCTCGACTGTACGCCAATACAGCGTGGGCGCAACAGAAGACGAGAGCGCATGGCCTGCGCCTTCTACGGTAAGTTCCTCTTTTTCGCAGGCTGCAGCCGCATACAATTCGCCCAGCATACTGTACGGCACAAGCTCATCCGACGAGCCGTGAATAAACAGCGTTGGTATGCGGCTCTTTTTCACCTGCGCAAGGGCGCTGGCCTGCTTAAAATCATACCCGTCACGAATCTTTGACAACACCGATGTGGCGTTGAGCACGGGGAACCACGGAATATGCAGGGCATCCGCTTCCCGTTGGAACTCATCCCATTCCGACGTGTAGCCGCAATCTGCAATAACAGCCTTCACATTTCCGGGTAAATCTTCACCTGACGCCATCAAAACCGTTGCCGCCCCCATGGATACACCGTGCAGAACGATCCGGGCGTTCGGCTCCCATGAAAGGATCAGGTTTATCCACTTTATAATATCCACACGCTCCGGCCAGCCCATACCGATTTTTGTTCCCTCGCTGTCGCCGTGGGCTCTTGCATCTACTGCCAAAACATTATAACCAAGCGTGTAAAATTTATGAACAAATCCGGCCATATGCTTGGCCTTGCTTGTGTAGCCGTGGCATACGAGAACATATTTTGTGCCGGTATTTTTGAACCGTTTTCCGTGCAGGCGCAGCGAATCAGACAGAATATACACATCCTCTCCGTGTGTAGCATACCATTCTTTAATTTCCGGCGTGCCTGTCATACCGCTGTATTTTGCACTTGCTTCCTCTTCATTGCCGGCAGTATTCGTGGCTTTTTGAACCAAGTTGTTGAGTTTGCTCATATGGATAGGCGATTTCGTGTTGATTGAGATATCATAGAATATTTCCGCTGCCGTTGCAGTTAAAGCTGCAAGCCCACAAAGCGCGCCAAAAGCTATACCTACATTCTTTCTGTTCATAAAAATCTCCTCCTGCTGTCAAAAGCATAACATTGTCGCAAAATGTCATTTTGCAATCTGAAGCTGTTTTGTGCGCGCCCCGGCTGTCTTTACAATACCAAAGCGCTCTGTGTATATCAAATCACATTTTTGGACGGATGTCAATAAAACCGCTGCCACATTTTGCAAGAAAAAGATAAGGATTCGAAGAATCGTTATTACGAGCAAAGCGAGTAACAAGGTTATCGGGACCCATTCAAAATCTGTGATTTTGTAAATGGGTGATGTTCTTATTACGGGTTTATAATGCAAATAAACTCGTAATATCGTTCCGGCTCTTGACAAATTAATGGCATTCTTATATTATGACAGTGTGAGTTAACAGTAAACCAAAGAACAATATGTCGATCATGAAAGAATGCTCCTTGTGTTTTCCGTGCTTATGATTATAACAAGCAAAATAGCTAACGGCTAAAACATTTACACAAAATCAGTGTTAAAAATATAGCCGATGCAACAAAAACAAAATACCACTGAATTTGGAGAAAATTATGATTTTTAAGAAACCTGTTTTGTCAGACGGAATTACAGAAAGCACCTTTGAATGTAAAAGAGATGGATTGACGATTCGTGGAACAATCTACCGTCCAAAAGGAGACCATCTTCCAATTGCAATCGTATGTCACGGATTTATGGCATGGCAAGACAGTGTGAAACATTATGCGGCTTTTTTGGCTGAAATGGGATATGCTGCATTTACATTTGATTTTTGCGGCGGTTCTGTTATGTGTGGAAAAAGTGACGGAAAAACTACAGAGATGTCTGTTCTGACAGAAACCAAAGATTTGGAAGCGGTCATTGAACATGTTAGAAATCTTTCCTATACAGATTCTGAAAAAATTTTATTGATGGGATGCAGTCAGGGCGGTTTTGTGTCTGCTTTGGTGGCAGCAAAAAACAACTTTCCGATAGAAAAACTTGTCCTGTTTTATCCGGCATTGTGTATCCCGGATGACGCCAGAGCCGGAAAAATGATGATGGTAAGATTTGATCCGCAAAATGTTCCCGATACTTTCCGCTGCGGACTGATGAAATTGGGGCGTTGCTATGCAATGGATGTCATGCAAATGGATGCCTTTGCAGAAATTAAGAACTACGCCGGCAGGGTGTGCATCGTGCATGGTACAAAGGATAAAATCGTAGATGTTTCTTATGCCAACCGTGCGGCAGAAGCATATAAAAGTACGATGCCAATCGGAATGCAAGAGTCCAAACGGGTGCAACTGCATTTTATAGATGGCGGAGGACATATGTTTTCGAAAAAGCATGATGTCATTGCAATGAAATTATTAAAAGAATTCGCCGCAAAACACGAATAATTTTCATCCGATACCATATGGACAAATCTCCACCTTTAAAGACTTGACAGGTTGATATAATCTGCCACAAGGCTGGAAGTTTTACTTTCAGCCTATTTTTATGCCCGAATACTGCTTTTTACGGCGGTATTTGGGCATTTTTTTTGCCTTAAATCTTGTAAGAGTTTTTGAGAGATTCTAAGAGACAGCAAATTTCAAAATTCCAAAGTCATTTTAGTGCGATTTAGGGCATTTATGACTGAGACTTTTGAGAGACATCGCTCAAATCAAAATCGTAACACGAATTGAAATGAGCAAAAAATTTGAGAGACTTTTCAAAAAATAAAGAGGGCTTAAAGTAATAAAACTTTATGCCCTCACTTTAAGTTTGACCTTTTATATTGTTTATCCATCAAAAATGCAAAAGTAATAAATGCTAAAATAAGTCATTCGAAAATGATAAATTTGTCATTTTATACGCAGCCCCTTTTGGATTACTGTTCGCAAATTTCAGATATAATGCAACATGAGAGTCGAGAAAAATTATGAAATTTTTATATAATTTCACTTGCTCCTATGTTATAATGTCCTTATTAAAGTTAAAAGGAACGAGTTTTATGGACAGAAAGACAAGCATAAAGTACCTTCAAGAGTATATTAAAGAAAAGGATTATAACCCCGAATTAAAAAAAGACTATTTTCTTAAGCTGTCTGAGGAAGTAGGAGAGCTTGCTAAGGCGATGAGAAAAGGCGTTTTATACAAAGACAATGACAATATTAAAGGCACAATAGATGAAGAACTATGGGATGTAATGTATTATATCTTGGCACTTGCAAACTGTTATGATATTGACCTTGAAAGCACGATAAATGTTAAGGAGGATATTAACAACAGAAAGTATAATACAGGAATTGTGTTTGAAACGAATAGATAGATTAAGAGAAAGCAAGGTGTGTTGATTTCACATCTTGCCTTTTTATCTTCAACTGTTAAATTTTCGAGCTATCGGTCAGTGTTTTTTCTCAGATTATATGTTTGTTTTTAGGTAAATATTTTTTTGAAATATAGCGTTTAAACACTATACTTTATTACACCCGACTTCAGTATGTATATAGAAATGAATGAAAATATGCAAAGGTATAACACCTTTCGCAACAGATGGGTAGGTGCATACTTGGCAAACAAAGGTATTCGGGTTATACCGACAATTAGCTGGAGACTTGAAAATACTTTCGATTTCTGCTTTAATGGTATTGAAAAAGGAAACACAGTTGCAGTATCTACTTATATGGCATGCGCATACGGGAACAGAGCAGACCAAAAAGACTTTTTTATGGCTGGCTACAATTAAATTCTTAAGCGTATTGAACCTGAAACAATCATTTGCTAGCCTATTTTTTTAGAAAAGGATTTCTATTGTTTGTGTGCAGTTTAATGCTACCGGTGGGTACATCAAATGCACCCCTATAAAACAATACCTTAATTGATAATTTACAATTTATGTTTACTGTTTATTGAAAATATGGTAGGATATATTCAATAAAAGTTAAATAAAAAAGCAGACAAATATTGTGCCTGTTTTCACTGAAACTTAAGGATAGTAATTATGGATAAAGAGATTAATAGTTCTAATATTTTAGATGTTATAAGAGATATGACATACGGATTAATAGATAATTTTCGTAGAGTTATCTTAACTTGCGATTTGAACAAGAAATTATATAATCAGCCGCTTTGGAAGCATATTTATCACGCTATGTATTGGTTTGATTATTGGTGTTGTACACCCCAAAATTTTATTGGTGCAGAATTTCATTGCGATAATCTGCATTCCCTTGATGTAGTATCGGATATTAAAGTTACACAGGATAATTTATTGAAATACTATGACATAATTAATGCAAAAACATATAACTATCTTGAAAATTTAACCGAAGATATGTTAAATGAGGTTGTCGCTGACTGTGACAATAAATCAAGATTTGAATGTATTTTAGGTCAGTTTAGGCATGTAGGTTTTCATCTGGGCAATGTAAATGCTATGACCATTGAAAATACAGGCGAATGGCCATATGTATCAGCAAGAGAAAAAGATTATACACACGATTTATTTGAATGATAATGGAGATATAAAATGATTATTGAAAATAATATACTAAAGCATTATTTGAAAAATGTATATTTCATTACAGGAACTGCTTATGCAGGTAAATCTACAATGGCGAAAATGCTTGCAGAAAAATATGATTTGATATTCTGCGGAGAGAATTATACTTGTGATATTACCGATAAAGTAGCAGAGCCTGATATTCAACCGAATTTATGCTATATGAATTTAATGAACAGTTGGGAGGATTTTGTAAAACGTTCCCCTGAAGAATACGAAAAATGGATGTATGGCACCTCTGATGAAGTCGCAGGATTTGAAATGGCAGAACTAATTTCACTTTCAAAAGACAAAAAAGTGATCGTTGATACCAATATTCCGATTGATGTTCTGAAAGAAATATCAGATTATAATCATGTTGCAGTTATGTTGTCGCCTCAAAGTATGAGTGTTGAGCGATTTTTCGACAGAAATGACGAAGAAAAGCAATTCATCCTCAGTGTAATCAAAAATTGCGATAATTCGGATGAGGTTATGGCAAATTACAAGGCGGGATTAGAGCTGATTAACAGCGAGAAGCATTATAACGAATATGCTGAGAGCGGATTTTTTACATTGGTTCGTGATAATAGTGAACAGGATACACGAAAAGAAGTTTGTGAGAAACTTGCAAAGCATTTTGGATTTGTGGAAGGTAAATAAATGGTTAACATTTTACTTGAAGGATATGAAATAAATTCCGATTATCTTTATGGTGACTTGAAAAAATACATATTGACCGACTATTCAGTTGCAGTAATTGCTTTTTCTTTTCGTGACAGTGAGGTTAAAAATTCAACAGAATGGAATTTACTGTATAGCAAAGAAAAGGGTATTTATTACAGGGGAATAGTCAGCGGCTTTACTGCCTACGGAATATCGGAAAATAATATTACATTTGTAAACTATTTTGAGGATACAAAAGAGTCTGCTAAACAAAAAATAGAAAATGCGGATATTCTTTATTTTACCGGCGGTCGACCTGACAGAATGATGGACAGAATCAAAGAGTTTGATTTGGTGGATATGTTAATAAAGCATAACGGAATTGTTATGGGTTATAGTGCAGGTGCGGTTATTCAGCTTTCCGAATATCATTTATCGCCTGATAAGGACTATAAAGAATTTCAATACTATGACGGATTAGGTTACCTTGATGATTTTTATTTGGAAGTTCATTACGAAAATACAAAAGTGCAAAACGAAGCCATTGAACGTGTATTATCCGAAAGAGGCAAAAAAGTTTATGCAACTGCTTTTATGTCAGGCGGCATTATCGTAGATAACGGTAATATTAAACTTCTTGGAGATGTAAAGACTTTTAGCAAATAGCGAGGTGTAATTGTGTCAAGGATAATTGCAATATGCGGTAAAATTTGCAGTGGCAAATCACATTATGTAAGGCAAATTAAAGAACAAGAAAATGCCGTTATACTGTCGATAGATGAAGCCACCTATGAATTAATTGATAATAAGCAAGGCGAGTTTTACAATGTTTTTGCCGAAAGAGTAAACAAATACCTTATGAAAAAGGCTGTTGAAATTGTAAAAGCAGGCTGCAATGTTATCTTGGATTGGGGCTTTTGGACAAAAGCAGAAAGACAGGAAACAACCAAATATTTCAATCAATTCTGTATTGATGTTGAATGGCATTATGTTGATATAGAACAATCACGATGGGAACGGTTGATAGAAGAACGAAATAACAAAATTAAAAATGGAAACGGTGGCTCTGACTTTTATGTTGATGAAGGACTGTTGAATAAAATGTTGTTAAAATTCGAAGAACCAACAAGAAAAGAAATAGATGTTTGGATTTATAATGATTAACATATCTATTATGACTTTTTGAATGGTTTTTTAATATGGTTTGAATTTTTTTGATTTTTATTATATAATTACTTGAACAAAGTAATACTATATTATATAATATATATCACATATGTTAACAAAACTATTTATTTAAGGGGATTGCATATGATAATACAGGATTCATCTGTTAACTTAATGTTTAATAAAATCGATAATTTAAAGAAAACCTACATTCTAAATGAAGGAATACTAAAAGACAGTTTTAACGAAGCTACCATTTTGCCTATTCCTGACGACGCTCCAACTGAAATCCCAAGAATATTAATGACATCTCAAAAAGAACATTCTCAATTGAGCGTTGGACCTGAGGCCATAACTTTACAAACAACATATGATGATGCTTATAACACAAATTGGGATGAATGTGAAAACTATGTTAGGACTAGACTTGATGAAGTCTTTTTGTTATCTGATAAGTTAACCAATTCATATAATTATATTGGTATGGTTGTCAATTTAATTGTTGACAAAATAAGCGAAAAAGCACAACTGCAATTGTTTGAAAACCTTTTCAAACACAAAGCTGTAGATAATCTTGATGACATCTCTGTTAAATACACTTATATTTTAGAAAAAAAGTATTATGTTAATATAACAGTTCAAAGCATCAGAGCTTTTAAAAATATAGCAATCCAAAAAGCTGGAATGTTTTCAAAAGATAATATTTTATCACATACGATAGGTATTAATTTAGATATAAATGATAGATGTGCTTTTAACTATAATTCAAATTATGAATCTTCAAAAGAAGAATTTTCAAGAATACTTGAAATAATGACAAATTTAATTAATAACGAATTAGATACAATTGTTTCTGGTGGAGAGGTAAAATGGCAAAAACAATAAAAGATGTTGCAAATAGTGTAATGTTAGTTGGCAGTTTGGCTTTTAGTGTGCTTTCATTTAACACATCAAGTTACATGCAAAATGTTGTACCAACAGTGGCATCCGAGCATAGCCAAATAATTTCAAATGATTATAATTCCTCAATATCGTTAAGAGAGTATTCTGCACCTAAGCAAAAGTTTAATGTAGAAATCGAAGCGGAAAATATTTTTGGTAAAATGAGATCGGCAACTATTGAGGAACAAAATAGCATTATGAAAGGAATCAAATCCATTTCTAAACCAGTTGGAGTTAATTTTTGGGACTTATGCTAAAAGAACTGATAGATTATGTTGACAGTATGTTGCCAGCGGTAGATGCCAATTGTTCTAAATCTGCCAAGGAAGCTATTGATCAATTCAAAAAAGAAGGACACGAATTAAATTACATAAGCAGTAGACTGCTCTCAAGTTTATCACAAGGTGATTTTGTGTCTAATATTCCCTTTTTCTATTATGATGATAAAGGAGACTTACAGCAGTATGTAACAGAGGGAATGATTATTTCGACTTCTTGTCATATTGATCAAAAGGAATATTTAAATATTGTACCAGTATTGCCAATAAAGTTTTACAAGAAAGAAAATTTATATGAATTAAAGTCTAACACCATTTTTAATTATATGTATATACCAAATACTATTTTGAAAGATAAGTTTGTAGATTTTACTATGGTTAATACATATAATAAAGACTTGCTGCTTGAAGGTATCAAAAAAGGAAAAGTGAATAGATTATGTTCTCTGAATCAATTAGGTTACTATTTATTTATAATAAAATTAACAGTATTTTTAATGAGAAAAGAAGATCCTGATACAATGGCAAGTAGAGATGTTTAGTTTAAAGCAATCCTTTTTTAGGATTGCTTTTTTTACTTGACTTTCCTGTTGTTTAGAGTTATAACACACAACACAGGAGGTAAAATTGAATATGAATAGTGTAATTTATGCACGATATTCAAGTGATAATCAGCGTGAGGAGTCTATCGAAGGTCAGCTTCGTGAGTGCAACGACTTTGCAAAACGCAACGATATTACAATCATTGATTCATATATTGACCGAGCATTCTCTGCTACTACCGACAGGCGTCCTGCGTTTCAAAAAACGATTAAGGATTCTGCAAAGAATATGTTTGATGTTATCATCGTTTGGAAGCTGGACAGGTTCGCCCGTAATCGTTATGACTCTGCTCACTACAAGGCACAGCTTCGCAAGAACGGTGTTAAGGTCATATCCGTAAACGAAAACATAAGTGAAGGCTCCAAGGGTATCATTCTTGAATCCGTACTTGAGGGTATGGCTGAATACTATTCAGCAGACTTGTCAGAGAAAGTTATTCGTGGTTTAACAGAAAATGCTATGAAATGCAAATTTAACGGTGGTCTGATTACTTTCAGATTCAATTTTGAACTCGCTGCCATCACCTCGGAACATTCGTGTTCCGAGGCTTTTTTATGCCCGAATACTGCTTTTTACGGCGGTATTCGGGCAAAGTGTCTGCGTTCTTTGCAAAATTTCTTTTATATTTTTCAAGGTGTACTCGGTCGGAACTCCTATGCCGATGTCATTCGTTCCGATTAAAATCACAAGATTTTTCGGGTTTATGTTCAAGGCGTTACATTAGAGCCTTTCCAACAATCTGTCGTTGTCAACGGCAAACAATCCCGCACCGATTGCGCCGCAAAATTCAGGCTTATCGGATATGAAAATCTTTGTGTTCAACCGCTTTTGCAACACTTTT
>ERZ827043.3577-NODE-3577-length-11121-cov-2.520242_pt1 | contig 11121 bp, 14 predicted proteins | sample MGYA00519923_ERZ827043 | MGnify/ENA primary metagenome ERZ827043 (study PRJEB31778, sample SAMEA3449251) | human gut metagenome | biome: human gut; feature: human-associated habitat; material: faeces | place: United Kingdom | collected 2010/2012 ...
GGCATCGACCTGCGCCGATGCCCCTAAATAAGACACACTTTTTGTCCTATAAGCCGTTTTTGAACATAAAAAATGGGCGCTGGTGAATTCCAGTGCCCATCATCAAGCGCAATAAGATCTATTGACTATGATACTTTTTATACTCCTCCAAAAAGGTCTCACCGTATCTCTTTTCAGCCTCTTCATCGCTAAGATACTCAAGTAAATCACCAGGTTGGCAATCGAAAACCTCACAAATCCTATCAAGACTGTCGATTCTTAACGCACGAATTTTCCCGTTTTTTATCCTCGATACCGTCTGAACTGTGCATTCAAGCTTTTCTGCCAGCTCTACGGATTGCATCTTTCTCGAGGCAAGCAATTTGTCCAAGTTGAACACTATAGCCAAAATATGCCCCTAAACCGTATCGTCCGACAACCGCTGCAACAATGCTCCGTATTTAAACACATATGACAGAACAAAGCCAATAACCGAAGCCAGCAAGGTCGAAATGCTCAAATCCGCCACCACTCCATCCTCTTGCTTCGCCAAGCCAATTCGCATAACGCCAAGAGAATAACCATCAAAAGGAATCACAGAGACAACCGCCTGAAGGACAAAACTGGCAAGCAGCAAAAAACTCACTACTTTAATTTGCCGAGAAGTATGCATAGTGAACGGGCTGCTCCCGTGGCGTATCGAATCGCAAATACTTCCAATTACGTAAAGGATATAAATGTTTATGAAAGCAGACACCGCAACAGGAACAGCGTAAAGAAGATGACAGACCAAGTCATACAAACCAACTTCTGAGGTTACCAAGGAAACGAAAAATGCGGCAAGGAGCAAACTCCATCCAATGACGAATGTCACCATAACGACTCGCAAGGCAACATACAATGGCTTTGCGATATTTTCCAGGCGAAGTAAAGAAGCCTTTGCCTCGTTTGATTCCCCAAACAAACTATGTCTTCCTTCCGTTATCAGCAATCCAACTTCGGCTTTTTGAGAGGCAAACTTTGAAGGCCAATGGTCACACAGCCATTAGGAAGCCCTATATTCAAGCAACTTGAAACTTGTTGATTTGGAATGGAATAAAAAAGCATTCTATCTCCTTAACTAATTAATAAAAACGATTAACTAATTATTGCTTACTATCACCAATAAACTATGTCCATAATTGTTCATGTTAACGGTAGGAATCAATCGGTTACGCATAGGATCTTCTAAGCAAATCGCCAAGCAGGCCATAAAATTTTTTGGCTAAGGCGCAATACGGATCACAGGATCGGACGTCACCATAGGCATACAATGAACGGGCACGGCAGCCTCCGCCGCATAAATACTTCATGCTGCAATTCGAGCATCCTGAAATTGATTCAACGTCCAGAGTCGAAAAGGGCGAATTGTCAATTTTTTCTTCGACATCCGCAAGACTATCCTTCAACAAGTTCGCAATGGTATAGCCATCAAACTGCAACATATGACAGGGATACAGGAGCCCCTCATGGGATACGCTTAAGCAGGTTCGGCCGGCACCGCACCAACCCCTTGCCGAAATAGAGCCGTTCAAATTAAAGCCACAAGAAAATGCATTTTGATCGGCGTTCTCTATCAAGATTTTAGCCAAGCGTTCAAGCGCATTATCGTCGGGAATAAGCCTCTTCGAATGCTTATCATCAGCAGTACATGACAGCAGACTAAAGTTGATGCCAACATTCAAAGAGCGAGCTAACTCAAAATATGAAGGAATATCCTGAATATTAAAAGCGTGAATCGTCGCTATGATATGAGCGTTTATCCCTTCTTCTTCAATCGCAAGGATGCTCTTTTTTAGATCAGTAAACCGCTGATATCCACGGATATACGATTCGGAACTAGAAGAAGAGCCATCAAACGAAACAGCAATTCTATCCACAGCACCAGACAACCTTTGAAGGATCTCTCTCTTTATGCTGGTTCCATTCGTTATTACAGAAACGCTCCTTATACCCTTCGTCTTTGCAAAAGAAACAATATCGGGCAAGTCTTTCCGCAAAAAGGGTTCCCCGCCTGAAATAACCAGGCTATCGACATTCAGTCCCTTCAATTTCGTAAGAATGACTTCGATATCCGCAAGAGGGAGATCGGGCGAAACATTACGTTTCGAATTCACGGAATAGCACCCGACGCAATTCAAATTGCATCTTTGTGTCACATGAAGATATGCGGACCTTGATAGATTTTCATCATGCTCTTCTTGAAAGAATTTCCCCCTCACTCAAAGCACTACAGAACTCAGGAGAAAAATCGTCCGTAGATAGTTCTTTAGACCCAGCCTCGAACGCATCTCTGCAAACACGCTCTTCGGCAGAATCCAATCCGATCACTGCCCCAGTTGCCAAATTTCCGAGAATCGGAAATTTGGCATACTCAAACATAACAACGCTATCAGAAAACTTCATGCATCCTCTTTCACTGTAGCCCTAGCAAAGCAATAGCACATGAAGCCCTTTCCGTTGCTCAAAAGCCGTCCAAAGTCTATATCAAAGCGTAAGCGGAAAACGTATAGGATGCAGCAATGACTCGCAAACTACCGAGCAAACCAATACCGCCACCGTTGCATAAGAGCAACACACCAAAGAGCAAGAGCAGGATTCCATCACCGCCCATGGCTCCACCTACAAAAAAGGCTGAAAGAGCAAAGGCGACCACCACTCTTTCTGGCGAGCACAAAGACATTGCCGTAGACGAGTGGCTGAAAAGCCCTTCGGGGCTGAGGTGACGTCCGGCGACTCCGACTTGCAGGCCATCACGCCCAACGACGGCATAATCACCTTCGCGCAAGACGACACCAGGGTGGAACACAAACAGCTAGGACGTCCATTACTCAGACATCACCAACAAAAAGCCGCCTTTCTCCGTAACCTATGACTGTAAGTGGAACTGTGGACCCTTCAGCACTGAAGAGCGTTGCCGGCAAGCTTGAAGCTTCCTTGAGCTACGAGAGCACCCCCTCCGCCACGGTAAACGCAGGCGGCACTTCGCGCAATGTAAAAGAGCCGTACGTTATGGCTTCCTTTGCTTCATTCGATGCTGAGCATCCCAAGAACGTCAAGGTTGTCAACAACAAAGGCATGGACCAAGACGGCTCGTTCGTCGCCGTTGGCCTGGAGATGCCTGACTTGACACAATCGCCTGAGCTCGACAACATGGTTGATCCACCTGAAAGCGTCACCATTACCGCCGATGCTGCCGGGTTCGTTGTGCCCGATATCACCACCATGGCATCGAACCAAGTCTTGGACATGGTCGGCGACGATGGCGTCGATGATTTGGATTCAAACCTCGACGGTATGCTCAGTCAAGCTTCTTCCATCCAGGAAGCAACCGAACAGCTAAGCTAAGGCATGCGGGGCGCGAACCAGACACTTTCCGCCATCAGCAAAGGACTTGTCAAAAGCCAAATAGGCTACGAACAGCGGGGCAACGCTAGCACCATGCCCGCCAGCCCCACCTTCGCAGCAACAACCAAGGCCAACGTGTAAATTAACGGCAAAACAAAAGGCCGCCTTCGGGCGGCCAAAAGAAAGGCTCGCTGGAAGCGAGCCTTTCTACTAGTCCATATCGTCAAACGAGAAGGTGTCGTCTGCATCGCCATAACCGGAGAAATCCTTCGATGCGGTTGAAGGCTTCGGCGCTGCAGGAGCGGAGGCGCTAGGCGTTACCGTAGGCGTGGTGTAGGTTGCCACAGCAGGGCTGGGTTCCCAAGTAGCAGCAGCGGGCTTTTCAGCCTCAGCTTTCTGCTGGGTGCCAGCGGAACTTGCAGCATCAAACGTGGTCATTTCAAGCAATTCAGCAGGAATATCGATACCAGCAGTAACCTCGCCACCGATTTCGGCAAGACGCTGAGTTGCGGAGCCGATGAATTCCTTCAGCATATCCTGGTACTGCTCACGAACCTTTTCGCGGCTGGAAGAAAGCTCGTTGATATGGTCGATGACCTTCTGCTTTTCGCCATTGGCCTTCTCGAGGATACGACGACCCTCGTCTTCAGCGTTCTGACGGGTCTGCTCGGCATCGGCCTTGGCCTTGGAAACAATTTCATCGGCAGTGCGCTGAGCAACAATAAGAGCCTGTGCGATAGCGGTGTCGTCGCTCTTGCGGTCACGCAGTTTCGCCTCAAGCTCGGCGATCATGGCGTCTTTCTCTGCGACCAAAGCAGGGTCGATGCCTGCAGGCTTAGCCTCTTCGTCAGATGCAGCTACCGGGCGCTCGGAGATAACTTCGGTGCGAGAAGCAGAGGCTGTCTCTTTAACCTGAACGCGCAGACGAGCGATTTCGTCGTTCAGATCATCAATCTCGGAAGCAACGCGCTCGAGAAATACATCTACTTCGTCAACGTCGTAACCGCGACGCTCGATCTTGAAGCTCTGATTCTGGATGTCGGAAGAGGTGATGGCCATAGAAAACTCCCCTTATCTGGCTATTCAAACAGCTGCGCTAGATAAGTACAGCTAAAAAATTTACTATCAGACGTACCCCAAACTGTAACACAAGCAATGCCACGATTGGGCTAACGTCCACCATTCCTCCAATAGGGGGAATAAAGCGCCTGAACAGGTCAAGGAAAGGATCACAGATCTTTCCCAACGCATGGTAGACATCGGTAACGATGCCCCCACCCATGGGGATCCAGGACATCATCACATACACGAAGATCACAAAACTGTATGCATCGGCCAAGCTGACCAAAAGCATGCTGATCATGTACTAAAACTCCTTATGCTCGTAATGGGCACCTTATGAAAGACTACGACTTCAATACGCCCTGCTTAGCCAGGTTGTGCTTCTCTTCGAGCGTGAGCTCTTTGCCCTGAAGGACCACGAACGTCTTCTCGGCAAGGCAATCAACCTGCGCAGTGAGGGCAGAAGCAACGCCGAACGAAAAATCAAGTACGCGCTTGGAAAGAGCCGGGTCGGTTTGACGAAGGTACAGCACCACGATCTTGCCCGCACGAACCGATTGGGCGATCGAGGACGCGTCTTCATATGACGCCGGCTTGAGGACGACGATTTCGCGAGCAAGACTCGTACCATGGGCGGAGTTCACATTGGCACCATCAGCCGAACCAGAAGCAGAGCTGGAAGGAACTGTGGATGGAGTGAACAGGGAGTCAAGGCCAGCCGAAGAAGAGGCGCTGGCGGACGAGCTCTGTTTATAGGGCGAAACGAAATCGGTATACGATGATGCGGGGATGCTGAAATCTTCAGCAATCTTAGAAACAGATTCCTTTTCTTCAGCTTCCGTGCGATGAGGCACGCTGGGAAGCTCCATAGTGGGCTTTGCCGCAACATCGGATACGCCATAAGCACTCGTAGTTGCACGAATGTCGCCCGAGCTTACCAACTGAGCTGAAGAAAAGCGGCTCGATCGCGAGCCTACGGGACGAGAAGAGCCCGTAGAACGCGTGGTGTATTCCAGGCGATCGTAGGGATCGCCGTAGGTATCCGGGTCGTAGCCAGAATCATAAGAACCCTGAGCTGGCTCGGGATCGGCATAGTCGTCGTAGTAGGGATCATCGTAGTAATCGTCGCGACGATCCGAACGACCGCCGCCGAAACCAAGCTTGTCCTTCAAATCGCCGAACAGTTCGCTTGCCGACATAGAGGGACGCGGAAAATCCATGATGGTCTTCCCTTCTGATCAATCAAACAAATATAGAGGCATGCCTTACGCGTTTTCAAATGAATCGCTGAAAATAGCACGCCCAATCCTCACTATGGTAGAACCATAGCGCAACGCCACTGGCCAGTCTTCGGTCATGCCCATAGAAAGAGCAGACAAACGAGCAGTGCCCTCTTCCTGGGAAAATGCGCCATTTAGTTCATTTTCCAAGTTGGCAAGGCCCGAAAACGTTGTGTTGATAAGCTCTTCTTCAGCACGCGGCGCCATACTCATAAGGCCCTCGATTTTAACATGCTCAAGGCTACGGGCACGCTCGATAATGCCCTTAACCTCGCTGGGCTCAAAGCCGCTTTTGCTTTCTTCGCCCGAAACATTAACTTCGAGCAGAACGCGCTGACACTTGCCGATTGCTGCAGCGGCTGCATCGATTTTGGCAAGATGCGCTTCCTTGCATACCGAATGGATAAGCGTAGCGGCAGAAACAAGTTCAGGAATGCGGCGCGACTGGATGTTACCAATGAAATGCCACTCCATATCAGGGAAGGCCCTTTGCTTGCGTACCAGTTCATCGGGACGGTTTTCGCCAAACGCCCTTGCGCCCGCATCGATAGCCAGTTGCACCTGATCAACGTCTACCGTCTTGGAAACAGCCAGAAGCAAAACTTCTTCCGGATCACGACCAAGTTCCTTGCAAACCTGGTCAACCTCAGAACGTACATGCTTATATCTCGTTGCCGTGCTCATAGAAGGAGCTCCTTTCGATTTACGTTTTAGCATACCGCGCCTACCATGCTGCCAGGCATATTTTTAGCAACGAACCAGCAACAGAGAGCCAAAACGACGCGATTCCCGCCTCGATTGCAAGCAAAAGAAGCAGCAACGCGAACTTCCAGCCACCACTCCCCCCTGCCCGAATCGGACATTAGCGGGTCCTGACGGCAAAGGCACCATGGCGACCGCAGGTACCACCCTGCCCACGGTATGAGAAGAATTCGCTATTCTCACATACCGTGCATTTGGCCAAATCGCAAATACGCAAGCGACTTACGCCTGCCCGTTCAAGTTGGATTCGAAGCCCTTCCGCCAAATCGATATGGCTGCCGTCAAAAGCGCACTCCTCCCCGAATTGAGACACGAAACGAGCATGTACATCCGCACCCGTCTCAAAGCACTCTGGCCCAATATGCGGACCGATATAGACGTTGTAGGTCGAAGCGGCGTCGGCACCCAACAGGGCCTCGTCCGCATACGCCATACCGCGCACCGCCTTCACGGAAATAAGATTGTCCACCCCGCGCCAACCCGCATGCACTACCGCAAAGCGCCCCGTTGGAGAAACAATGATAACGGGCACGCAGTCGGCATAGCACAGAAGGGCTGCTGCATTTAGGGCATGCACCACCAATCCATCGGCTCCGTCTTGCGCCTGCAGAGCTAATTCATGTGCCTGAGCAGGTTCAAGCGGCGTGCCAATACTCCTGGGATCGCCCAGCTCGAGCACAGTATCACCGTGAACTTGATTCGGAACGAACAGGGGCGCATCTTCGCATGCGAAAGCCTGCTGAACGCGGCGGCGGTTCTCCTGGACACTGACAAGGTCGTCCTTCACATGAGAGCCAAGGTTGAGTGAATTGTACGGTCCTTCGCTCACGCCGCCTTCGCGCGTGGTAAACGCGATGCGCACGCCGGTAGCAGCGTAGAGCGCTTCGTCGGAATAAGCGAAAATAGACGCAAAACGACCCTTGGTCAACTCAGGGTCGGGCAGAACAAGGGTCGTCATAAAAAGCCTTCTTACGTTGAAAGCAAACAATGCAAGTATGTAATTTACTGACGCTTCAGGAAATCAGGGATGTAATCCTCGTCGGCAAAACGGGGCTCAGAAGGATACAGCGGGCGCTGAGAGCTGCTGGTTTTCTGAGCAGAAGCGGCAGAAGAGCCAAATGCGTTATCACGGCGACCGAAGTCGATAGCAGGCTGCGAGCTTGTAGCCTTGAAGCCGGTTGCGATAACCGTGATACGGATGGTGTCGCCCAGCTCTTCATCAACGATCTGACCATAGATGATGTTAGCGTTTTCGTCGGCAACAGCTTCGACGACCTTAGCAGCTTCATCGACCTCGGAAAGAGCCAGGTCGGGACCGCCAGCGATAGAGAACAGGATGCGAGAAGCGCCCGCAATAGAAGTTTCGAGCAAGTTGGAGTTGATTGCCTGCTGTGCAGCATCCAATGCGCGGGAATCGCCAGAAGCAAGGCCGATACCCATCATTGCCGTACCCGCGTCCTTCATGACGGTGCGGATGTCGGCGAAGTCGAGGTTGATCAGACCAGGAATGGTAATGAGATCGGTAACGCCCTGAATGCCCTGACGCAGCGTATCGTCGGCGATGCGGAATGCATCGAGCATGCTGGTCTTCTTTTCCACAATCTCGAGCAGACGATCGTTTGGGATAACGATGAGGGTATCTACCTTCTGAGAGAGATAGTCGATACCCTGCTCTGCCTGATTGCGGCGAAGACGACCCTCAAAGCTGAAGGGCTTGGTGACGATGCCAACAGTAAGGGCACCGATTTCCTCGCGAGCGATTTCTGCAACTACAGGAGCTGCACCGGTACCGGTGCCGCCGCCTTCACCTGCGGTAACGAAAACCATGTCGGCATCGGCAAGAGCTTCGCGAATCTCGGAACGGGATTCCTCTGCTGCCTGACAGCCAACCTCGGGGTTGGCGCCTGCGCCCAGACCACGGGTAATTTCTTCGCCGATATGGATAGTCTTATCAGCATCGGAAAGAAGAAGGGCCTGACGGTCAGTATTAACGGCGATGAATTCAACGCCTTTGATGCCGGCTTCAACCATGCGGTTTACGGCATTCGTGCCGCCGCCGCCAACGCCGACAACTTTGATAACCGCAAGATTATCGTTGCCAAGAATCTGTTGCATTATGTGCTCGCTTTCGATTTCATTTCAGCGCTGCCCCACAAGGACAGAAAGCCCCAGGAGACACTTGGATTATTTTACACAATGGCCTGCTGATTGCAAAACAACCAGCTTCCTGCTAGGCGTTAAACGGAGCGCCAAACCGGTTTATTCACAACACGCACATTTATATACGAAATCTTCCCCTCGTGCTCTTTCATGAGCTGCAGGCACACGCGCTCTTTGTCGCGAATGTCCTTAGAGTCTCCAAAGGCGATTTCGATGCCGTTTTGCAAGGTGAGCGTGGTTGAATCGCTGCTGGCTGCCGCCACGCTTTTGACCTGGCCCGCCAGTTCGGTAGTCATTCCGTCGATTACTCCCAGCGCATTCTCAACATTTGAGTTGTTGCAGTATGAACCGGCTTCTGGCGTGGATCCATACGGAATATCGGTGATTTCGAGCGCGTTTTCCGCATCGTTATACACCGAATCGGGCAAAGCCTTGCCTTCGGCGCTGTTGCGATCGTCGGGAATCTTCGTAAGCCACATACCATCGGAAGAAAGAGCCCAACGCTCAACCGTATTCGAGCTATCAACCGTTACGGCAACCACCGCGGAAATGCTCCGTTCGGTAATGTTCAGATTCAGCGTGTTGGGAAACACGCGATCAACCGAAACGCTTTTCACCCACGGATTAGCGGCCAGCCTTGTAGCAATGCCATTTGCATCAACATTGAGCAAAGTGGAACCCGCCGGCACCGCAGCCAATTCGGTAAGCTCATCGCCGGAAAGATGGTCCGCGCCAGAAACGGTAACCTGTTCTACCGCAAATGCACCAGAGTTCGAGAGCACAAACCCACCTATGCCAAATACCCCCAGCAGCACCGCAATGGTGACGAAAACACCCATCACCTTTCGCGATGAGCCTGTGCGCGCCCTGCTGTACCGTGAGGCGTTGCGCACTTCAGAAACGCTTACCGAACGCAAATCACCATCACGATATCCGCTGCCCTGCCGATAAGAAGGGTTCCCGCGAACCGAGCGAGCACCGCCTCCCGAAGACGGCCTACGCGTGCTTGCTTGAGCGGACCTTCGCGCAGATGGACGCGGTGCAGGAGCGGAGGCATAGCCAGATCGTTGCGAACTGCGCAGAGTGCGACTCTGGCTAGGGCGACCTTTTACCGAAGTGGGCCTGGTAGAAACCCTATTCCTCGAAGAAGTCGCCCGGGAACCCGAGGAACTTGACCTCCGTCTGGAGTTCGATGCCATATCGCCTCCTAACCTCTTGTCGCACTTCTTTGATAAGGGTCGCCACGTCTTGCGATGTGGCGCTGCCCCTGTTCACAATGAAGTTGGCGTGCTTTTCGGACACTTGAGCATCGCCGCAGCGCTTGCCCTTCAAACCAGCATCCTCAATGAGCTTGCCAACCGATTCGCCCTCGGGATTCATGAAGACGCTGCCGCAGGTTGGGTATTCAAGCGGCTGGCTTTCCTTTCTGCGTGAAAGCAAGGAATTCATGCGCTCCGATACCGCGCTCGAAAATGCCTTCTGCAAGCGAAGCTCGCATTCAACGATCACTTCATCGGAAGAAAACGACGAGGAACGATATCCCCAGGAAAGCCCAGAAGCGAAATAGCGACGGAGGCCGCGTTCCGCATTGAACGTGGTAACCGAAACGACGCGCGAGCCAATCCAATCTTGAGCAGTGCCAGCGTTCTGGACCAGGGCGCCCCCTACCGTACCTGGCGTTCCCACGGCAAATTCCATTCCAGAAAAGCCATGGTGGAAGGCCTCCTGCACCAAGCGGGAAAGCATGGTACCCGCACCTACGACCACCGTGCCTTCTTCCTCATCGAACTGCCACGCCCTAAACTCACCGGCCAAAGCGATGACCACGCCCGGATACCCTTCATCCGACACAAGCAGGTTCGACCCCTTGCCGGAGACAAACCATGAAAGCTCCTCATCGGCGCAAACTTTCAGCACGGTGGCCAAAGCGGCTATGCTATTCACTTGGGCGTAGGCATGAGCAGGGCCACCGATACGGTAGGTGGTATGGCGAGCCATAGGCTCGTTGAGCCTTATATCTCCCTCGAACTCATCGTCGAAACGAAGGAGCTCCAACTCAGAGGCATGGCGAGCAGCCATTATTTGCGGCTCTTTTCGCGCTCCTGCAATGCCGCCAAAAGCTCAGGACCGACAGAAGTCACATCGCCTGCACCCATCGTGATAACCAAATCGCCCGGCTGAAGCGTTTTCGTCAAGAACGGAACAACCTGCATGCGGCGATCCACATAGTTGAGATCGGCAGGGTGGTTCGGATTGTCATAGATCGGCTGCATAAATGTCCGGCCCGTTACGCCTGGAACCGGGGTTTCGCCAGCAGGATAGACATCCAAGAACGTTACCATGTCAGCCTGATCAAACGCCTTGCCGAACTCGTCTTTCAGCACTTCGGTGAACAAGCGGATACGCGAATAGCGATGCGGCTGAAACACCACAACAACGTGCTTGAAGTCGAGCGTCTTTGCGGCCTTGAGCGTAGCGCCCACCTCGGTGG
>ERZ827043.3581-NODE-3581-length-11112-cov-14.815954_pt1 | contig 11112 bp, 7 predicted proteins | sample MGYA00519923_ERZ827043 | MGnify/ENA primary metagenome ERZ827043 (study PRJEB31778, sample SAMEA3449251) | human gut metagenome | biome: human gut; feature: human-associated habitat; material: faeces | place: United Kingdom | collected 2010/2012 ...
AAACTTGAGCGATATTTTTTTGACGCATAGATACTAGCATCGCGGACACGCTTACAATTGAGTAGGGGCTACTGTCTCTCCGGCATAGAAATCAAGTGATTCTTCTGGAGTAAGACACCAGTTGTCTCCGAAACGGTTGTTGGAATATGCTACTATGAATTTCCAATAGGAAGCATACCACACGGTTGTGTCTCCTTCCATCCCTGGCATGGTAGTCATGTACCATCCTTTGATTACTTGTTCTAAGTAACCATTATCTATAAGACGCTTTGTCTGTGTCTCGCCCAAGGTCTTCATGCCCTGAATGATGTCACTGTTGTTCTCGTCCTGATATTTCTTGAGTACGCTCAGTGAATCTGCTAACTTTTCTTGAATACTTGCCATTCTTTCAACTTTAATCTGCCCATTAGTATGTACATGATGGGTGTCTATTAGTAAATACCTAGTGCAGGGTTATTAGTAAATACCCAGTGCGGTGTTATTAGTATTTACACGGTGCAAAGTTATTAGTTTTTATCCGGATTTGCAAGGTTTTGGGGCAATAAAAAAGAATCACATTCTTTTTGTATTGTCTTCGATTTGCACTATCTTTAGATAAGATAGGCTGCATCTCAACAATAAAAAAGAATCACATTCTTTTTGTATTGTCTTCGATTTGCACTATCTTTGCAAACAAAAAAGGGTTTGTGTATGAAGTATCCCATCGGCATACAGGATTTTAAGAGTATTGTTGACGGCGGTTTTGTCTATGTGGACAAGACGGCCTTGCTGCACAAGATGGTGACGGAGGGTAAGATTTACTTTCTGAGCCGTCCTCGTCGGTTTGGCAAGAGCTTGCTCGTCTCTACGCTGAAGTATTATTTCGGTGGGGAGCGGGAGTTGTTTCGTGGTCTGGCCATCGAGGACCTGGAGCAGGAGTGGGAGCAATATCCTGTTTTTCATATTGACTTCAATGGCAGCGACTTCACCCAGGGCGGCACGTTGCAGAACAAACTGGATGTGTGTGTCGAGGACTGGGAGAGGCAGTACGGAATGACGGGTGACGATCGTCTCAGCGTGGGGGAGCGTTTTGCCAGGTTGTTGGCGTTTGTTCATGAGCGTACTGGCAAGCAGTGTGTGGTGCTCATCGATGAGTATGACAAACCGTTGCTGGATGTGCTCGACACGGACTATCGGACGACGGATGGCAATGGCAACAACCTGCGGATCGAGGAACTCAATCGTAATATTCTCAAGGGTTTCTACTCTGCCTTCAAGGCTGCTGACCAAGACTTGCGCTTCGTGCTGCTCACGGGTGTGACGAAGTTTTCGCAGGTGAGTGTGTTCAGCGGTTTCAATCAGCCGGAGGATATCAGTATGAGTGCGGCCTATGAGGCGGTCTGCGGTATCACGGAGGCAGAACTGGAGGGAACGTTTCATGACGAGATGGACGCTATGGCGGACGAGATGGGGGTGAGCCCCGAGGAGGTGCGCTTGATGCTGAAGCGGCATTATGACGGTTATCATTTCAGTAAGCGGAAGACGGACATATTCAATCCTTTTAGTCTGCTCAATGCGCTTAGCGTTAGGGATATCCAGGACTATTGGTTTCGCACGGGTACGCCCAGTTACCTGGTCCGTCTGCTCAGCCATACGGATGAGAACCTCAACGAACTGACGGGGAAGTATTACGACACGTCGGACTTTATCGACTACAGGGCGGACGTGGAGCGCCCGTTGCCCATGATCTATCAGAGCGGTTATCTGACCATCAAGGACTACGACCGCTTCTCCAATTCCTACCTGCTCGACCTGCCCAACAACGAGGTGAAAAAGGGTTTCCTCACGCTGATTGCCTCCAACTATCTCGGTACGAAGGAGTCGGCGAACACCTTGGCGATACAACTGACGCGTGCTCTTCTGCGCGATGACCTCGACACATGGCGCAAGAGCCTGACGGCCTTCTTTGCCAGCATCCCTTACTCGATGCGTCGGAAGGACATGGAGACGGAGAAAGAACGCTATTTCCACTATACTTTCTACCTTATCTTCCGCATCCTCAGCACCTACCTCGTGCTCACGGAAAAGCAGCAGAGCGAGGGCCGGGCCGACTGCATCGTCGAGACGCCCACGGGGGTGTATATCTTTGAGTTCAAGCTCGACGGCACGGCGGACGACGCCTTGCGCCAGATAGAGGAGAAGGGGTATGCGCGCCCCTATGAGGCTGACTCCCGTCCCGTCCATCGCGTGGGCGTCAGTTTCTCGTCGCGGACGGGAACGATTGACGACTGGAAGGAGGCGTAGGCGGCGCATGGAAATAAAGTCAGCGAATAGTCACATTAATACAGTTTGAACATCATGAGCACCATGAAAAAGGTACATATAGAGAAGAAAGAAGAACAATCTCCAGCGGAAGCCTCAAACCCTGAAAAGGACGGGGGCAAAAGGCGAGGGAAGGCGACAGCTCAAGGCGCCAAGAAGACGAAGGGCCGGCGCAAGCGAGCCAAGGTGGTGATGCCGAAAATAAACAATATGCAGAAGCCTGCGGGCATGAAGCTCGAGGAGTGGCAGATCGCGTTGCGAAAGCTGCAGGCCGAGAAGGAGACCTTTGCCATACGGATGGTGGACGAACAGTATGCTCCGGGAGAGTTTCGGGTGGTCAATGCGGCTACGAGAAGCGAATACAAGGTGGTATATCGGGGGAAGGACAGCCTGTGGAACTACTGCTCCTGCTATGACTTCAAGACTTCGCAGCTCGGCACTTGTAAGCACATGGAGGCCGTGAAACTCTGGGTGAGAAAGAAGCGCAAGAAGGTGCAGGTGGCAGAGCCCGACTATAGTTCGGTCTATATCGACTATAAAGGGCCGCGTAGGGTGAAGATACGCATCGGCGACCATGGTCGGGAAATGCTGGAGCGATTGGCGAAAGACTATTTTGACGAGTTGGGTGTGCTTCGCGAGGATGCCTATGCCCGCTTTGACGTGTTCGTTCAGGCTGCCAAAGCCATTGCTCCCGACTTTCGCTGCTATGACGACGCCCTCGATTATGTCCTGGAGCGGCGTGACCGAATCAAGCGTTGCCGGTTGTTGGAGGAAAAATACACGGACGAATATCTTGACCAAATGCTCACCGTGCCGCTCTATCCCTACCAAAAGGAGGGGACGCGCTTCGCCGTGCGTGCCGGCAAGGCCATCATTGCCGACGAGATGGGACTGGGCAAGACGTTGCAGGCCATCGCCTCGGCAGAGGTCTATCTGCGTGAGGGCATGGCTGAGCAGGTGCTGGTGGTCTGTCCCACGTCGCTGAAATACCAGTGGAAGCGGGAGATAGAACGATTCACGGGCGGTGACAGGGTAGAGAGTAGTGGAAAAGGCGTGGAGGACGGCTTGACCATTCCGAAGGTGGTGGTCGTAGAGGGCACTCCTGCTAAGCGCGCCAAACTGTATAAGGCGCCCGCACCCTACAAGATTGTCTCTTACCACACGATGAGCAACGACGTCAGACACCTGGGCAAGTTGGATACCGACGTGTTGATTATGGACGAGATACAACGGCTGAAGAATTGGGACACGCTGATCTCCCGTGCCGCCCGCAAGATAGCGTCGCGCTATGCGGTCTTGCTGTCTGGCACGCCGATGGAGAATAAGCTGGAGGAGCTCTATGCCAACATGGAACTGGTGGACCAGTTTTGTCTCGGACCTTACTACCAGTTTCGCGACCAGCACATCCTGCTCCATCCCGAGACGGGCGGTATCATGGGCTATAAGGATCTCAACGCCATTGGCGAGGCCGTCAGCAACCGACTGTTGCGAAGGACGAAGAAAGGCGTGCGCCTGCAGTTGCCCAAGCGGAGCGACCAGTTTGTGCTGGTCCCGATGACTCAACGCCAGGACGATCTCCACTCGGAGTTTAAGTGGGACTTGTTGGTGATCCTGAACAAGTATCGCAAATACCACTACATGACGGAGCAGGACAGGCTGCGCGTGCTCAAGTTGCTGGGTCAGATGCGGATGGTGGCCGACAGCACCTTTATCTTGGAGCAAAATCTCACTACGCGTAGTGATGTCAAGATAGCGGAGGTGATGAACCTGCTGGACAATGTCTTGGAGAGTGGGGACGAGAAGGTGGTCGTCTTCAGCGAATGGGAGCGCATGACCCGTCTGGTGGCGATGGAACTGGACAAGCGGGGCATACGCTATGAGTATCTCAATGGGCGAGTGCCGTCGAAAAGGCGCGGGGAACTGGTAGATGATTTCACAACACTTCCCGAGAGTCGGGTGTTTCTTTCCACTGATGCTGGATCTACGGGTCTCAACCTCCAGGTGGCGAGCACACTCATCAACATGGATTTGCCATGGAATCCTGCTGTCCTTGAACAGCGCATTGCCCGTATCTTCCGTCTCGGACAGGAGAAGCCCGTGCAGATCATCAACCTTGTCTCGAAAGGTTCTATCGAGGAGGGTATGATCAACAAACTGCGATTTAAGAAGTCGATGTTTGAGGGAGTCTTGGACGGCGGTGCAGACACCGTGTTTGTCGATGAGAGCAAGTTTAAGAAACTCATGGACGACCTCGCAGTTATCATGGAGGCAACGCCAGACGCTCCCGAGGTGGAGTATGTGGACGAAGAGGTGGAGCAAGAACAGAAGGGAAAGACGTCTGTGGAGGCCTCTTTGGACGAAGCGCTCGCTGACGCATCGGAGGCAGACGATGAGTCTTCTGTAGATCAGGAATCGTCTGTGAACTATGGGCCTTCAGCAGAGTATGAGTCTTCAGCAGATTATGAATCTTTAGCAACCCACCAGTCTTCCGAGGGGCAGCTTCCTTCAGCAGGCCATGGGGCTATTGCAGACCAGGAGCCTCCTGCGAATCACGATCCTTCTCAAGGACAGACGCCAACGAAGGCACAGGACGGTGCGCAGAAACGGCCTTCCAGCCACCATGCTTCGCCCCATCCCCAGCAATTAGTCTGTCAGGGTGTCTCCTTCTTTAGTGGACTGGCCGAAACACTCAAGTCGGCTGAGGCTACTCAGCAGTTGGTCGATAGCATCGTGGAGACCGACAAGGAGACGGGTGAGGCCCACTTGAAGATACCCGTCGGTAGCAAGGACACCGTCATGCAGATGCTCACGCTGTTTGGCAAACTGATGAACAAGTAGCGATTGCGATGTAACGAAATCGGGACGCTCCGCATAGGCTGTTTCTTCGGGATGCTTTCGGGAAGTCTTCGGGATGATGTCAGAATGATTTTGGGATATTGCCCTTGAAATAATCATCGGCCATTGGAAATGAGAAATGATTTCCAATGGCCGATCGTTTTTTATCTGGACCCTCAGCATCCGATGGGGGTGGGTGTTGAGGGTGGCAGGAGGCTACAGGGAGTAGAACTCCGTGAAGGCGCGGACGCAGTACTCATGGTCGGCTACGCTGCCCGTCTCGCGGCAACTGTGCATGCCGAGGATGGCATTGCCCATATCGACACCACGCAGGGGGACCGTGGAGGCCAGGATGTTGCCCAGGGTGCTACCGCCCGCCACATCGCTATGGTTGACGAAGCGCTGGCAGGGCACACCCGCCTTGCGGCAGATCTCGGCGAAGATAGCGGCAGAGACGGCGTCGCTGGCATACTTCTGGGAAGCGTTGAACTTGATGGCGGGACCTCCACCGAGCATGGGGTGGTTGGTCGGATCGTACTTCTCGGCGTAGTTGGGATGGAAAGCGTGGGCATTGTCGGCAGAGATCATGAAGGCGCGCTCCACAGCCTGCCAGTAGGCTTCCTCCGTGCCACTCTGCTGACGGGCAATACGCATCAGCATCGAAGCCAGGAAGGGGCTGCCAGCACCCTGCTTGGTCTGCGATCCCGTCTCCTCGTTGTCGAAGATGGCGAGCACCTGGGTGGTGTCGCTCTCGGGAGCTGCAATCAGGGCCTCGAGTCCGGCAAAGCACATCGACAGGTCGTCGAGGCGGCCCGAGGAGATAAACTCATCGTGGACGCCGAAGGTGCAGGCGGGCTGCGTATCGGCCAGGTAGAGGTCGAAGTCGAGGATGTCCTCGTGGCTGACGGGGCGCTGCTTGCTGAGTTCCTCGACAATGACGTTCATCAGCAGGTTGCCCTGCTCAAGTTCGTCGTTGATCAGTCCCAGGAGGGGAAGCATATCCTTCTGCTTGCTCAGTTTCACGCCGTCGTTGACCTGGCGGTTGAAGTGGATGGCGAGGTTGCTGATCTGGAGCAGCGGACGACGGACGTGCATCAGCATCGTCTCAGGCGACATGGCATCCTTGCCGCGCACGATAACGCGGCCAGCGAGCGTCAGCGGACGGTCGAACCACGTGGAGAGGATCGGGCCACCATAGACCTCGGTGTTCAGACGCACCAGTCCGCCCTCACCCGTCATCTCGGCATGGGGCTTCACGCGGAATGTGGGGGAGTCGCTATGGGCGCAAATCATGTGGAATCCCGTCTCGGCCAGCGGTTTGCGACCCAGGCGGAAGGCATAGACCGAAGAGTCGTTCTTCGTCACATAGACCTTGTCGCCAGCCTTCAGTTCGCCGAGGGGCTGCTGAGGATCAAGGCGGCGGTAGCCGTTCTGCTCGAGTTCACAGGCTATGTTGCGCGCGGCGAGGATATTGACGGGCGACGCATCCAGAAATTTCAATAAGCGATTGATCATAAATCGGTTGTTTAAGATGAGTAAATATTTCGGCCACAAACTTACACAAAATTTCTGAGATACCCATCATCAGACGGCAAAAAAATCATACTTCCCCCGTGGCTTTTCTCCATTTACTGAGGTTTGCGGATAGGCATCTAGGCAAAAAGCTGCGCATTTGCAGCGTGAACCCTCCTTTTCTTTGGTCGTGTCGGCTTTTATTGCTAAATTTGCACCTACACAATCACCAATAGAAATAAGGAACAAGCAGATCATGATAAGAGAGAAGACTCCCGATGTGGCTTTCCAGTTGCTGCCCGAGTGGGCAGAGCAGGAGGCCGTCGTGCTGGTGTGGCCCGACGAGCAGACCGACTGGGCCTATATCCTCGACGAGATACGCCAGACCTATGTCGAGTTTATTGAGGCCATTGCCCGATATGAGGCCGTGTGGCTCGTGGTGCGCGATACGGCGGCGGCACGAGCGTGGTTGGCAGGTCGGGTGAGCGATCGTGCGCTGGAGGCGATACGCTGGATAGAGGCCGAATACAACGACACATGGGCGCGCGACACGATGCCGCTGACGCTCTCCGACGGCAGGGGAGGACTGCGGATGATGGACTTCCGCTTCAATGGCTGGGGCGAGAAGTTTGCCAGCGACCAGGACAACCAGCTGGGGCGCGTGCTCCAGGGAAAGGGAGTCTTCCGCTGTCCGATGGACCATTGGGACGACTTCGTGCTGGAGGGAGGATCGGTTGAGGCAGATGGCGCGGGCCATATCTTCACGACCTCGGTCTGTCTGTTGGCCCCTCATCGCAACCAGCCCCTCACGCAGGACGACCTGGACGAACGGCTTCGACAGGCTTTCGGCGTGGATCGGGTCTATTGGATCGGTCATGGAACTTTGGAGGGCGACGATACCGACGGCCATATCGACACGCTCGTGCGTTGTGCGCCGGGCCATACGCTGCTCTATGTGGGTTGCGACGATGAGGCCGATCCGCAGTATGCCGACCTGCAGGCCATGGAGGCCGACCTGCAGGCCATCAATCGCGAGGCCGAAGTGGCCTACCGACTGCTGCGTTTGCCGATGCCCGATACCATCCTCGACGAGGAGGGGAATCGCTTGCCAGCCACTTATGCCAATTTCCTGATCGTCAACGGGGCAGTCATCGTGCCTACCTACGACCAGCCACACCACGACGCCGAGGCGCTGCGTGTGGTTGGCGAGGCCTTCCCCGAGCATGAGGTGGTGGGGGTGGATGCGCGGGCTGTCATCCAGCAGCACGGATCGCTCCACTGCCTGACCATGCAGATCCCCGTAGGCGTGGGCCAAGGAGGGGGATAAACCGAAGGGGCTGGGGCGGAGGAAAAGCACCGTCGGCCCTCATATCGTAGAACATATCACAAGACTCACAATGAAAATAGGAATCGTACAACAACACAATACCGCCGACGTGGCGGACAACATGCGCCGTCTGGCTGCCTCGGTGGAGCAACTGGCCCAGGAGGGGGCGCAGCTCGTCGTACTGCAGGAGTTGCACAACTCGCTCTACTTCTGCCAAACGGAGGACGTAGCCAACTTCGACTTGGCGGAGCCGATCCCCGGTCCATCGACTCAGTTTTATGGTGAACTGGCGAAACGTCTGGGCGTCGTCATCGTCACGTCGCTCTTTGAGCGCCGCTCGGCAGGTCTCTATCACAACACGGCCGTGGTGATAGAGCGCGACGGAACCATCGCAGGCAAGTATCGCAAAATGCACATCCCCGACGATCCAGCCTACTATGAGAAGTTTTACTTTACTCCTGGCGACCTCGGTTTCCGCCCCATCGACACGAGTGTGGGCCGCTTGGGTGTGCTGGTCTGCTGGGACCAGTGGTATCCTGAGGCAGCGCGCCTGATGGCCTTGCAGGGGGCAGAGATTCTGATCTATCCGACGGCCATCGGCTATGAACCCTCCGACGTTGAGGAGGAGCAGCAGCGCCAGCGCACGGCGTGGACCACCGTGATGCGCGGCCATGCTGTGGCTAACGGACTTCCTGTCGTCGCTGTCAACAGGGTGGGCTTCGAGCCTTCGCCCGTAGGCAAGACGGAGGGACAGGCCTGCTCGGGTGGCATCCAGTTTTGGGGATCCAGTTTTGTGGCTGGGCCGCAGGGCGAACTCCTCTGGCAGGGGTCGGACAGCGAGGAGGCATTGCGCCTGTTCGACATCGACCTCAAGCATAGCGAGAATGTGCGCCGCTGGTGGCCCTTCCTGCGCGACCGCCGCATCGACGCCTATGAAAAAATCACCCGCCGCTTCATCGACTGACGCGTGCTATACTTCTTTACCATCACTTGACCATTGCAAAGGTTATGAAAAGAAATACTATCCTGGCGGCACTGACCGCCGTATCGCTCTCTGCTGCCGTCACTCCCGTCGGCGCACAGCAACTGTTGCCGCAGCCGAAGCAGGCCGTCTTTGGCAAGGGCACTTTCAATCCGCAAAAGGGTGTCGTCCTGATGGAGGAGACTTCTGGGGCAGGCCACGGCAAGGAGTACTACCGACTCCATATCACGCCCGACACGATGCGGGTGGCCTATGCCGACTCCACAGGCCTCTTCTATGCCACACAGACCATCAGCCAGCTCCGCAAGGGAGACCTGCTGCCCGTCTGTGATATCGAGGACTGGCCGAGCTATGAGTGGCGTGGCTGCATGATCGACATCTCCCGCCATTTCTTCCCGCTGAGTTTTCTGAAGAAGCAGGTGGATGTCCTCGCCCATTACAAGGTCAATCGCCTCCACCTCCACCTCACCGACGCGGGAGGATGGCGCATGCAGATAGACCGCTATCCCGAACTGACGAAGAAGGCGGCATGGCGCACGGAGAGCGACTGGACGAAATGGTGGATCGACAACGACCGCCGCTATATGAGGGAGGGCGACCCCGGGGCCTATGGAGGCTACTATACGAAGGACGAGATGCGCGAACTGGTGGCCTATGCTGCCAAGAAGGGCATCACGGTCGTGCCCGAGATCGAAATGCCGGGACATAGCGAGGAGTTGACCGCGGCTTGTCCCCAACTGAAGTGTGAGGGCAACCAGGAGGCGCAGGGCGACGTCTGTCCGTCGAGCGAGACGACCTATGCCGTGCTCCACAATATCCTCGACGAGGTGATGGAGGTGTTCCCATCGAAGTGGATCCATATCGGTGGCGACGAGGCAGGCAAGGGTAGCTGGGGATCGTGTCCCAACTGTCAGCGCAAGGCTCGGCTGCTGGGGCTCCGTAGTACGGCAGACCTGCAGGGGTATCTCATCCAGCGCATCGCTGCCTATCTCCGGCTGGAGGGTAGGGAGGCCATCGGATGGGACGAGGTGCTCGACGACAGTCTGGCTGCCCACGCGCCTTCGCTCGGCGAGAACGTCAACGTGATGGTATGGCGCGACATCAAGGCGGCTCAGCGGGCCATGCGCAGGGGTCACAACGTGATCCTCTCGCCTGGCGACTACTACCTGGACCGCTACCAGGACGCTCCACCCACGGAGCCCTTTGCCGGAGGAAGTTATCAGCCACTGCGCAATCTCTGGAACTTTGACCCCGCGCCCTATAGTGGCGACGGCTTCACGGGTCGTGTGCTGGGCGTGCAGGGCAATCTCTGGACGGAGTATATCAAGACGGAGGACTATGCGGAGTATATGCTCTATCCCCGCGAACTGGCCATTGCCGAGGTGGGATGGAGCGGACGTAGCCGCTCCTATGAGGAGTTGAGTGCTGCCGTCGTGGCGCAATATCCGTGGCTGGCCGCGCAGCATGTCCAGGCCTTCGACCTCAGACGGGAGAAGGGAGACCGCAAGGAGAAGCAGAAGCCCGTGCGCCATCTGGCTGTCGGGGCAGAAGTGACCTACCACCAGCCCTACTCGCAGTCGTATGTGGGACAGGGCGACGGCACGCTGACCGACGGGATGTGTGGCGGATGGTCCTATGGCGACGGCCGTTGGCAGGGATTCATGCAGCGTCGCGACACGACGGTGGCTCCCTTCGACATCACCATCGACCTGGGCGAGGAGAAGCGGTTTAGTACCGTCAGCCTCGACTTCATGCAGAGCGACGGCGCATGGGTGTTCTATCCCAGCCGCGTCACCATCAGCATCTCCAGCGACGGCGACCATTTCGTGCCCGTCTATGACCAGGCGTACACCCGCGAGCGACTCAATGTGGTCGGTACGCGTACGGTGACGTATCAGGGCAAGAAGCAGAAGGCGCGTTTCGTCCGTATCTCCGCCAAGGAGGACAATCCTGGCGAGTGGGTCTTCACGGACGAGGTGAAGGTGTATTGACGCAGGATAGCGGTAGTGGCAGGTCGGCCATTGGAAACGGGAGAAGTCGTTTCCAATGGCCGATTTTCTTTGTGGAGGAGTGGCGAGGGTGGTGCTTGTGTAACGACCGGTAACTATTCAGCAATAGTGTAGGCATGCAGCATCCTACCATCCTATAACGACAG
>ERZ827043.3590-NODE-3590-length-11070-cov-2.948706_pt1 | contig 11070 bp, 20 predicted proteins | sample MGYA00519923_ERZ827043 | MGnify/ENA primary metagenome ERZ827043 (study PRJEB31778, sample SAMEA3449251) | human gut metagenome | biome: human gut; feature: human-associated habitat; material: faeces | place: United Kingdom | collected 2010/2012 ...
ATTAACTCCCCCTATAATCCCCCTCTTGAAGAGAAAAGAGAAGAAGCACTAACGGGCGTGTGCGCGGGCGCGGGCGAGGAAGAGCAGATACCCTTTGAGGGCTTTGAACCCCTTGACCCGCCGGAATCCAAGGTCAAGCACAGAAAACCGACGATAGCGGAGCGTTTTGAAGCATTATGGGCAGAATATCCCAAAAAGCAAGGCAAAAAGAACGCTTTTGAGAGTTATCAACGTGCTTTAAAAGAGGGCGCAACGGACGAAGTTATAGCCGACGGTATCAAGCGATACAAGGACTACATAGCGTCAAGACCCGACGGAAAGAAATACACGCTTGACGGCTCAACGTATTTCTACCAGAAGCGATGGGAAGACGAATACGACACAAGCGCAGCTGACGGAAAAGACGAAAACGGAAAGCCTGCATGGATGTCACAGGAAGACTGGGAGGAAATGAATGCAGTATTCGGGTAATCCGTTCGCAGACACACTTACGAAAATAGCGCAAGCCGCAAAAGATGCGAATCCGCGCGAGGACGGAGACTATACCGAAAACGGACTGCTGCATTGCGGAAAATGCCACACTCCGAAAGAGACAACAGTCACACTCGGAGGACGCGAAACTAAAGTCTCATGTATGTGCAAATGCCGCGAAGAACAAGCGGAAGCCGAGCGGAAAAAGTTCATCCACGACAGCCGCGCGGAAGCACTCAAAGACAGCGCATACGGCGATAAGGCACTGCGTAACTGCAACTTCGGGAACGACGACGGCACAAATCCGGAGCTGACAAAGAAATGCCGGAACTTCGTTGAGAACTTCGAGAGGTTCAGCGAAAGCGGAAAAGGACTTCTGTTCTTCGGCACTTGCGGGACGGGTAAAACATACGCCGCCCTTGAAATTGCCAACGCGCTGATGGAAAAGCTCTACTCCGTCAAGTTCGCAACCTTCGCGGCGATAGCAAACGAACTCTTTGACAATCCTGAGAAGCAAGGTTACATAAACCGCCTTGCACAGGACTACGACCTCTTGTGCATCGACGACTACGCGGCAGAGAGAAACACCCCATGGATGAATGAGCAGCTTTTTGCAGTGATAGACGCACGGTGCAAAGCTCACAAGCCGCTCATAGTCACCACAAACCTCACGAGAGACGAGATGTTTGACAAAAAGAACATAGACCGATACCGTATCTGCTCCCGTCTGATGGAGCTGTGTATCGCGGTAGAGGTAAACGGCAAAGACCGAAGAATATCGGACTATATCAAAACCAAAGCAGAGTTCGAAGACCTGCTGAACCAATGAAAGGACACAATACAATGACAGACAACACAATACTCGCAGATTTCGCACCGTGGAATCCCGCAAGCCGTAAACCGAAAGCATCCGGCAAGTACCTTATCTGGACGAATGACGGAGACATGATGACAGCCGATTACTCCGTAAAATACGACGGATGGGAAATCCTGCCAGATGGCGGCAGAACCTACGAAATCAAAGACGTTGAGTTCTGGATGAGCATTCTTCCCCCGACAATCCTCTGACGAAAGGACACAGGCAATGAAACAAAGGCTGATACAGAATACACTGATATCGAGCGGCGTGACAATGCTCGGAGTTATAACCTCATGCGGAATGTGGTATTACACCGTTCCCTCATGCGTCGTGTTCGCCGTAAGCGCATTGACAATGTGTCTGCTCACCATAGCAATAACAGCCGTCAGAGAGCTTCTCAGAGCGTATGAGCGCACACTGCCGAGAAAGCGCAGGAGAATCCGCGTGAGATACGACAGCCGCGGAATGCACACCGACAGTCAGCGCCTCGGCTACGTATCGGCAGAAACAATCAGAGAGGTGTGCAGAAGATGAAAAACGAAAGGAGCAAAACAATGACTGACGCAGAAAGATGCGTAACGTGCGGAGCTGTGATACCCGAAGGGAGACAGGTATGCCCGATATGCTATGCGAAATACCACAACGACTACTCGGAAGAGCTGGCGTACCTCTGGAAGGTGCTGAAAAAGACCGAAAGCAGTCTCAAAACAGCCGACAAAAGAAACGCACCGAACGAAGAACGCGCAAACCTCCGCAAAAGACGTGATATGCTGTACACGATAATCAACATTGTGGAGGACGCAGGAGCATGAAGTGTCTGGCAAAGAAAACGCAGTACCAAAAGGCGGAAAACGCACTCACCACCGAATACGGAATGTGGCTTCTCGAATATGTTGACGTTGCTTTCGGCGTAACGCTTGCCGAGAGCTGCGGCTTCCGCGAAAAGCGGCTGCAAAGGTTTTACGACGGCAACCGCAACGGACTTTGCGAAATGGTTAACGCCAATATGCCGACGGCAATGTTTGTTGACAAAGGCAATGGTAGACGCAAGGGAGACAGTTCAGACCTCATTGACGATGGCGTAGACACGACGGAGTACATGATAAAGCGCGAACTCACAAACATAGGCTTCTCCGACTGCGATTTTGAAGCGCTTTCCCCCGACAACAAGTACAACGAAAACGCGCACCATACACAGCTTGAAATCATGTCGCACAACGTGAGAACGGCATGGTATGAAGCAAACGCAAGACGCGCTGTAAGGCTCTACGCGGCGTATACTCTGCTTTATATGCACGACACCTACAACTACGGCGCGGAGAGATTAAACCGCCTGTACGCGCTCGTAGCCCCTCATATAAAGTCCTACGTCGAACGCTTCTTAATAGGCAGCCGCCGCGTCGACAGAGAGCTGCACAAGGAATTGGACGAGATGCACGGCAAACTTGAGAAATGCGGGCTGCACCTTGAAGAAGTTGTAAAGGAAGACGCGGTAGCGGTAAGCCGAAAAGAACCGCCGAAAGAACCAAAGAACCCGCCGATACACCTTGACATAGGCGAATACGAAAAAATCATGAAAGAAGTTGCCCGAGTGGCGTTATAAGGAGATACACATGAACTTCAAACTTAAAGCAGGAGCGTTCGCGCCGATAAGAGCGCACAAGCAGGACGCGGGAGTAGACCTTCTTTCCCCCGTCACGGTCACGATTTACCCTGGAGACAGCGCAACGATAGATACAGGAGTGTGTGCGGAGATACCCGAGGGGTTTTGCGGTCAGATATGGAGTAAGAGTGGACTGAACGTCAATCACGGCATTCTCTCGACAGGAATGGTGGATGCGCTTTACTCGGGCAGTATCAAGATAAAGCTCTATAACCATTCTCACGAGATTTACACGGTAAAACGCGGAGACAAGATATCACAGCTTGTGGTAACAGCCTGCGACACAAGCGACGTGGTCATAGTAGACGAAATAGCAAGCGGAGAGCGCGGAGAAAACGGCTTCGGCAGCACAGGAAGATAACCGCAACGGAACAGATAAGCTACGACACGATTAGCAACGGAAAAGCGAAGCACGGACAAGCGCGGAAACGGAAAAGAAAAGCGGCGCAGCGAACGGCAACGGAATGGCACCGAATCGCTACGACAGGACCCGAAACGGAGCCGAAGAGCAATGAGAGGACTTGCAACGGAAGAGAGAAGCATTGATAAGCGGCGAAACGGAAAAGCAAAAATACCGCGCCGGCGGAATCCGGCAGAAAGGAAGATTAAATGAAATTTAAAGTTGGAGATAGAGTTAAGTTGGTAGTAGACAGGTTTACGATTCCACGTGGCACGACGGGTGTCATTAAATGTTTTGGCAAAGACGCGGATAAAGAAAAAATAGATATAGCAATAGAACTTGACCGCCCAATATCGTACCACAACTGTGGAGGAAGAACCAAATACAACTGCGGCTGGTGGGTAGCAGAAAGAGATATCGAACTCATAAAAACCGCAGAACCCGAATTTAAACTGATTATCACATCATCCGGCGACACCACCACGGCAAAGTTGATACACGGCAAGGACGTAGCGAAAGAAGCAACCGTGACGCGATACAGCAAAGACGAATACAGCGAGAAAGCCGCCGTTGAAGCTGTCACGAAGAAGATTTTCGGCGAGGATGAGAAGAAAGAAGAGCTATTCAACGGAAAAGTAGTGTGCTTGATGGATTTAACGTATATCCCTAAGTACACAAAGGGACGTGTGTATGAATTTGTAAATGGAAATTGCAAAGACGATTACGGGAACGTCATAAATTTTGGAGACAAAACAAGAGAAATTCCCGTGCCGTATATCGCACTTTACGGATTGTGCAAAAGAGAAAAGGAGATGGAGAAAGGAGAACAACATGGACGCGGTTGAATTTTTGAAAGCAAAAATACGGATGTGTAGTAATATGGACAACTGCACATCCTGCGGTTTATACAAGGAACACACTGACTGCGACACGAGGTGCTTTAATCATCCCGATGAAGCTGTTGCCGCTGTGGAGAAATGGGCTGCGGAACACCCTGTTAAGACGAGACAAAGCGAATTTTTGAAGATGTTCCCGAATGTGCCATTCAGTCATAATACGATTGATATATGCCCGAGCAAGGTTGATGTATTACAAAAATGCCCTAAAGTGACACCTGGCACTCTTAATATGTGTGTATTCTGCAAACGTGAATACTGGCTTGCGGAGGTAGATTAAATGAGAACAACATCCGATGAACTTCTTGAAAAGTGCGGGCTAAGGTTCATTACGTCGCCAGAAGCGGATGAACTTGCGGGAGAATCCCCATGCATGAACTGCGCAAGAAAAGACTGCAACCTCAGCGGATTTTTCGAACTTGCAAGACGGAGTTTGTACATTCACGCGATGCTTGTACGCAAAGAAGAGGGATTTAGCTCGCTGAATGTGTTCACCGAAGCACTTCCCTTTTTGTTGATTGACTGCAAAGAAAGGATTGTACCGAACGAATGCACTGCAAAATAAGCGACTGCTTCAACTGCCCCTATCCCGACTGCATCAACGATACCTTTACCTCGCCGAGGGAGTTTACGCCGGAGCAGAAGAAACGGCAGTGTGAGCTGAAAAAGAAAATGCTTGCGCGGCGAATAGAGGACGGAGTGTGTATCTACTGCGGAAAGAAGCCCGCAGACAAAGGTTATAAATCCTGCATGGAGTGTCGGATAGAACGAACGAAGAAGAACCGCGAATACAGCCGCAAAACGGAAAGATTTACTCCGCGTGAACTGATGGACGGCGTAAAACTGTGCAAGCTGTGTGGGAAAAGACCGCCTGTTGACGGAAGAACGATTTGTGAAGAGTGTTTTAAAAAATGCCTTGACAATCTTAATCACGCCGACAGCAAAGAGCAGCCGAACAACGGCTTTAGAGCATCAATAGAAGCGTACTGGAGGGGGAGATAATGACAAGGGATGGAATTATAAAAATCTTAGACAGAGCCATGCAACGCTATGTCGAGCGGAATCAGCAGCTTTTCCTCAGCAAGGGAAAAACCGACAAGGAAATGTGGGAGGAGCTTGAAGCTATAAACAATGCGCGGTATATTCTCTCACGCTTGCCGCAGGTCGTGAATTGCCCTGACTGCGGGAGAATGTACGATACCGATTATCTTCACTTCTGCGGAGGTGACGAGTGTGTGAGTGGAGGTGATAACGACGAAAACGGTAATGTTTAAAATCGACTACCCGCCGTCCAAAGCCGGAAAGACCGCATGGAACAGACGCTACGGGCTGAACGCATACTACGCGGGAAAGCATTGGGCGGTACGCAAAAAGGACGCAGAGTATTGGCACACAATAACCCGCGCCGCAGTCAGAGAGTGCATTAAAAAGCCTGTCATCCTTGACAATCCTGTCGTGATAGAAGCATATTTCAATGACAACATGGACGCAAGCAATCACGCAGCCATTTTGAAAATGGTGGAAGATTCACTCAAAGGACTGCTGATACATGACGATAACCGAAGATACGTCAAAGGCGTGTCAATGTTCTTCCACAACGAGGACTACATAAAAGTAATATTAAGAGAGGTAAGCGCATGAGCAAAGAAAACCGCGAAACAATCCTTAGTGAAGTAAAGAAGATAATCTGCAACGACCGTAACGAGCAGTACGGCGAGCCGGAAGACAGCTTTGAAAAAATAGCGGATTACTGGACAACGTATCTCAAGCACAATTGCGTTGCACCCGACGCGGACTGTTGTTTATGTGCGCGAGACGTAGCTATATTGATGGTGCTGTTCAAGCTCGGTCGCATGGAGACAAGCTGTTTCCAGAGCTACGACAGCTTTATAGACGCTATAGGCTATATGACCTGCGCAACGGATATCACCACACCTGCATTCGAGGACATAAACCCAGATTCGGAAGTCCTGCCTTTCTAAAGCGAGGTGCATATGATAGAGTGCATAGAAACGTGCGAGCATATGCAGAGCGTGTTCCCCGATTATCCGTGTGGAAGAGAAAACTGTCGTTTCAAAGGAGACAGCGAGAAAGCGAACGCTTGTATATGCACCGTGCAGTGCCAGTTGTTTGACGCATGGTTTTCGGAACACTGGCACAGAATACAAAAAAACGCACAATACCTGCGCAACGGATATCGAATACCCGAAATCGACAAACTGGGGGGAAATCAATGCAGATAATTAAAATAATCGTCGCAATACTGCTGTATGGGTATGCCGTCGGTTATTTCATCGGAGCGTTTGCACTATATGAAGCACCGAACGCAAAACCTGTCAAGCCGAGAATAAAGGCGATGATGTACGGACAAATAGCGGTTGAAATCATAGCCGCTACATTACTGCTGAGAACGTAGGAGATAAATTATGCCAATAAGAGGAATTATCATCATAACTATAGCTGCAGTTTTTCTCGGCTTGTTCGAGGGAGAAAACATAATAAACTTTTTCAAAAACTTAAACGACAAAGGAGATAACGAAAAATGAAACAGATTATAGGTGTAATAGTTACGGTATGTGCATCGGTTGCTTGTATAGTCGGCTACGCAGTAACACACGAAACCATTCCCGCCGGATATGTCGGCTACGTCTACGACAGAACGGCAACGGCAGAAGATAACGTAATTCCCGGTACATCAGTTCTTAATACAGAGCGTACAGGCAGAATTTCAATCAACCCCTTTACACAGGAAGTTATTACATATCCTACAACAATCGTCTCAAAGAACTGGACAGGCATCGGCGAGGGCGATAACAAGAAGGATATGTCAATGCAGATAGCTTCTCAGGAAGGTAAAAACATCGACGCGGATATCTATATAAGCGTCCGTCCGATAGATATCGAAAAAATTATAAAATCGTTCGGTACAAAGTCGTTTGATTCAATTATCGACAATGATATCTACGGACTTACAAAAGGCAAACTGTCGACCGTAACTCAGAACTATTCCGTTTACGATGTACAGGCAAGCCGAAGCGATATCCAAAATCGGGTTTTTGAAGTCCTTAGTAAGAACCTTGTCGAAACCTACGGTGTAGAGCTTGTCAGACTTGAAATCGGCACTCTGATTCTCCCGACAGATATAGCGGAAAAAATTGACAGAAAGACAGAAGCGCAGAATGAAGTCGAGCTTGCAAAGCTTGAAAGAGATAAGCAGGACGAAATCAATCAGCAGATAGTCGACGCGCAGAAAGCTCAGTCTGAAAAGGAACTGCTTCAGCGACAGACAGAAGCGGACGCAAAAGCCTACGAAATCACGAGAGAAGCAGAAGCCAACTTAGCCGCACAGGAAGCAGAACTTAAAATAGCAGCTTCAAAGGTTGAACAGGCAAGGCTTGAAAAAGAAGCCGAACTCGAAAAGCAGAAATCCTTTACAGATGAATACTTCCGCGATAAGGAACTTGACGTTCAGAAAGAAGCAGTAAAGGCAATTAACGGTTCAGTTAAAACGATTATCACATCAGGTGACGGCGAAGGTTACGGAGCATTGTTCGGAATTAAAGAAGTGTTGAACAACATTGAAGAGTAAAGTCGAAATTGAAAGGAAGTGTTGACTTATCGCAAATTTTAATTTTAACCGCGTTATCCTCGGAGGACGTTTGACGGCAGACCCCGAGCTGAAAACCACACCGTCCGGAATTTCCGTAACATCATTTACCGTTGCGGTCAACAGACGTTACTCCGGCAAAGACGGAGAGGAAACTAAAGCGGACTTCTTCTGCGTAACCGCATGGCGGCAGACGGCTGAATTTATCACGCGCTATTTCAGAAAAGCAAGTTCCATCTGCGTAGTCGGAACTCTTCAGACAAGAACATGGACTGACCAGCAGGGACAGAAGCGTTTTGCTACTGAAATTGTCGCTGACGAAGCACATTTCGTTGACGCGAAGTCGGAAATGCCGCAAGCCGCTCCGCAGTCAAGCTACATTCCCGACGCATACACCCAGCCGAAAACAGCCACCACCACACCTGTATTCGAGGACATAAACCCCGATTCGGAAGTCCTGCCTTTTTAAAGCAAGGTGCATATGATAGAACTGCCAACGATAGAACAGATGCAAAAACTATTCCCCGACTATCCGTGCGGACGCGGAAAATGCAAATATCAAGGAAATCAGCTTTTCAGAGCACGTCGTTGTTCAAATGTTGATTGCCCGGAATTTAAAGCATGGTTCGTAAAACACTGGGCTAAAATTTGTGGAAGAAAAGCCGAATAAAAAAAGAGAGCAAGGAATCGCTTCCCTGCTCTTTTCTATTTTGCGTGTCTTGCAATGCTTAGTACGGCTTTCTCCGAAAGTCCCGCTGTTCTGTCGGTCGCTGTGGCGAGAACTGTTACAAGTCGCACAATCAGCTTTAGCCGTTCCTCGGAGTAGCTTTGTAGTATCTCGGCTATCTCGGTTATAATTTGTTCCTTCATTTTGCACTTCCCTTCTTTATTCTGCTGTCGATTATATCACACGAACGCTTGTTTGTAAATAGCTTTTGTGAAGAAAATGTGTTTACTTGAGAAGTTTTTTATTTTTCTCGAGAAGTTTCGCGAAGCGCAAAAGAAGGATTATGCCTTTGTCGTTTAGTTTGCTTACGATATTTGCTAACTCAAATCTGCAATGCTTCATCTGTCTGTCCCTTCTTTGTTGGAAATATTTTCTAATTCAAGTGTAACATGCTATTCGAGAGAAGGCAATAGCCGAGTTTAATATTCCGTATTAAAATCAGATACAAAAATATACTGGTTTTACATTCGACAAATTTATGCACTTATCGGCGCACATTCAATGTTGACAAACATTTAACAACGTAAAAGAGCACCCCCATCCAGAAGAGTGCTCTTTTACACAGCAAATTCATAAACAAAGGAGGAACATGACAGAAGTCACGAAAGGAAACGGAGGGAGTTGAACCCTCGCAAGCAGTCTGTTGACCGCCAAACGACCGATTCGCCGTTCCCATGTGTGACAGCTTTAAAAGCCGCCACGGGTTGAAACAACACGACCGAAAGGACGAACGACCATGTTTGCCGCGCTTTGCGGAGTTGAACCGCAGTTGTACACATTACGGTATCGTCTGCCGTTGAACGTATAGCGCGATATCCGAGCAGCCCGTTGGCGGTTCATCACTCCCGCTTTTTGCTCGGATATTTTAAAAGAAAGGAGTTTCAATACGAAGAACAACCAGAATTCATTGTCCTATGACAACATTATAGCACGTTTAAACGCATTTGTCAACATATTTATCAACGTTTAGTAATATATTGTTTGTCACGTTTAATGTTTACTAAATAGCTTTGCAAACCAATTTAACTTACGCTTGTTACCTTGTTCAACATCGGATTCGTTTGTTGACTCAACGTTATTCTCGTCTGCAACAGTTTTTTTGCCGGCTGAGTTCTGTGAGCCGTTCTGTGGCGCATTAACAAACTTATCCGATTCACTGACCGCATGGAGCGTTTGTGCCTGCACAGCGGTTTGTAGCGCGTTGTGGGCGAGTTCAGCGAACTTGCTGGCGTAGTCTGCAATCTGCTTATCACGTTCGTCAAGCATTTCCGTCTTCTGTTTCAGCTCGTCTGCCTGTCTGTCAATCACGTTTCTGAGAGCTTCTACAGTCTCCTGTAGGCTCTTTATTGTTTCTGCGCTCAAACACTCGTGTCCTTCGTTTTCTTCGCTCTCACAAGCCTGTGGTGCGTCACACGCGGTTTCCGCAACTGCTTCTTGTTTTTTTGAGTTGCTATATAGTTTCAATGCATCCTCGGAGATTCTTTTTACTCCGTCCTCGCTTGTCACTATATATTCTTCAAGACCGTTCCGCTTAATTCTTTGATATACCGATTGACTTGTCACTCCGGCTCTGTCGGCGAATTCGGCTATTGTGAGGTATTTCATGGATTGCTCCTTGCTTTTGTGATTGAGAATTTAATATGAGTTATACTTCTTCCCGTCCGCGTCGGCTCATAGGCTACACGCAAATCACTAACGGCGTTAATTTCGTCAACGGCAGTGTCGATTACGCGCTTGCGAAAATCAATAAAATCCGAATAACCGCCTATTTGCATAAGCGTTTTCAAATTTTCAACAGAAACGGTGTACTCGCCTATATTGGCATAGCTTTTAAGTATCTCGTACAAACGTATAGTGTGTTTCGATTCCATGTTTAACACGGTTTGAAGCTGATATGCCGTATACGATTCTTTGAGTTCGAGCAAATAAGGCGCTAACCGCTTGTCAAGCTGAATCCTAACCCGCGATTCATTTTCGTATATTTCCGCGCCCGAAATCCATGCGCATAGCTTTCTTACATTTCCGTCCACTATCCAGAATGACTTGTCGCGTATGGATTGCAGCGTTTCACGGAGATTCTTGTAATTCTTGCCGTTTTGAGTAATTCCAAGTGCTTCACACATATCTTGCAGATTGAAATCATACTCATAAAGTTCTTTATCATCTGGTTTTACCTTGCTTATCGTATACAATATGACTTTTTGCTCCTGTGTTGTCATTCCGTATCTTGACTTTTGAATTAGTTCGTTCTTTTTGACAACCAAATTATTAATTTTTTTATCGCTATTTTCCATGGTTACTCCCTTCATGTTGAAATCTCTGTGCAAAACTATGTTGAAAACATTGTTGATAACTGCAAAAGAACAATTTTCCCGTGTGTTTTCTCGGTTTTACAGTTACCAAATGTCCTGTTTGTCGTTACTAAGTGTCCTGTTTTACAATTACCA
>ERZ827043.3593-NODE-3593-length-11057-cov-2.733321_pt1 | contig 11057 bp, 6 predicted proteins | sample MGYA00519923_ERZ827043 | MGnify/ENA primary metagenome ERZ827043 (study PRJEB31778, sample SAMEA3449251) | human gut metagenome | biome: human gut; feature: human-associated habitat; material: faeces | place: United Kingdom | collected 2010/2012 ...
AAGAGTGATGATTACCTTGCAGCATTCTTTATGGATGATTATATCGGAGGACGTTATTCTTCTACATCTGCTGTTGGTGGTGCTGTATTATCTCTGGCATTCGGACCGGAAGTATTTGCACAGTTCCTTGATGGTGCTGCAGCAGAAGATGCACTTTCTAAGAACAAAGATGTATTCAAGAACCCTGCAATGCTGGATGCACTGATCGGTGTATATGAGAGAAATGTATTAGGATATCCAAGTACGGCCGTACTTCCATATTCCCAGGCACTGAGCCGTTTCCCTGCACATTTACAGCAGTTGGATATGGAATCTAACGGTAAATCTGTCAACCGTTTCGGTGAGCCGGTTAACTATTCTACAGGACCGGTCATCTTCGGAGAGCCTGGAACAAACGGACAGCACTCATTCTATCAGTTACTGCATCAGGGAACGGATATCGTGCCGTTACAGTTCGTTGGATACAAGAACAGCCAGATGGAAACAGATGTTGTGATCCAGGACAGCACAAGCCAGCAGAAACTTTGTGCAAATGTAGCTGCCCAGATCGTTGCATTTGCATGTGGTAAATCCGATGAGAACCGTAATAAGAATTTCGAAGGCGGACGTCCATCAAGCATCATTATCGGAGAGCAGGTAAATCCGGGATCTCTCGGTGCACTTCTTGCACACTTTGAGAATAAAGTTATGTTCCAGGGATTTGTATGGAATGTGAACAGCTTTGACCAGGAAGGTGTACAGCTTGGTAAAGTACTTGCAAAACGTGTACTTGCACACGAGACAGATGGTGCACTGAAGGTGTTCAGTGATCTGCTGAATATCTAATAAATTAAATAAGCAATCACTTGTTAGTGTGATTGAATAGTGGTATGATAGTGCTGTTAGGCAGAAATATCTGTTTGACAGCACTATTTTTTTGATGAAAGGAAAATAAAGACGTGACCTATAAAGAAGCGAGGGTATATTTGGACGAGATGTCGAAATACGGAAGTGTACTTGGCTTAGATACGATTCGAGGTCTGTTGCGTGAACTTGGGAACCCCCAGGATGATCTGAAGTTCATACATATTGCAGGAACGAATGGAAAAGGATCTGTGCTTGCATACACTTCAATGATATTAAGTAAGGCAGGATACAAAACCGGGCGATATGTTTCACCGACAGTCATTTCTTATCTGGAGAAGATACAGATAGATGGGAAATGGATCTCTGAATCAGAATTTGCAGAGATCATGGAAGAGATAAAAGAAGCAATTGACCGGCTTGTATGTAAAGGAGAACCTGTTCCGACAGTGTTTGAAGTAGAGACGGCGATGGCTTTTTTGTATTTTAAGAAACAAAAATGTGATCTGGTTGTATTGGAAACCGGTCTCGGCGGAGAGACAGATGCGACGAATGTAATTAAGAATACAGTTTGCGCAGTATTTGCAACGATCAGTGTTGATCATCTGGGGGTGATCGGAGATACCCTGGAAGAGATCGCACAGACGAAATCCGGGATCATCAAACCGGGATGTACGGTAGTGTCAGCAAGACAGCAGGAGAATGTCAGACTGATCCTGCGAAAGAAAGCAGAGAGTCTGAACTGTATATACACAGAAGCAGAGCCGGAACAGATGAGTATCGAAAAAGAAGATTATAAAGGACTTACATTTTCATATAAAAAATATGCGCATATGCAGAACCACATTGCAGGAGAGTGCCAGAGAGAAAATCTTTCTGTGGCACTGGAAGTAATTGAAAGCCTCAGGAAGCTGGGATATCAGATTGAGGAAGGAGCAGTGAGGGACGGTCTTGATGCAACGAGATGGGCGGGACGTTTTACTTGTCTGTCTGAAGATCCGGTTGTGATCGTAGATGGTGCGCATAATGAAGATGCTGCGAAGAAGCTTAAGACATCCATTGAACGGTATTTTACGGGAGAGGAACTTATCCTGATCATGGGTGTATTTAAAGATAAAGAATATGAGAAGATCGTACAGATTCTGTGTCCGTCAGCAAAGCGGGTGTATACGGTAGATCTGCCAAATAAGGAACGTACACTGCCGGCAGAGAAGCTTGCAGAATGTGTAAGAGACTGTATGACAGAACAGTTGAGCGTGTACGCAGAAAAGAGTATTGGAGATGCTGTTGCAAAAGCGTACACTTATGCAACAGAAGACAGTGGGAAACGCGCGGTGATCGCATGTGGTTCATTGTCATATCTAAGTGAAGTAATCCGGTGTATGGAAGGATGCGTACAGAATCCGCAGAGAAAGGAAAGAATATGATAGATCATGAGAAGATAGAACAGGCAGTGCGGCTGCTTCTGGAAGGAATGGGAGAAGATGTGAACCGGGAAGGACTGATTGATACACCGGACCGGATCGCAAGAATGTATGAAGAGATATATGGAGGTATGGATGAGGATGCAGGAAAACATCTTTCTAAGACATTTACCGTTGACAGTCATGAGATGGTAATAGAGAAAGATATTACATTCTATTCGACATGTGAGCATCACCTTCTGCCATTTTATGGGAAAGCACATATTGCTTATATTCCGGATGGGAAAGTTGTAGGATTAAGCAAACTTGCCCGTACCGTGGAGGTATTCGCAAGAAGACTGCAGCTTCAGGAACAGCTTACCGGACAGATTGCTGATGCTTTGATGGAGCATATGCAGCCGAAAGGGGCTATCGTTATGATCGAAGCAGAGCATATGTGTATGACAATGCGTGGGATCAAGAAGCCGGGAAGCCAGACTGTGACAATTGCAAGACGCGGTGTATTTGAGACAGATCCGGTACTGGAAGAGAGATTTTTCCGGATGCTTGGACGATAAAAAGAAAGAGATACAGATGTAGATGAAAAGAGTAACAGAAAGACAAAAAGGGATGCCCCGTCTGAATGCGGTGGTGAATCATGAAGTGTATCAGACATACTATAAGCGTATCTGTGAATGTGAGACGGATAGGGTATTCTGTTGTCATCAGATGAACCATCTTCTGGATGTGGCAAGAATTGCTTACATTAAGAATCTGGAAGAAGGACTTGGATTCGATAAGGAACTGATCTACGTAGCGGCGGTGCTGCATGATATTGGCAAATCTTTTCAGTACAGACAGCAGATTCCGCATGAGATCGCAGGAGAGAGAATAGCAAGGCGGATATTGGATTCTCTTCCGACTGGTTTTACATTTACGGATGAAGAAAAAGCACTGATCTGTCTGGCAGTCAGGGGACACCGCAGACGGCATGAGCATATGAAGCCGATAGAGGAACTGTTCTATGAAAGTGATAAACGTTCCAGAATGTGTCTTTCCTGCATGGCAGAGAAGAAGTGTAACTGGAATGAAGAAGAGAAAAATATGGAGATAATAATATGATCATAGGTGGAAAGAATTTTGATACAGCAAATCATACATACATTATGGGAATCCTGAATGTGACGCCGGATTCCTTTTCCGATGGAGGAAAGTTTAACGGAATGGATGCGGCAATTGCACATGCACACCAGATGGTTGAAGAAGGTGTAGATATCATTGACGTAGGTGGGGAATCTACGCGTCCGGGACATATCCAGATCACGGATGAAGAAGAGATTGCAAGAGTGACGCCAATTATTGAAGTGCTTAAGAAAGAATTTGATGTACCGGTGTCGATCGATACCTACAAAAGTCATGTCGCAGAGGCTGCACTTCAGGCAGGTGCAGATCTTGTCAATGACATCTGGGGATTAAAATATGACAAGAAGATGGCAAGTGTGATCGCAAAGTATCAGGCTGCATGCTGTCTGATGCATAATCGGGAAAAGGCGGAATATCAGGACTTTCTGAAAGATTTCATGGATGATATGAAAGAATGTGTAAGACTTGCAAAAGCAGCAGGCATTGAGGATGACAAGATCATCCTTGACCCCGGTGTCGGATTTGGAAAGACTTATGAGATGAACCTGGAGATTATCGATAAGATGGAGATATTAAATGAACTTGGATATCCGGTATTGCTCGGAACATCACGAAAATCCGTAATCGGACTGACGCTGGATCTTCCGGTGACGCAGCGGGAAGAAGGTACGATGGTTACGACCGTATATGGGGTACAGAAGGGATGTGCATTCGTACGCGTCCATGATGTAGAGAAAAATAAGAGAGCCATTCAGATGACGAAAGCAATCATGCGGGGACACGAAGTATAGAAAGAGTGAGGAATGAGATGAAACCGGACAAGATAAAGATAGAAGATCTGGAAGTATTTGCCAATCATGGTGTGTTTCCGGAGGAAAATGTACTGGGGCAGAAATTTGTGGTGTCTGCGGTTATGTATACGGATACCAGACGGGCAGGACTGACAGATGAACTGACTGCATCTATCCATTATGGAGAAGCAAGTGCATTTATCACAGAGTATTTGAAAAGTCATACGTTTAAGCTTCTGGAGAAGGTTGCGGAAGGACTGGCAGAGGAGATGCTGGTGCGTATAGCAGGTCTGCAGAAGGTGCAGATTGAGATCAAGAAACCGTGGGCACCGGTCGGACTGCCGCTTAAGACGGTCAGTGTAGAGATTGAGCGTGAATGGCATACGGCATATATTGCGCTCGGATCGAATATGGGGGATAGCAGAAGCATTTTGGAAGCCGCGGTACAGGCGCTGGATGAGATGAAGAATACAAAGGTGGAGAAGGTATCGACATTTATCACGACACCTCCGTACGGAGTGACGGATCAGCCGGATTTCTTAAACGGTTGTCTGAAGCTTTCGACATTATTATATCCGGAAGAGTTATTAAAAGAGCTGAACCGAATTGAAAAAGAGGCAGGAAGAGAACGAATCATACATTGGGGACCGAGAACACTGGATCTGGATATTATATTTTATGACGATCTGGTTGCAGAGACGGATGCTTTATGCATTCCACATGTGGAGATGCATAAGAGAGCGTTTGTACTGGAGCCTTTGCATGAGATTGCACCTTATAAACGTCATCCGGTGTATGGGAAGACGGTCAGAGAGATGCTGGAAGACCTCCGGAAATAGAATGACAGAGCATGAACAGGACAGTAAATTTACAAAAAATAAACGACAAGATGGGGAAAACAAGATGGATATTCAGGAGTGGATTATATTTGCAATCGAGTTGATCGGAACAGTAGCGTTCTCAGCATCGGGGGCAATGGTTGGAATTGAGTGCAGCATGGATATATTCGGAGTGATCGTGCTTGGCGTGTCAACGGCAGTTGGTGGAGGTATGGTTCGTGATGTTATACTTGGGAAGGTGCCATCGGCACTTCTGCATCCGGTATATGTGATCTATGCCGTACTTGCTGCGGTGCTTGTGTTTTGTATTATATATTTCCGCAGGAAATATCTGCAGGAAGGTTTTGGCGAGGTCTATGATAAACTTATGTTAGCAATGGATTCTGTAGGACTCGGAATCTTTTCGGCGATGGGAGTGACAAAAGGCATCAGCTGCGGCTATATCGATAATACATTTCTGCTGGTCTTCCTTGGTACAATGACGGGAGTCGGAGGAGGACTCTTGCGTGATACGATGGCAGGAGTTGCGCCGTATATATTTGTGAAACATATTTATGCATGCGCATCCATTGCGGGGGCGTGGATATGTGTGATCATATACAGAAGTTACGGAGAACTTCCGGCGATGGTGGTGTCATCACTGATCGTTATGCTGATACGTTTTCTTGCGGCTCATTACAGATGGAATCTTCCAAGGATCGGAGAGTAGAAATCCAGGAAGGCAAGGAGTATTTTGCAAGATGAGATGAAAAAATATGCAAAATTATGAAAAATTATACTTGACATTTGAAATGACAGGTTTATAATAAGGACTTGTAAAAAACACATATAGTTCACCGAAATTCGTTGATGAGAACAATGCCGTATCTATCGTTATTTCACAGAGAGCCTGCGGTTGGTGGAAGCAGGTAATAAGCAGATAAGGATATCCTCTCTAAGAAGCGGGTTGAAAGCAATATCAAAGTAAACCTCGCCGGTATCCCCCGTTACAGGGAGCATGTATGATAGTACGTGTATGAGAGCTGTAGAAAGATTCTACAGAATTAGGGTGGTAACGCGGATAGATTTCGTCCCTTTTCAGAGTATATTCTGGAAAGGGATTTTTTTTGGTGGACAGTGATTGCTTAAAGGAGGAGAAGAGTAATGAAAGCATTACAAAAAGTAAGCAAATTTTTATCAGACTACACGTCAATTGTTGTAATCGCAATCGCAGTGGTTACATTTTTCCTTCCGTCTATGATGGGCTGGGTAAATCTGGCACTGTTCACAGACATGGTATCGAACAAGTTCACATGTCAGTCTATTATCATTGGTATTATCATGTTCAGTATGGGACTGACACTTACAACGGAAGATTTTAGGATTCTTGCACAGCGTCCGTTTGACATTTGTGTTGGTGCGGTTGCGCAGTATCTGATCATGCCATTCCTTGCATTTGCGCTTTCAAAGGTATTGAATCTGCCGGATGGAATCGCACTTGGGCTGATTCTTGTAGGCTGCTGTCCGGGAGGTGTATCTTCCAACATCATGTCTTATCTGTGCGGCGGGGATGTAGCCTTTTCCGTAGGAATGACAACAGTATCCACACTGGTCTCACCGGTTATGACACCACTCATGGTATCTTTACTGGCAAGCGGTACACAGATCACGATCAAGGGACTTCCGATGTTCGTATCAATCATTGAGACTGTTATCCTTCCGGTTGGTGTTGGATTTTTATTAAATTATCTGTTGGGAAAGAATAAAACATTCCGGGAACTTCAGAAAGTTATGCCGGGAGTTGCTGTTCTCGGACTTGCATGTGTTGTCGGCGGTGTGGTATCTTCGCAGGGAGCCAAGTTCTTCCAGTCAGGTGTTGTGATCTTCGTAGCAGTATTACTGCACAACGGACTTGGATATCTGCTTGGATATGGAGCAGGAAAACTGGTTGGTATGAATACATCAAAGAAGAGAACCATTTCTATCGAAGTAGGTATGCAGAATGCCGGACTTGCAACGAATCTTGCAACTACAACTGCCCAGTTTGCATCTACACCGGAATCTGCGATTATCTGTGCGGTATCCTGTACATGGCATTCCATCTCAGGAACTCTGTTAGCCGGATTATTTGCAATGCATGACAAACGAAAAGAAAAAGTTGCCGGAAATGCAGAGGCAGCAGCACATTAAGCTGCTCTCGGAATGTGTGAAGCAATAAATTATAGAATAGAAACAAAAAAGAAACAACACGGGATGTGCTGTTTCTTTTTTTTGTGTGCGCCAATATGGATAAAGATTATCAACGAAATAAAAAAATAATTTAAATAAAATATTGACTACCGGTCATTTTTGGCTATAATAATAAATGCATAAAGAAAATAAGAGGAGATGGAAATAATGGTCAAAGTTGGCAAATGGATTGCCAAGCACAGAATACTGATGTTGATAATAGGAGTTTTATTAATTATTCCGTCAGTAATCGGCATCGCAAAGACAAAAGTAAATTATGACTTGCTGAGTTACCTGCCGGATCACCTGGAGACGGTAAAAGGACAGGATATCCTGGTAGATGAATTTGGAATGGGTGCGTTCTCCATGGTCGCAGTTGAGAACATGGATATGAAAGACGTACAGAAGCTGGAAAAAGAATTTGAGAAAGTGCCACATGTACAGGATGTACTCTGGTATGACGATGTGGCAGATATCAGTCTTCCGACTGAGATGATCCCAAAAGACATCAGAAAAGCGTTTATCAATGGAGATGCCACGATGATGCTGGTATTGTTCGATGATACGACATCATCTGATAATTCCATGGAGGCACTGACACAGCTTCGTAAGATTGCGAATAAACAGTGTTTCATCAGCGGTATGACAGGTATCGTTACAGATATTAAGAACATTGCAATGAAAGAACTTCCAATCTATGTAGTAATTGCAGCACTTCTGAGTCTGGTAGTTCTGGAGATTACATCAGGATCATTTGTTGTTCCGTTTCTGTTCCTGTTAAGTATCGGACTTGCGATTCTGTATAACCTTGGAAGTAGTATTATACTTGGTGAAACTTCTTATATCACACAGGCATTGACAGCAGTCCTGCAGCTTGGTGTAACGATGGATTATTCCATCTTCCTTCTGAATAGTTATGAAGAGAATAAGAAGAGATTCCCTGGCGAGAAAGAAAGAGCCATGGGGCATGCGATTGCCAACACATTCAAATCAGTAGTCGGAAGTTCCGTTACTACCGTAGCCGGATTCATCGCACTGTGTGTTATGACATTTGCACTCGGACGTGACCTTGGTATTGTAATGGCGAAAGGTGTTGTGATCGGCGTTATCTGTTGTGTAACGATCCTGCCGGCACTGATCCTTGTATTTGATAAGCCGATTGAAAAGACAAGACACAAATTACTGTTAAGCACCATGGATCGTCCATCCGCTTTTATCACAAAGTATTATAAAGTATGGATCGTAGCATTTCTTGTATTATTACTTCCTGCAATTTACGGTAATAATCATACAAAGATCTACTACAACATTGCAGATTCACTTCCTGCAACACTGAACAGTAATGTATCGATCAAAAAAGTAAAAGATGACTTTGGTACAAGTAACATGCACATCGTCATGATGGATAAGAACATGGATGCAAAGCAGAAAAAGAAGATGCTTGAAGAGATTGATGAAGTAAAGGGTGTCAAATGGACAATCAGCATGAATTCTCTGATCGGTCCGACCGTACCGGATTCCATGATCCCGGATGACATGAAAGAGATGCTTCAGAGCGATGATTGTGAACTTGCCTTTGTATGCTCAGAGTATGAGTCGGCAACAGATGAGGTCAATACGCAGATTTCAGCCATTGATAAGATCGTGAAGTCTTATGACAAGAGTGGAATGGTCATTGGAGAAGCTCCACTGATGAAGGATCTGCAGGATGTAACGGATGTGGACTTAGTGAATGTAAATGCTATTTCCATTGCAGCGATTTTCCTTATTATCATGATCATATTCAAGTCGATCTCCCTGCCGATTATTCTGGTAGCGGTAATTGAGTTTGCAATCATGGTTAATATGGCAATCCCGTTCTATCAGGGAACCAGCCTTCCGTTTGTGGCAAGCATTGTAATCGGAGCAATCCAGTTGGGAGCAACGGTAGATTATGCGATTCTGATGACAACCCGTTATCAGAAAGAACGTCAGCGTGGAAGAGAGAAGATGGAAGCAATCAGTATTGCACATAAGACCAGTATGCCGTCTATTATCAGCAGTGGACTGAGCTTTTTTGCAGCAACATTCGGAGTGGCCTGCTACTCACAGGTAGAGATGATCGGTTCGATCTGTACCCTTCTTGCAAGGGGAGCGATCATCAGTATGATCGTAGTTATACTTGTACTTCCGGCGATGTTTATGATTTGACAAGGTAATATGCAAGACCTCGATTGGTTTCCTCGGGGCAAAAAAGAAACCCGCAGAGGTGAAATAGAAGGGAGTTAAATTATGAACAAGAACAGAAAAATCAAACGTAGCCTTACAACTTCGCTTGCTGTTGGAATGTCAGTCATGATGGGAGCGGTTCCGGTTTATGCGGCAGGCAGCACAGATACGCAGGATGTATATAAGGAAGAAACGGTTTATGTCAATGCAGATGCGACAGGAAATAGTGACGAGGTGACGGTATCTGACTGGCTGAAAAATTCTGGAAGTGTATCGGGAAACCTGACTGATGAAAGTATTTTGAAAGAGATTAAGAATGTCAAAGGTGATGAGACATTTACGGAGAATGGAGATCAACTGACCTGGAATACTGCGGGAGAAGATATTTATTATCAGGGTACGACAGATAAGGAACTTCCGGTATCCGTAAAACTGACCTATTTTTTGGACGGCAAGGAAGTAAAACCGGATGAGCTGAAGGGAAAGAGCGGACATCTCAAGATCCAGGTACAGTATACAAATAACGAAAAGAAGACCGTCACAGTGGATGGAAAAGAAGAGGAAGTTTATACACCATTTGTCATGATGACGGGAATGATCCTTCCGAATGAAACTTTCAGCAATGTAACTATCGACAATGGAAAAGTTATTTCAGACGGAAGCCGTAATATTGTAGTCGGATTTGGTATTCCGGGACTGAAAGACAGCCTTGATCTGGATGAAGAGACAACAAAAGAAGCTGAGGATAAAGGCGTAACGATTCCAGAGAACTTTGAGATGGAGGCAGATGTAACTGATTTCACAATGTCTTCCACCTTTACAGTTGCCCTGACAGATCTGCTGGATGATATGGATATGGATAATATCATAGATGTTGATTCACTGAAAGATTCACTGAATGAGCTGGAAGATGCTGCACTGGAACTGGTCAGCGGATCAGGAACACTGGCAGATGGTGCTTCCACACTGGCAGACGGAGTGAGCAGCTATACAGCAGGTGCAGATGAACTGAATGCGGGCATTCAGAAATATCTTGGCAGCAACGGAGAACTGAACGGCAGCGTGACAGAGTATGTCAATGGAGTAGGCAAAGTTGTCAAAGGCGTTAAAGACTATACAAGTGGAACCAATGCACTGGCAAATGGAGTGATTTCCTATGTGGCAGGCGAGCAGAAGATTGCAGCAGGTGCCGCACAGTTATCTCAGTTAAGCAAAGGTTTGGAGCAGGTGCAGACAGCCGTAGATACATTGAGCAAAGCGGCTGACGGAAAAGGAGAGGCGACAGACGATCTGGTGATCGCAGCCAACCAGCTTGCAGCAGGTACAAAGCAGTTACAGGCAGTACTTGGCTCAGAGGAAGTGACAGCACTTCTGACGCAGGTGAATGGTATGGTGACAACCGGAAATGAACTGATTTCTGCAACGGAATCTCTTTCTGCAAGTCTTCAGACAGGAATTGCCACACCGGTAGCCAATATTGCAGCAGCACTGACCGGAATGGAAACACAGCTCAATGCAATCAATACCCAGCTCGGAACACTGCAAAGTGACTGTGAGACAGCGGTTGCAGATGTCAATGCGAAGATTACAGATTACAATACAAAAGTGGATGCAGCACAGGC
>ERZ827043.3595-NODE-3595-length-11035-cov-2.769854_pt1 | contig 11035 bp, 9 predicted proteins | sample MGYA00519923_ERZ827043 | MGnify/ENA primary metagenome ERZ827043 (study PRJEB31778, sample SAMEA3449251) | human gut metagenome | biome: human gut; feature: human-associated habitat; material: faeces | place: United Kingdom | collected 2010/2012 ...
AAGAGGAAAAGGAGCAGTTGCGGGAACGGTCCAATAAGTGCATTTCCCGTTACTGCAATTATGCTGCGCTTGTCATTATATTGGTGGCGCTCGCTTCCTATGTGGTAGGGAGGGGCGATGTATTCTTCGGCCAGTTCGGCATCATGGTTTCCATCGCGTTATTGGCTATAGCGGCCATCAACGATCCAGCACGAAAATAGAACTGCTCTAACGGCCCCTCGGGGCCGTTTTTCGTATGAACGGTTCTAATGTTTCCGGCTTGTTTCAATAATGCCCAACTCGGGTAATAGCGGCGCAAGGAGGCTTATTGGCCTGGCGTTTTGTTATCATAGACTAACAGCGCCTATAGGGTGCGCTTACCGTCTTTTCGTGAAAGGAGTATGAGATGTCGGAAAAGAACGAGGCATTCGAGGAAATCGAGAAGCATCGTGCCGAGATCGACGCAATCGATCAAAAGCTCGTCGCTCTTCTGAATGAGCGAGCCGGTCATTCCTTGGACATCCGAGCCCTTAAGCCCGATGCCCACATGGGTTTGTATGACCCGAAACGCGAGGAAGAGATCTTTGCGCGCGTTGCAACGTACAACGAGGGCCCTCTGTATAACGAAAACCTTACTGAGATCTATCGCGGAATCCTTAAGGTTATGAAAGAGGTACCCTCCCGTGATTAATCCACTTTCCTCACTCCCCAATTACGGCACTCGTACCAACGAGATCACCCTTTACGCTGGTCCCTGCTCTGTTGAATCTGAAGAGCAGTTCAATGAAGTTGCCGAATGCATTGCCGGCCTTGGCCTTACCTGGATTCGCGGTGGCGCCTTCAAACCCCGCACGAACCCCCATTCGTTCCAGGGTCTGGGCGAAGAAGGCTTGCAGATCATGAAGGCTGGAGCTGAAAAGTACGGCCTGAAAACCCTCACCGAGGTAATGGACTCCGCCCATTGCGAAATGGTGCATTCCTATGTTGACGGTCTTCAGATCGGTGCTCGCAACATGCAGAACTTCAGCTTACTGAAGAACGTTGGCAAGGTTACCGCCCAGTCCCACAAGATGGTGTTGCTGAAGCGCGGCCTTGCGGGCAGTATTTCCGAGTGGCTTTCTGCTACAGAATATCTGACCATGGGCGGTAACGACAACATCGTGCTGTGCGAGCGCGGCTTGCGCACCTTCGAAACCGCTACGCGCTTCACGCTTGATATTTCTGCTGTTCCGGTTATTCACAAGCAGTCGATATTTCCTATTTGCGTGGATGTTTCGCATCCCGCTGGAGTACGCGACTTGGTGCCTTCTTTGGCATATGCTGCCGTCGCCGCTGGTTGCGACAGCATTATGATTGAAGTTCACCCGAACCCCACTGAAGCGCTTTCCGACGGTCCCCAGCAGCTTACACCTGCTCAGTTCACCGAACTGGTAGCCCAGCTGCGCGAGATCGCCGCAGTTTTCGGCAAGAAGATCGTCTAGGTTGCGCTGATCTACGATCAGCGCAACTCTCGCATGAGACGTTATGACGCTGCGCGGGATTCTGACGGCACAGCCGCCGCTCCAAGCCCGCTGGACGTGCGAAGCACGCCTGGCACGGTCTTTCGCGGCATCTGTGCTCGCCAGAATCCCGCTCGCTGCTACGTCCGATAACGCGAGTCCATTAACGCCCTTTCGGGCGTTTTTTTGTTTTTGGGTGAAGGAGCTGTCAAATAGGGACTGATGCTTTTAGTGCTTTCGGACAATTTGCAAGCAAAGTGAAATGCGCCAAAAGCCCCATCTTTTTAGATGCTTGCCGCAGGGCGAAAATTCTGTTCAATCAGGACGTTTTTCAAGCCTTATCAGCCAAAACAATGTTAAGGTCGCTCATATCCTTCCGGGAGAAAGGAAGAAAATGCGCCTTTCGAAGAACGTACAATCGCGAGTTGTTGCTGTGTTGGTTTCGCTGTTCTTGGGTTTTGTCATGCCCTGGGTTCTCCAGGCCAACCGGGATTTTCGCGGGGAAGCTCAATTTAAGTTCGACCCATCGGCTATGTTCGCCAGCACGGTTGCTGAGGTTCTTGTTAGCATCGTGTTTGCCGCGGTGTTCGTCGTTTCGCTTCTTTACCTCGCAAATCAATCGAACTCTCGAAAGCTGCTTTTGTTCGCAGGTGTCATATCTCTAGTTGCTTTTGTCGGATTCACCATGACCTATTCGCTTTTCGTTCATGGCAGCGTAGATGGTTGGATCTACTACGCTCTTTCCCAAATGTTTCTTGGCCTAATTCTCGTAGTGGGTTATGTCGTGTCAGCAGTTGTTTGCTCTCATCTCAGGAGTTGGTCCCATTCGAACAAACCGTAGGGATACTGCGGATAGGGTGGGGCATTGCCGCTTGGCGCGGTAGAATAGCAACCCGAAATAAAACGTGAGTGCCGCGCAGGCCTTAAAGCCTGTGCGGTTTGTTGTGTTAGGACGAATTGCATGCCCATCGATCTTGATACCCTGAATGGCCCTCAGCGCGAAGCGGTGCTGTGCACGGAAGGCCCTCTGTTGGTTTTGGCGGGTGCCGGTTCCGGTAAAACCCGCGTACTTACCCATCGCATTGCCCATTTGGTGGAAGATCTGAACGTTGCCCCTTGGCAGATTATGGCCATCACGTTTACCAATAAGGCCGCTGCTGAAATGCGCGAGCGTCTGCAGAGCCTTATCGGTGGCGGCGCGCGTGGCATGTGGGTTTCCACCTTCCACAGCATGTGTGTGCGTATCTTGCGCACCGACTGCGAGCGCGTAGGGTTCGCCAAGGGCTTCACCATCTATGATGACAGCGATTCAAAGCGCCTGGTCGAACAGATCATGGATGAGCTCAACATCGACAAAAAGCGCTATCCCATCCCTGCGCTCCGTAACCGTATTTCGCAGGCAAAGAACGACCTGCAGGTGGCAGAAGTGTTTGCCGAAAAGACATCCGACCAGGTAGGCCAGGTGGCTGCGCGCGTGTACACGCGCCTACAGGAGCGCCTGCGTCAGCTAAATGCCTTCGACTTCGACGACTTGCTGCTGTACACCTGGCTTCTGTTGAAGAACCACCCCGATGTGTTGGCTGCCTATCAGAACCGTTTCCGTTACCTGATGGTGGACGAATATCAGGACACCAACCACGCTCAGTATGTGCTTACCCAGCTCTTGGCGGCAGCGCATAAGAACATCATGGTAGTAGGCGACGACGACCAGTCAATTTACTCGTGGCGTGGCGCTGACCTGCGCAATATTCTCGATTTCGAGAAGGATTACCCCGAAGCCTGCGTGGTGAAGCTGGAAGAAAACTACCGTTCCATGGGCAATATTCTGGCGGCAGCAAATGCGGTAATTGCCAATAACCTTACGCGCAAGCCCAAGAAGCTGTTCACCTCAAAGCCTGCGGGCGACAAAATCTCGGTGTACAGCGCAACCGACGAACGAGATGAAGGTCGTTGGATTGCATCGGAAATCGAGCATCAGCACGGCGAAGGCATGTCGTACAACCAAATTGCGGTGTTCTACCGCACCAATGCGCAGAGCCGTATGCTTGAAGATATGCTGATGCGCGCCGGTGTGCCGTATAGGCTTATCGGCGGTACGCGCTTCTTCGATCGCGCGGAAATCCGCGACGTAATGGCGTACTTGAATCTGGTGGTCAATCCCGCCAACGACGTTGCCGCTCATCGCGTTATCAACGTGCCCAAGCGCGGCATCGGCAAAACCACGGTAGAGCACATCGATTACGTTGCTCGCGAAACGGGTATTACGTTCTTGCAGGCTGCCGAGCTGTGCATTGCCGACGATCAAATTCGCTCCGCAACGCGCAAGGCCATTGCGGAATTCATGGCGCTTATCCACGAGGCCCAGGGCTATGCCGGCGATCTTCGCAAGGTGGTTGAGGCCATCGTAGACAAGGCAGGACTTATTCGTACCCTTGAAGCGGAAAACTCCGACGATGCCGCCGGTCGCATCGAGAACATTCAGGAGCTCTTCGGCGTAGTAGACGAATACGCCCAAACGCACGACGATGCCGATGCACTGTTCGAGCCTCCTACGGCAGAAGACGCGCTTGAGGCAGACGACGAGCCGCCCGTGCGCACCTTCCAGGCAAATTCCTTGCCTGACTTCGTGGAATGGGTAACGCTGCGTACCGACATGGATACGGTGGCAGAAGACGGCGAAGCCATCACCATGATGACCATCCATGCCGCAAAGGGCCTGGAATTCGACTGCGTATTTGTGGCGGGCATGGAAGAATCGCTGTTCCCTCACGGAAATTCGTCCCAAGATTCGCAGGGCTTGGAAGAAGAACGCCGCTTGGCTTACGTTGCCATCACCCGTGCGCGCAAGAAGCTCTACCTTACCAACGCCTTCACGCGACAGATTTTCGGTCAGTCAAGCGCCAACCCGCCTTCGCGCTTCATCGGTGAAATTCCGCTTGAATTGCGCAAGGGAATCGGAATGGGCTCTGCTGGATTCTCTGGTTCTGGCTGGGAAAAGCGCGGTAGCCGTCGCGGCATTGCCGGCTCTGGTTCCGAGGCGGGTGGCGGTCGTGTGTTCGGCCAGTCGAGCGCTTCAGGGTCGCGCCCTCGTCAGCAGGCGCGCCCTGCGGTGAAGCCCGAAGCCCAGAAGAAGGCGGCAGCGAAGATGACGTTTACTAAGGGCGATACGGTCGACCACAAGGTGTTTGGCCGTGGCACCATCACCAAGGTGGACGGCGATACGCTGCATGTACGCTTCAGTCGCACCGGCCAAACCAAGAAACTGCTGAAGGACTACGCACCTATCGTAAAGATCGGTTGATGCTGTGAAGGAGCTGGGCGGCAAATGCCCTAGAAGGCTTTTGGCGAAGGCCGCACGTAAACGTGCGGCCTTCTTTCATTTCGCGTTACAATAGATAAGTTCTACACGTTTGCGCGCACCGAAGCGCGCTTGTTGAGGAGGCTACATGGCTAACCAGGTTTTTATCGTAGGTCATAAGAACCCAGACAACGACTCAGCAGCGGTGAGCTACGCATATTTGAAGAACGCCCTTGAGGCAAAGAAGGCTGAGCCGGAGGCAGAATATGTTGCCTGCTGCCTGGGCCCGCTTCCTCAGGAATCCGCAACTATCCTTGAGCAGGTTGGCCTGCCCGCTCCGAAGCTTATCGAAAAGGTTGGCGAAGGCGACAAGGTTATCCTGGTTGACCATAACGAGTCCACCCAGATGGTTGACGGCATTGCCGATGCTGAAATCGTTGAGGTTGTAGACCATCATCGCATCGCTGGCGATGTGGTTACCGGCAACCCCATCCTGTACCTGAACATCCCCGTTGGCTCTACGGCAACTATCGTAACCAAGCTCTATGAGCAGCTTGGTGTTGAGGTAACCCCTGCTATTGCTACGGTGCTTCTTTCCGCGATTATGACCGATACCGTAATTACCAAGAGCCCCACCTGCACTGATTACGACTTGGTTCAGGCAGAAAAGCTTGGTGCCATCATTGGCAAGAAGCCTACCGAATTCGGTCTTGAGGTATTTAAGATGCGCGGCGGCGATCTTTCCGTTGAAGAGCTGTGCACGCACGACTCCAAGGAATTCAAGAAGGGCGACGACGTATACATGGTTGCCCAGCACGAAACGGTAACGCTCGATGTTGCCATGGAGCGCGAGGCCGAATACCGCGAGTTCCTGCGCCAGAAGGTTGCCGAAAACGGCTACAAGTTTGCTCTTCTGCTTGTTACCGACATTTTCAACGAGGGCTCCAAGTTCATCTGCGAAGGCGACGTTGCTCCCGTATCCGAAGCATTCGGTATCGACGCTACGAAGGCTGAATGGGTAGACGGCATCCTGTCTCGCAAGAAGCAGGTTATTCCGCCTCTGTCATAGGAGACGTTACGACGTTGCGCGCCATTCTGGCGGCGTAGGGAAATTTCAAAGGGCTAAGCATGAGACAAAGATCTACGCTTAGCCCTTTTCAATTCCCTCCGCACTCATCAGAATGACACTCGCATTCGGATTCCAAGGCAACAAAAAACGGGCACCCGATTGGGTGCCCGTTTCGTTTCGGTAGGGAAGTGCTTGTTGCTTACTTCAAGTCTTCCAGCTTGCCGTGCTTTTCGTAGCGGGTAAGACGGCTGATCTTGTTGTTGTCGTCTACGAATACCACGTGAGGTGCATGCTCCGGATCGGCGAACTCTTCGGGAGTCATCTGGCAGTAGTTCATGATGATTACCTTGTCGCCTACGGTAACCAAGTGGGCAGCTGCGCCATTCAGGCAGATTACGCCACTGCCAGGCTCGCCGGCGATAACATAGGTTTCAAGACGATTGCCATTGTTGCAATCGGAGATGGTAACCAGTTCGTATTCCTGGATGCCGGCTGCTTCCATCAGTTCAGAGTCGATGGTGATGGAGCCGATGTAATCAAGTTCCGCCTGGGTGACGGTTGCACGATGAATTTTGCCCTTAAGCACATTCAGCAGCATAAGGTTTGAACCTTCCTTCTTCGCATGATATTCCACTCGAGGTTTCACTGCGTAGTAGCCATTATGCGCGGTTGCGCATAACCTGCCGTATTCTTGCGCAATATTGCGCTGTGTGCAAGCTTATTCGTCAAAATCGAACAAGTAATTGTCGATAAGGCGAGTTTTTCCGATATAAACGGCAATAGCAACCAGGCCAGATTCGCCGAGCGAATCAACGGGCTGCATGTTGCCCAAGTCAACTACCTCGATGTAGTCGATCTGTGCCAAAGGCTCTGCTTCGATGATTTCGCGAACGGCAGTGCGAACGATATCCGCATTGCGCTCGCCACCTTCAATAAGATCCTGTGCTGCAAAGATGGAGCGGGAAAGGCACAGTGCTGCCTTGCGCTCTTCTGCGGAAAGATAGCTGTTGCGAGAGCTTTTTGCCAGACCATCCTCTTCGCGAACGATGGGGCAGCCGTATACCTTCACGTTCATGTTGAGGTCGGCAACCATGCGCTTGATGATGGCAAGCTGCTGGGCATCCTTCTGGCCGAAGAATGCCTTGTCGGGCTGCACGATGTTGAACAGCTTGTTAACAACCGTGCATACGCCGCGGAAGTGGCCGGGGCGTTTTGCGCCACAAAGCGTGTCGGTCAGAGTTTCCATAACTACATAGGTGTTGTAGTTCTTGGGATACATTTCTTCGGGCTCGGGATGGAACACCACGTTAACACCCTTTGATTCTGCGATAGCCGCATCGTGTTCCAGGTCGCGGGGGTAGTTGTCGTAGTCTTCGTTGGGGCCGAACTGAATGGGGTTCACGAAGACGCTGGTAACTACGCGGTCGCATTCCTTTACGGCACGCTCCATCAGCGACATATGACCTTCGTGCAAAGCGCCCATGGTGGGCGTAAGACCGATGGTGAGCCCCTCAGCTTTCCATTCAGCGACCTGTGCCTTCATTTCGGCAACAGTGGTGATGATTTTCATTGTTTTCCTTTCGTCGTTCTGTCGAACGACGAAGGATCGCATGAGGCGTCCTTACGCTGCGCGGCGCCCCAATAAGCATCTTGCCTCTCAATCGTCGCTCACGTACGAAGTACGCTTCGCTCCTTTTTCGGGGCAATCTATCTTATTGGATGCGCCGCTCGCTGACGTATATGCAATCCCTCGTTTGATTTCCGTTGGTACTAGGATAGCGCTCTTTAAAAGAAAAGGCCGAGTTTGCTCTCAGCCTTTTCTTTGGATTAGTAAAGTTTTTCCAGGGCTTCTTCGTCGATCTTGAAGGTGTGCTCTTCTGAAGGGAAGGTGCCAGCCTTGACTTCTTCGTCGTATGCCTTGAAAGCGGCGGTCATTTGCGGGCCAATATTGCCGAAGTGCTTTACGAATTTAGGTTTAAAATCGCTGAACAAGGCGAGCATGTCCTGATAGACCAGAACCTGGCCGTCGCAACCTGCACCTGCGCCAATGCCAATGGTGGGGATGTCGAGCTTTTCGGAGATGATAGCGGCAAGCTTTGCGGGAACGCATTCCAGCACAACGGCGAATGCGCCTGCTTCCTGGACTGCCAAGGCATCTTTGACCATCTGTTGGGCCGCTTCAGCTGTTTTGCCCTGTACCTTGAAGCCACCGAAAGCATTGACCGACTGAGGCGTAAGGCCAATATGGGCACATACGGGAATGCCCGCCTTGGTGATGGCCTTGATCTGCTCGGCAACGCGCACACCGCCTTCGAGCTTTACCGCGTTGGCGCGCCCTTCCTTCATCAGACGACCGGCGTTGATAACAGCCTGTTCGACCGATACCTCGTAGCTCATGAATGGCATGTCACCGACGACAAGCGCATTCTTAGCGCCGCGGGCTACGGCGGCGGTGTGATGGATCATGTCTTCCATCGTTACCGAAAGTGTATCTTCGTAGCCGAGCATAACCATGCCCAGGGAATCTCCGACAAGGATCGAATTGATTCCGGCTTCGTCAACCAACTTTGCGGTGGAGTAGTCGTAAGCAGTCAACATAGAGATCTTGGTGCCCTCATTCTTCATCTTCTTGAATGTGGCAACAGTATTCTTCATGTTCCCCTTCTTTCTCTTACGTTGTGCAGCTCCTTACTATATATAAGTAACGCGCTGCACCTTGAAGGCGAAGCGCGCGTCGGAGCTGCGTTGTTTCGATGCCTGTATTGTACACGCAGGCTTGTGTTTCGGAATGGTTTCGGGAATGTTCTGCCGTTCGGCATCTATAAGCGGTAAATAGCTCTTCTCGCATCGGATAAAAAAGTCCAGAATTATTTGAAAAATGGAAGGGAATTACTGAGCGCCGATACATTAATCGCTCATTTACCAGCGAAAACGGATTGTGAAGAGATAGATACGCCCGGGTGCGTGGCGTTTGACAAGGTATATACCCGGTGATAAAGTTCATTTTCGCGTTTCGGGTAGAAACGTATGTTTTCGCGTGCGTATCTGCAGAACGCACAGAAAGCAAAGTTAGTAAGTGATAGTAAAGAAAAGGAGCTGAAGCTTTGCCTACTATCAATCAGTTGGTCCGTAAGGGCCGCGCCAAGCAGGTCGACAAGCAGAAGACCCCGGCGCTCAAGGGCAACCCCCAGAAGCGTGGCGTTTGCACCCGCGTGTACACCACCACCCCTAAGAAGCCTAACTCGGCACTTCGTAAGGTTGCTCGTGTCCGTCTCGTAAACGGCATGGAAGTTACCGCATACATCCCCGGCGAAGGTCACAACCTCCAGGAGCACTCCATGGTGCTTATCCGCGGCGGTCGTGTAAAGGACCTTCCTGGTGTTCGTTATAAGATCATCCGCGCTGCTCTCGACTGTGCAGCTGTCGACAGCCGTCGTCAGGCACGCAGCCGCTATGGCGCTAAGAAGCCCAAGAACTAAGTAACCCTCGCGATTCAGTTAGTCGCATAAACCGAAAGGAAGATATATGCCGCGTCGTGCAGCAGCAGTCCGCCGCGAAACGCAGCCGGACGCTAAGTACAACAACCGTTTGGTCACGCAGCTGATCAACAAGGTGTTGCTTGACGGTAAGAAGTCTACCGCAGAAGGTATCGTTTACGATGCATTCGACATCGTTGCAGAGAAGACCGGCCAGGACGCCCTGACCGTATTCAAGAAGGCAATGGACAACATCCGCCCCACGCTCGAGGTTAAGCCCAAGCGTGTTGGTGGCGCTACCTACCAGGTACCCATGGAGGTTAACTCCCGCCGCGCAACCACCCTCGCTATTCGCTGGATGGTTGACTTCTCCCGCAAGCGCAAGGAAAACACCATGAAGGAGCGTCTCGCAGGCGAAATCATGGACGCAGCCGAAAACACCGGCGCATCCATCAAGAAGCGCGAAGACCTCTACAAGATGGCAGAATCCAACCGTGCATTCTCGCACTATCGTTGGTAGGAGAAGGAATAATGGCTAAGACTTCTCTGGAGCATACTCGCAACATCGGCATTATGGCTCACATCGATGCCGGTAAAACCACCACTACCGAGCGTATCCTGTACTACACGGGCAAGACGCACAAGATCGGTGAGGTTCATGATGGCGCAGCTACCATGGACTGGATGGTTCAGGAGCAGGAGCGTGGCGTAACCATTACCGCTGCAGCTACCACCTGCTTCTGGAAGAAGGATGGTCAGGAATACCGCTTCCAGATCATCGACACCCCCGGCCACGTTGACTTCACCGCTGAGGTAGAGCGCTCCCTGCGCGTACTCGACGGCTCCGTGGCTGTATTCGACGCAGTTGCCGGCGTACAGCCTCAGTCCGAAACCGTATGGCGTCAGGCTGACCGCTATGGTGTACCCCGCATTGCCTACATCAACAAGTACGACCGTGTTGGCGCTGACTTCTTCCATGCAATTCAGACCATGCGCGACCGTCTTGATGCACCTGCTGTTGCCGCTCAGATGCCCATGGGCGCTGAGGACAACTTCTGGGGCGTAATCGACCTGGTTACCATGACCGCATGGGACTTCAAGGCCGACGACAAGGGCATGACCTACCCTGAGCCTATGGACGAGATTCCCGCTGAGTTCAAGGAAGACGCAGAGCTCTACCATCAGGAACTTCTCGAAGCAGCTGCAGACTGCGACGACGATCTGATGGAAAAGGTCCTCATGGAAGAGGAAGTTTCCGTTGAGGAACTCAAGGCTGCTATCCGCAAGGGCACCATCGCTTGCAAGCTCCATCCTGTATTCGTAGGTTCTTCCTACAAGAACAAGGGTGTTCAGGAGCTTCTCGACGCTGTTGTCGATTACATGCCTTCTCCTATTGATGTTCCTGCTATTAAGGGCACCAACCCCGAGACTGGCGAAGAAGACGAGCGTCCTTCCGATCCGAAGGCTCCCTTCTCTTCTTTGGCATTCAAGATCATGACCGACCCGTTTGTTGGCAAGCTTACTTACCTGCGTGTATACTCCGGTACTCTTGACTCCGGCTCCTACGTGGTAAACGCTTCTAAGGACAAGAAAGAACGCATCGGTCGTCTTCTGCAGATGCACTCCAACAACCGTATCGACGTTGACACTTGCTCTGCTGGCGACATTGTTGCTGTAGTTGGTTTGAAGAACACCACCACCGGTGACACGCTCT
>ERZ827043.3596-NODE-3596-length-11029-cov-12.980864_pt1 | contig 11029 bp, 9 predicted proteins | sample MGYA00519923_ERZ827043 | MGnify/ENA primary metagenome ERZ827043 (study PRJEB31778, sample SAMEA3449251) | human gut metagenome | biome: human gut; feature: human-associated habitat; material: faeces | place: United Kingdom | collected 2010/2012 ...
CGGAAGAATAAAATTCATGTTGCTCCGCTTCATTATCTGCATTAGGGATAATGAATGAAAATGGAAGATATTTGTTTTCAAAGAAGTCTTCGGTTACTTCGTAGTCTACAGAATTATACTGTTGGGGAGTTATAGCATTTCGTACATTGCGTTCTATAGGACCTCTATCAGCAAACATACGTAATGACCAGTTAATGTATTCGACATCTGGTTCATCAACATCTTCCTCCGCAGCACCATCCGCCATATTTACCTCATCACCATTACGTTGAAAAGCATCTTTTTTGGGGTAAACTCCAAAATAAGCCAATAAAATACTAGATAAACGTTGTTGCCCATCTAATATTAAATTATGATTCATCCCATCCTTATTGCATACTCCAATTGTCACAGGAGGTACAAAAATTTCCTCATTCAACCCTCTCACAAATTCTTTCACTTGTTCTTCTGACCAAACAAAGCTTCGCTGATAAGGAGGTAACTCCAAATTTTGTTTCAATAGTAATTCAATCCAATGCTTTAGAGAGTATTCTCCGTAGTAAACTTTCTTATCCATTTAGTTCTTTACTTATTGGTTATATTATATCTTTATATATTGATTATTCAAATCGTCCAAGTTTATTATTTGTTGGCAATAAATGACTATATCACATTAAATGTACCTTCTGGAGCGTTTTCAAATGTACCACTTCGAATATGGTCGCTTTCGGTTCGGCAAAGTTATTATTTTTTTCGATTTTTCCTTCTCATTGAGTCACCTTTGAGTTCAATCCGAACTGCGTTAGCGGTGAGGCGATCCATGATGGCGTCAGCCAAGGTTGGTTCATTGATGTAGTCATACCATTTTGAGACAGGAAGCTGTGATGTCACGATCACTGATTTCCTCTGATAGCAGTCCTCAAGTATCTGCAGCAGGGCCAGACGCGAGTTGTTGTCGAGCGGTTGCAGTCCGAAGTCATCAAAGATGACGAGGTCATTTCTCTCGATATGATTGATGACCTTAAGAAGACTTCCGTCGAGTTTGGCGAGCGCTATCCGCTCGACGAACTTGTTCATGGAAAAGTATTCCACTCTGTGTCCCATGAAGCATGCCTGCCTTCCGATAGCACATGCCAAGAAGGACTTTCCGCATCCTGTCTTGCCGTCAATGAGTAGATTCTCCGCCCTGTCAATGAAGGTGCAGTCCATAAGCGCTGCATCTCCTTGTTCAGGTTCCTCTCCTCCGAGCAGATGACATCTTCCATAACGGCGTTATAGCGCAGTTTGCTGGTCTTCAGGTACATCTCAGTCCGCTTGCGGTTCCGGTACTGCTGTTCGGCTTCGGCAAGCCTTGCCATGAATGTGTCCAAAGTTGGCCATTGGTTTACGAGCATGCCCTGAAGGGTCTTGTAGCATCCTGCCATGCCCTTGAGTTTGAGTCCCTCCAACTGGAGGATTGTTTCTTGTGTGTTTATTAGTTTGTATTTATTTGCGTGCCAGCGTGGATATCCTATTGATATGCAGACGACCCTCTTACGTTGTCATTCTTCGGCATGTATGGCATCATATCCGATTGTGCCGGAGGCGTGTCGTCAAGATTGTTCCTAAGTATTGCTTCGATGCGTTTATATGTAGAGGCCGTCTTTGGCTCTATTCTTCTGCAGGCCGCCTCAAGACGTTCCGCCCCGTATTTTCCGGCCAGGCGAAGGACACCTTGGCAGGAACGGTAGGCCTGCTGTACAAACAAAGCGGACTTAAGGATACAATCAATGGATTCACGCGTATGGGGGCCCACTTGGCTGGCCTTTGACAGCAGATAGGCGGCATTTATTTCCTTTGAACGCTTGTATGCTATATGCTTCTCTGGCATGTGCGATTCAACTGTCGTGTATCCGTCGGAGTGCTTCCTGTCGTGAGCCGCGATTCTGTCTAGACCAATCCAGACTTCCACCTTCTCCGCATCGTATATAACCTTGGCTTTCTTGCCTATATGCTGATAGGGTACGCTGTAGAAGTGGTTCTTGTCGACTTGGAAGTGATAGGTGGAGTTGATGGTGATTTCCTTGGTATACTTCAGGAGGAATGGCTTTGGAGGCAACGGTAGCATATAGGAACGTTCCTCTCGTTCATACTGTTCCCTGCGGCTGTATGTCTTGTTCTTGCGGGTCTTGCTGTTGAACATATCGTTCAACTCATCCAACTTGCTGTTGAGCTCATCATAGGAGAAGAATGTGTCACGACAGATACGGCTGTAGTAGTACCTGTATGTCTGATTGACAAGGCTTTCGGCTGGACCTTTATCCCGTGGCTTTTTGGAGCGGCATTCATCCAGCTCGGTACCGTTGTGAAGACACCACTGGCTGGCGGCTTCATTCAGAGTTGGCTCATAACGGTCAGTTTTCTTTATCCACTGACGCATGTTGTCCGTCTTTGAGATCTCTGCCACACCGCCAAAGTATCCGACGGCCCTTGAAAGCGATTGGAAGAGATATTCCATCTTTGCACTTGGCAATGCGGTCACATAGCTGAGCATTGAGTACGGCAGGACACACACCAGTACAATCGCCCGTATCGCTTCTCCGGTATCTTTATCGACTATCCACAGATTGTCGCCGGCGGAGTCAAACTGCATCTCACGTCCTGTCTCGTACGCATTATGGTACTTGTAGTCGTGGTTCTTTTCGTATTCCTGGATGATTGCCTTGAACTGTGTATACCCGTAAGGGTTGTCCGTGCTCCTAAGATATTCCTCGTACAGAATGTCATAGGTCATGTGCTTGCGCCTCATGTCCTTTGCGTAGCCTTCAACATTCTCCTGCATAAAGGCATACCTGTCTGCGTCCCTGCCACGATGGCCATCGCCTTTTTGCATGATTGCCTGCAGCTCAGCATCGTTCAAGGAAAGGAGAACAGCCATACTCCTGCCGGTCGCTTCAGCGCGGTCTCGATAGTTCCTTAGAGATGTGCGGCTGAGTTGCAGCTTTCGTTCCATCTCTCGTAGTGATGTCCCGCGTGAGAGCTCGCGGATGATTACTCTGATGTCTGTCATTGTCGCTTTTACGTTTGCCATAACCCTGTGGTATTCTTATTACCACAAAGTTACATTGTCAAACCGTTTGCGACCATTCCAAAGGTCTGCCCCAACCATGCTGGCACTGGTTAACTGGGGGTACATTTGATTCCGCTACAGGCGGTACATTTCAAAGTGATACGGGTGGTACATTTCATTCTGATACGCCCGGTACATTTGAAAGTGATATGGACGGTACATTTAAAGTGTCGCAATCACATCCCGTTTTCATAGAGGTAAATCCAAATGGTACTCAATCATCGGTGCAACGCGATGAGCCGATGAAGGTTTGTGAGATCCGCATCCGGTTCAACAATGGTCTGGTTATGAGTCGCAAGGGCGGTGATGTGGAGGAGGTCATAAGTGCAATCCGCAAGATTCTGAACTGACAATGATATCGATAAGGTATCGACGGCCTTTGCGGAATCATCAGTGAAGACTTAGGTCACAATCCCCGGAAGCCCAAAAGCGTATATGTGTTTAGCGGGCGCAACCCCAGAGTGAAAAAGGTTCTCATACGCGAATACAATCGCTATGAACTAACGACAATCCAGTTACTCAGGGACAGTAGAGAAATGTCTGAAAAGCTTCAACCTCCTTAATAAGTTGTTCGATAATGTGATATAAATTTCGCAACCCTAATAAAGGAGAAAAAGGATTCCCCCAACCACCATTGAAAGAATGGAAATTTGATTATATTTGCACATTTAGAGACTCCGTGAGATCGGCTACGGACACACTCGATGAAACGCTACCCAAAAATAAAGACTAAAATGGATATAACAGATATAAACACCTTACTTCAGGTCGGAGAACGCATTTCATTCGAATGTAAGAAATGCGAGAATCAAATTCCTAAATCAGTATGGAAGACTTATTCATCCTTCGCAAACACTGTAGGAGGAATCATAGTGCTTGGCATAACCGAGCATATGGAAGAACCAGACCAAGCAAAAAGATTTGAAATAACCGGTGTTAATAATCCAACGAAATTAAAAAAGGAGTTCTTCGATACCTTGAACAGCAACAAAGTAAACCGAAATATCCTTATCGAAGAAGATGTTGATATAGTTGAATACGAAGGACATTCTCTGTTGGTTATCAATATTCCGCAAGTAGATTATCGACAAAGGCCAATCTATATCAACGGTAATATGATGAACGGCTCTTTTAAACGGAACTATGAGGGCGACTACCATTGTACCGAAGATGATGTAAAGGCAATGATTCGGGATGCCAACGACAGCGGCAATGATTCTGTTCTTATGGAGAATTACACGATGGACGACATCGATGCTAATACTCTTGCAGCGTACCGCAATAGATTCCGCACAGCTAACATGGATCATGTTTGGAACGACTACTCAGACAAGGACTTCTTGCTGAATATGGGAGGCTATATAATTGACAGGAATACACATCGAGAGGGATTGACCCTTGCCGGTTTGCTGATGTTCGGTAAAGGATTGTCCATTAGAGAGCGGTTTGACAATATTCGTATGGACTATATAGACATGACGAACCTGCAGCCTGATAGTCGATGGAGTGACCGCCTGACATACGATGGACGATGGGAAAACAATCTGTACAACTTCTTTATGACAGTGCAGTCCAAATTAATCAAAGACTTGAAGCGCCCGTTTAGATTGGAAGGTATGGAGCGAATAGATGACACTGCCATTCATAAAGCAGTGCGAGAAGCATTGACCAATCTTGTGATACATTCTGACTATATGATAACCGGAGTGTTGAAAGTTGAGAAGCACGATGATTGTTTTGTATTCTCAAATCCTGGCTCCCTGAAAATTCCTGTAATGGATATTTATACCGGAGGACACTCCAAAGCCCGCAACCCTAATATGCAGGCAATGTTCAGGATGATAGGTTTTGGTGACAACATAGGTTCTGGATTTCCAACAATACTAAATGCTTGGAAAAAAGAAAATTGGCGTCAGCCTTGTCTTATTGAAAATCAGGATTTGCACTTGGTGGAATTGACACTCACTATGGCATCATTGATACCAGACGAATGCCACATAGCACTTCACGACATATATGGTAGCGACTACGAGAAGCTTAACAAGGAGGAGCAATTAGTTTTGGCAACAGCCTTTACCGAAAAATGCACATCAAATTACCGTATGCAGCAATTACTCGGTAGAAATTCATTGGATGTCGGAAAAACATTGTACGCCTTGGTCGGAAAAGGTATGCTTGTACCTGCCAACAAAGGTCGTTGGACTTCTTACTCCTTGAATTCTGAATATATAGAAAAGTCAAGGAGTAACAGTCAAGGAGTAAAAAGTCAAGGAGTAAAAAGTCAAGGAGTCAAGTCAAGAGAAGTGAAAAGGCAGGAAACAATACAAAAACTGATGAGCTATTGTAAAGAGCCTCGAACTCTACAGGAAATATCAGAACATCTAGGATATTCCGACAAATATAGGATGAAGCGCTTTTACATTGATCCATTACTTGGCGATGTATTGACAATGACTTCTAAAGAAAGTAAAACAGACCCTAATCAGAAATATGTGGTCAAGGAGAAATAAATACATAGCTCAACCTTTCAACAATATAGTAGGATTTATCAAATCAAAAGAGTATAAGTAGGGACTGTCGTGAAATGCCGAAAAAAGTTTTTAACTTTCCTAATGAATTGATTGATAATGTAATAGGAATTTCGTAACTTTGATAAAGGGAAAAAGAATTCCCCCAACCACCGACTAAAGTGAAAAATTGTGGGAATCGCAAAATTAATCTGCATGTCGAAAGTACGAAATTTTCTGAAATAGTGCCAAACATTGCGTTTCCAGAGTTCAATTTTTATGAGTTCATCATCTCCTTCCTGACACGGAAAATTGCAGTCAATGCGGAGCTCATGTGGGGGAACTGTATCCTAGCCATGAAAAACAGACAAGAAATCTGGCCGAAACGACCGGAAACAGATATAAAATTGAAATTTTGATGAGTCGGACGCAGAAATTGAAGAAATTGTCCGCTGCTTCGCTCTGATTGATAACATTAAACGACAATCCCTATATGATGATATCTGCCAGTTTTTTGATTCCAAAGCGTGATTTTTTCACGTGATATTTTCACGCTTAATTTTTTTTATTATATTTGCATTGTGATTGGCTATTGGCTCGTGTGGATTACTGTTTGATAATTAATTCAATACAATTATATGATACTGCGCGTTATATTGAAGAATTTCCTGTCTTTCAATGATGAGGTTCAATTTGACATGTTTCCTAATATGAAGAGGACATCATTGTCCGACCATATTTCGATGCTTAATGGAAAACTGCCTGTATTGAAAATGGCTGCCATATACGGAGCCAATGGCGCTGGAAAATCCAATTTGTTGAAGGGTATCAATTTTCTGAAAGCAATGGCATTGGACAAAAGTTTCCTTGACAAGGAGACTTTTAGCAAGTACGTCTTTGCTCTTAAGGAGCATGCAGGATCAGAGCCTATGGAGCTGACTATAGAATTCGTGACAAAAACTGGTATTCCATATATATACTCGGTAGATATCATGAATACCGGGATTGTCTTCGAGACATTACAGATCTCTGGTTTGGGTTCAGAGGAAAACCGCAATGTTTTCACACGCAAAGAGGGAAAAATCGTATACGCAGTAACGCCTTCTGAAGAAGTGAGCAATATCGTTCAGGGATGGATAGAGAAAAATCCGTTTTCCAGTCTTTTGACTATAAACAATGACATGCCGGTATTGACCGATGGAAACATCAGCATTGCACAAAAATGGTTTGAAGACGAACTTACAATAATCGGTCTGCATTCTTTCAATCCCTCATTGATTGGAATTTTCAAAAACAACAAAGATATCAATCAATTTGCTTCGGACCTGTTTAAGGTGCTTGGACTTGGTATTGACAGCGTCAATGTAGAGACTGAGAATTTCGAAGATTGGATGAGTACTCATGACATCAGTAATCTGCCAGTGGAGAAACTTAAAGAAATGCGTTCCGGGGTACTGTCGGAGGTCGTTGATTTCAGAAATACTAGATCCATCAGTGTGGAAAATGGCGTGCAGAAGATAAGTCAGATGCTGTTCCGGCAATTTGGAAAAGACGGATTCTCAAAAGACATGGATATCCAGGCACAGTCTGACGGCACTGTCAGATTATTGTCTCTTGTTCCGGCATTGTATGACGCGATGAAATCTGCCACGACTGTAGTCATTGATGAACTTGACCATAGCATACATCCACATTTGGTCAGGGAACTTGTCCGTTTTTTTTCCATGCAGAACACAAATGGACAGCTCATTTTCACAACGCATCAGACATGTTTGCTAAATCAGGATTTTTTGCGTACCGATGAAGCTTGGATGGTGGAAAAAAAGGATGGAGGAAGCCACATGTATTCATTAAACGACTTCAAGATTCACAACACGATCAACATTGAGAACGGATACATGGAAGGCCGTTATGGCGCTATCCCATTTATTGGTCAATTGAATATGTAAGATGTTATGGATTTATCTAAACTGACCTATTCAAAAAACGACTCAAGATTAACTCCGGAACCACCTGTACTTCAACCTATAGCTAAAAATGAAGAGGATGGTCTGGTGCATGAATCGTCAGGCGTGGCCCCGGCATACCAAAAGTCTGAGAAAGGACAAGGGCTGCAACCATATCAGATGCAAGAGAAGTGGGAGCAAATACGATTGACAGGTGAAATTAAAATAGAATCGCAATTGTTCCATTTAGATGCCATGGATAAGGTGTTTCTCCTTTCGGATGTAGATGAATTCCATAATCAGTTGGTAAAAATTTTTAAAGGCATTCAAAATGAGACACAAGGTAAATGGATAATCAGCAATCCTTGCTTTGAGATTTGGCTATATTATTGCTATTTGAATAATCCCGAGAAAGATTTGGAATGCCTGAAAGCAGAACCTGCCGCTACTAGGAGCAAAAAAATGAAAGCAATGGGTAACGCTCTAGTCAATGGCGGGCTGAATCCTTGTTTGGCATTTGAGAACATGTTGGATGGAATAGAACATAGTATTGCCCATTATGCTGAAGACGACTGCATGGCGCCTGTATTATATGCAACGCAGATGCATGAAATGGCACAATATCTTGTCGACGCGATGACCAGAAATGCCGACGAATATTCTAAATTTGTGAGAAAGAAAGAAGAGTGGAGAGAGTGCATGAAGAGGTATACAAAATAAGCAGCGGCTTGTCATAATAATATTGCGAATGACTTATGGTTTTAAAATGGATTTTCGATAGAGTGGTGGCATTGGTCTGACTACTCTTCTTGTGGCCGGTATTGGTGGTCGTGGCAATTATGGTGAAAGTGAAGATGCCTGGAGGGCCTGCGTTTTTCATGCAGAAACGTGTTGGCAAGGATGGCAAACTCTTTAATTGTCACAAGTTTAGGACGATGACGGTCAAACATAATGGTTCGACGGTTTCTGTCGCAGGTGATTCGAGGATTACTCCGTTCGGAGCTGTTCTGCGTCATTATAAACTGGATGAACTTCCTGGATTGTGGGATGTATTGATAGGCAACATGTCTTTCGTGGGCACTCGCCCGGACGTTCCTGGTTATGCTGACAAACTCGTCGGTGATGACAGGGATGTGCTGAAGCTTCGTCCGGGCATTACTGGTCCGGCGACATTGAAATATCGACTCGAAGATGAGATGATTTCAGAGTATGTGGCGAAGAAGCAGGCTGAAGGAGATTCCAGGTCAATGCAGGAGATTGCTACAGAGTACAATGATACTGTAATTTATCCGGACAAGGTGCGGCTGAACTGCTATTATTACAGGCACTATTCGTTCATCAAGGATATCAAGATGATTTTCGCGACAGTGCTGCATTTCAAAGTAAAGTTCGCCGGTGAGGAAGTGTAGATTAGAGTATTTAAGTAGCTGATTTTAAGAATTCTAAAGTAAATAATACTATGTCAGAGGAAAGAAAAACAATTTACCTTTCTCTGGCGCATATGTCATAAGAGGTCTGGGAACAGAAATATGTCAAAGAGGCGTTTGACACAAATTGGGTGGTGCCGATGGGCCCGAATGTGAATGCTTTCGAGAAGGATTTGGAGGCGTTCGTGAATAGCAAAACAAATGAAACCGAGCCGCTTGACAGGAATGTGGTATGCTTGTCTGCCGGCACAGCTGCAGTTCATCTCGCTCTCTTGGCTTGCGGAGTGGGTCCCGGTGACGAGGTTTGTGTACAGTCTTTCACGTTCTGCGCATCGTCTCATCCGATAACCTACCTCGGCGCAAAACCAGTGTTTATCGGTTCAGAGCCGGAGACGTGGAATATGGATCCTGCGCTTCTTGAGAAGGCAATCATTGACCGAAAAGAAAAAACGGGCAAATATCCGAAGGCGATTGTCCCGGTGGCTCTCTATGGTATGCCGTACAAGATTGACGAGATCATGGCTATTGCCGACAAATACGGCATTCCGATTGTCGAGGATGCCGCTGAGGGCATGGGTTCGCGCTTCAACGGCCAGGTGCTCGGAACTTTCGGCAAGTACGGCGTGCTGTCGTTCAACGGCAACAAGATGATCACGACTTCCGGCGGCGCTCTTGTTTGCCGCAATGCCGAGGATGCCAATGAGGTAATGTGGTATGCCACTCAGGCTCGTGACGCCTATCCTTACTACCAGCACACTGCCATCGGCTACAACTATCGTATGTCCAATGTTTGCGCAGGTATCGGTCGCGGCCAGATGACTGTTCTCGATTCGCATATCAAGCATCATCAGCATGTTCAGAAGCTTTATGAGGAACTGCTGGCCGATGTGCCTGGTGTTCATATCCATAAGCAGCCTTCGGATCCGCGCTATGATGCAAATTTCTGGCTCTGTGCTGCGACATTGGACCCTTCAGTTCACGTTCAAGGTCAGGAGAATGCCTACAAGGAGGTCATCAAGACCGCAGTGGGCGGCGCTGCAGGTGTGATTCATGCGGTGGACTGCGCGACGACGGATTGTCAGCCTAATGAGAATGTGGAGGCTCTCCGCGTGTTCATGCTTGCCAAGAAGATCGAGTGCCGTCCGGTGTGGAAGCCGATGCACAAGCAACCGGTCTACGCAGGTGCCACAGCCTACACCAACGACGTGGAAACCGCTCTCTTCAAGATAGGCTTCTGTCTCCCTGCCGGCCCATACGTAACCGACGATGATGTCCACTACATTGCAGATTGCATCAAAGAGGCGATTCGGTAAGGGAATGTAGCGGCTCAGAGTCCTGCAGACAGTTTCGATTTACAGTAGAATGTATCCAGATGGTCATAGGCTATCTGGATATATTCGTTTTTGAAGAGTTTGTTCTTGCGTTCCGACCAGTTGTGGATGGCAGCGATTGTGTCTTCCATGCTGATCCCTGGATTATTGTGCCTGATGAAATCTACAGAGGCCAATACTTCAAGTGCCTCACCTCAGCATTTGCCGTCAGGAGACTACCTCTCGTGAATCGTATCATGGATAAAAGTATTTTCTGTGAGTGTCTACTAAATTGTCGAAATGTATCAGTCTTAGAATATGATGGTCTTTGTATTCCATTATGGGATTCAGAATTATCCCATTTTCATCATCCCAGCCAACTGTACGAAATAATCATTTGACCAAATGTCAAGTTCCTTTGGATTGCGCACGAAAGGCAATACATCTTCTTTCACTTGTTTTATATCGGCTGTAGAGAGACGCTCAATGAGTTTCTCTTTGAATGACTTAGGAGTAATATCCTCATTGTTGAATTGCTTGCAACGTTCTGCTAAATGAGTAAAATCAAGTGGGACATTATGGCGTACATACCATTCGAAATCGTACCAATCACGACCTTTTACTCTGTTCTTCCACGCACGATATACTAATGCGTGCATCTTGCCTGCAAACAAGTCGGGAAGTGTAAGACAACGTGTCATAAATGAATATGGCTGAAGCAATAGCTTCTGTTCCGTCTTGAAGTTCAACG
>ERZ827043.3610-NODE-3610-length-10987-cov-3.360684_pt1 | contig 10987 bp, 10 predicted proteins | sample MGYA00519923_ERZ827043 | MGnify/ENA primary metagenome ERZ827043 (study PRJEB31778, sample SAMEA3449251) | human gut metagenome | biome: human gut; feature: human-associated habitat; material: faeces | place: United Kingdom | collected 2010/2012 ...
AATCGGCAACCTTATACTTAAAAATTCCTTTGCCCGCATAAGACCGTACGATTTGAACCCCGCAATACTGCCCGATATGCTTATAAAGCCGCTTTCCGACTTTTCGTTTCCGTCGGGTCACACCTTAGCCTCGTTCGAGGCGGCGGTGGTATTGCTTATACGAGATAGGCGCTTCGGCATACCGGCTATTGTACTCGCGGTTCTTATAGCGTTTTCAAGGCTTTATCTGTACGTCCATTACCCCACCGACGTTTTGGCGGGCGCTGTTTTGGGTACGTTTATCGCATTTTTCGCCTGCAAGGCGGTAGACCTGTGTTATAAAAAAATATCCGATAAAAATAATTCACAATAGTCGGCGTTTCATTTTGTTTATATAGTCGCCATTTTACTTTTTTAAGGCTCTGATTATTAATTTTAGTCAAAAAAAATATGCTTTTTTCGTCATTTTAAACTTAAAGATTTCTTGACAACGACTTTATGCTATGCTAAAATAAAATTACAAATAAGCGCACTCAATTTTTATAAATAGCTTAGGAGGATAAAAATGAAAATTAAAAAGATTTCAGCAATCATTTTAGCAGGCGCGCTGTTAGCTTCGGCAGTAGGGATGAATGCTTTCGCGGCTGATGCGAATGCTAAACCCACAATTACGGTTTTCGGTAACGAGGCCACACCTACGGAAGCAGGCAAAGAATACGATTTCTCTTTAAGGCTTGCCAACTTCCCCAACAATGTTAAGGGTTTGGATATTGAATTGACAAGCGCCGGCGCTGAATTTACCGGGGCAGCAAACACTACCCTCAATTTAGTGAAAGGCACCAACTACATCATTTCTGACAACAAACAAACAATACATATTGTTGAATTGACCGATGGAATAACAGGCAATGAAACTATTAAGCTTACCGCTACGGTTAAAAATGCCGGTAACATCACTGTTAATGTTAAAGGTCTTGCAAAAGACGGCGAAACACTTTTAACAACAAAAGATTATGTTCTTAATGGTACGGCTAAAGTAGCTGTTGCTCCGGTTGAGAACCCAACACCCGCCGAAAGTGTAACCCCGGAAAGCGGCAAATTTATACCGTACGGTTTCTTGAAGGATTCGGCTGATAATTACATTATTCCTGATAAGGGTGGCAATTATACAGGTGTTAGTAGCGGCGCTTATCGTGAGTTCGACCTTCCCACGAACGTTATAACATTCGGTTATGTGGATACAACGTTTGACAGTAAAGCAGCTATACAATTTGGCAGTTATGCAAAAAAATCTGCCGGTAGTGATCGCGGCACTATGTGCATAGCCGGAGATTGGAAAGAATATGTAGAATATAAAATGACAAATAACGGTTATTCCGTAGCAGATGTTTTATCTTATGTTTCTGAGAGATACGATGCCAAGGTATTCGTAGACGGTGTGCAAAAGTATGACTTTTTGAAGTTGACCTTTAACAATGGAAAGTCAATAAGAATATACAAGGTAAAGCAAACTAAAACCATGTGGGATAATGATGATTATATACAGTATGCACTAAGAATTTATAATATTGATTCCAATGAACAGTATGCAGCTGTTGGATACCAAATGGTTAATTCAAAGCCTGTATTTTCAACCGAAATTAAATCTAAATAGGTATAAGTAGGAGAGTATAACAATGAAAGATTTATTTACAATACCTAAAGCAGAAATTTGTAAGATTTCTTGCCACGATGTAGTATACACATCTGTTGGCGGTTTTGATACCGGTGACGTGAGTGGCGGAACCGGTACTGAAGAACAGGGCTAATTATGTATATTAAAAAGATTTTAGCCTTTGCTACAACTTTTTCCGTTTTGCTGACTGTACTTTCAGGTTGCGGAAAGAAAAAGGACGACAGATTATCCGGTCCTTACGATGTCAGTTCAAATATGGTTATGCCTGATGAAATTGATATGGGCGCTGATAACGATAACGGTATTACAATTGATGATGATACCGGTTCGGTAATAAGCACGCCCAATAAAAACAATTCAAAAGCCGAAAACGGAAAAGAACAGGTCGGCGAAGACGATCCTCCGTCAAAAACCACCGATTCCAAGAGCAGCAGCTCTGCAGGTTCTTCCTCTTCGGATAAAAGCAACAGCTCGTCTTCATCATCTTCCTCCTCGTCCGGTAAAGACAACAACAGCTCATCATCATCAGATGATAATAAGCAGTCTATGGACGGTTGGCCTGCTTGGAAGTACTAAATTAAATCAATTAACCCGCCCGACGGTTTCCGTCGGGCGGGTTTTTCTATGTGTTCTAAGCAGCAAAAGCCTTATGTCGAGTTGTCAACTAACCGTCCCGTCATTGTGCACGCCTATGGTATGTTAACAATCTATCGTTTTGTCATTGCGAAGCCGTGTAAACGGCTGTGGCAATCCGTTCCCTTTGTCATTGCGAGGGAGCAATGCGACCGCGGCAATCTGTTCTCCCCTAAAGGGTATTTACGGATTCTTTCGCGCTATGCGCTCAGAATGACAGACCATTTAGTCATTGCGAAGCCGTGTAAACGGCTGCGGCAATCCGTTCCCTTTTATAGAAAATACGGGTTCCTTAACCCTGCGCTTAAAACAACCAAGACTAATCCGTTATAACAACCGATTTAATTACCGGCTGATTTTCCTTTAAAACCGTGCCGTTGTTATCGGTAACCGGCGTATTCTCGGCTATCTTGTCTACAATGTCCATACCGTCCGTAACATGGCCGAACGCCGCATACGCGCCGTCTAAATAATCACCGTCCTTGTGCATTATAAAAAACTGCGAGGAAGCGCTGTTATAATCGCTTGCGCGCGCCATTGAAATAACCCCGCGTTTATGCGATATATTGTTTTCAACGCCGTTTTGCTTAAATTCGCCCTTAATTGTCTTGTCGCTGCCGCCGGTTCCGTTTCCCTTAGGGTCGCCGCCCTGTATCATAAACCCGTTTATAATGCGGTGAAAGGTAAGCCCGTCATAAAATCCGCTTTTTGCAAGGGTTACAAAGTTTTCCACGGTAACAGGCGCGGTATCGCCGTCAAGCTCTAATTTAATATCGCCGTAATTTTCAACCGTAATTGCCGCGTGGTGTATGCCGTAGCCCTCTGTTTTGCTGCTTTCAGTTTCCTTTTCCCCGCCGCAGGCTGTAAGTCCCATACAAAGCGCCCGCACTGTAATTGCCGCCTTTTTAATATTTTTTCCTAACATTTCCGTCAGTCTCCTTTTCTTTTTCCGTAAGGTATATATTTTACCTTTCTTTTTTTATTCGGGCAAAATTAAGCCTTATTATTAAAATAATAAATATCAATATTGCCGCCGCTATAATTCCGTAAACAATTTTCATATAAGCCGAGGTAAAGAAGCCCTTAATATATTTTAAAGCTATTAAAAGCTTGCTTTCCTTTACCGAATTGCCCGCAACAAGGTTAACTGTACCTATAACCTTTTCGGCGTATACTATATCCGCCGTGCCCAATACCTGCCCCTTTTTAACGGGCGCCTCAACACTTTCCTTATTCAGCTTTGTTTTAACCACTATTGTGGAATCGTCCGCACCGTTCGGCAAAACGGTTATAAACGGCTTTTCAAAATAAAGCGACACAAAATCGGTATCAAGCGAAAGCTCTACCGGCATTTCGCACACGGGGTCGGTTGAGTTTGCAACCTTTTTAAATGAAAAATTGTTAAACGCCCAGCGGTATAGATTTGCGGTTTCGGTAAACTCAACGCGGCTGCCGGTGTTATACGGGCAGTTCATAAGTATGCACATATAATTATATCCGTTGTATGAAGCGGTGCTTACAAGGCAACGTCCCGCCTCGTCGGTATACCCTGTTTTAACACCGTGCGCATACTGATAGTAATAATTTGTTGTGGTGTCCTGCAAAAAATTAGTGGTGGATATTGTGCGCGCAGGCGACATATTGGTTGCGGCTATCGTATACCGCGGAGTCTCGCACACGGTTTTAAAGGTTTCGTTTTTAAGGGCATATTTTGTAAGTGTGTAAACGTCCTGTACGGTGGTATAGGTCATTTCATCATGCAAACCGACCGGATTGCTGTAATGCGTTCCCGTAAGCCCCAATTCTACTGCCTTGGCGTTCATCATATCAACAAAGCTTTCTACGCTTCCGCCGTAATAAATGGCGGCAAGATACGCGCAGTCGCCGAAAGAAGACATAAGCACGGTATAAACCAAGTCAAGCTGAGTTATTTCCTCGCCCACCTTAATTGTAGAAACCGCGCTGCCCGTGCCCGAAATAAGCTTTTGCACCTCGTTTGTCATAGCCACCTTACCGTCGGGGTTATACTTATCGCTTTCAAGCATAAGCGTAACCGTCATGATCTTGGTAAGCGAAGCGGGGTACATTTTAGCCTCGGTATTATTGCTGTAAAGCACCTCGCCCGTGTCAAGCGATACAAGCATACCCGCCTTTGCGGATATGTTGAAGCCCGTAACCTCATAGGCAGAAGCGGTCAAGGACGGAATAATTACTGAAACTGTTAAAAAAATTATGGAAATAACGGAAAAAATCTTTTTTTGCATGGAAATCTCCCTAAATATGTTGTATAATATTTATTATAACATAAATACAGATTTTTTAAAGACCTAATTTTGTTTCGGCAGGTGATTTTTACGGTATACGTTACAGGCGATATGCACGGCTGTCTTGAAAGGCTGTACGATAAAAATTTCAGAAAGCTTAAAAGCGGCGACGTGCTTATAGTGTGCGGCGATTTCGGTTACATATTTTCCGGCGGCAAAACCGAGCGTCAGGTTATAGATTACCTTGCCGCGCGCCGTTTTGTTACCGCCTTTGTAGACGGTACCCACGATAATCTCGATACAATATACAAATCGCGCATTACATATTGGCACGGCGGTATGGTTCACAGAATAAAGGGCAACCTTATACACCTTATGCGCGGTCAGATATTTGAAATAGAGGGGAAAAGCTTTTTCACCTTCGGCGGCGGCGAAAGCACCGATAAGGATATGCGCCTTGAAAGCGGAAACTGGTGGCGCAATGAGGAGCCTACGCCTATGGAAATGGCAGAGGGTGCAAAGCGGCTTGACGAGGCGGGCCTTCATGTGGACTACATAATAACCCACGAGCCGCCCTCGCTTGTTAAAAGCGCTATACTTATGCGCCGCGGCAACGCAGATCGTGTAAACAAGCTTAACGGTTATTTAGAGGAAATAGGCCGCTCGTGCGATTTCGGGCATTGGTATTTCGGCTCCTTGCACGAGGACAGGGTTATAACCGAACGCCACACATGTGTTTTTAAAGAAATGATACCCGTTGTCAACCCTCACCCGAAAAAAAGCCCACGGACAAATAAAAACGCAGATTTGTCGGCAAAATCAAATGATATTATCACCGTATAGAAAAATTTAAAAAAGCAGCGATTAAAAGGGTAATTCCGCACCGTTATCCCAAACGAAATGTTTTAATCAGGCGTTTGGTATAAATTGCTTTATTTCGGGAGCTTTAAGCTTTCATCTATATTGATTGCAGCACTTCTGCCGCAAATACACGTCAAAAAGTATTTTATTATTGACATTTTAAGCTTTTAATAATATAATTGTTTTCGTATTAAGTACCGATTTCCCCTGTTTTCGTTTTTTAAAGCTTAATACAGGCTCTTTTTATGTATATCCGCATATTATGAAAATCAAATAAATCCGGGTGTGGCGCAGCTGGGAGCGCGGGTGGTTTGGGAGCATAGACGGTGTTCGCACCGTGCAAAAGCGAAAACCGCCGAAAACCCTTCAACCGTGCGGATTTCGGGCGGTATGAAAAACAAAAAATAACGGTCAAAACCGTGCCTGACCACAGATTTGACCACCTACACGACCACAATTAAATAAACTATCGGGGTGTAGCGCAGTTGATAGCGCGCCGCATTTGGGATGCGGAGGCCGCGAGTTTGAGCCTCGCCACTCCGACCAATTTTTAAGCGATTTCAGTATTTTTTACTGCAATCGCTTATTTTTTCAGAATGAGTATTGACAAATAAAAATTTTCTGATATAATTTAATGATTTATCACTAAAGTGTTGAATGGGTGGCATGGGCGAAAAGGAGAAATATAAAATGTACAGAATTGTCGATGAGTCAGAATGCAAAAGGTATCGCTCTGACTGTTCACATGTCTTAAAAAAGACATGTGCCTTACTTAAAGAAAAATGCATTAACGCCCAATTTACTCTTGTTGGCAGTGGAGCAAGAAATATGGTTACACGAAACGGCAATGGACCGTTTGACCTTGACTACAACCTTGAAATAATTAAAGCTCCGGACGAATATTGGAATGATCTGCGTCATTTAAAAAATACCGTTCGTATTTTGCTTGATAAAGCCGAAGGATTGACTTGCTTTTCCGAATCACAAGATTCAACTTCATGTTTGACAGCTCTGTTACATTTCAAAGATGAACCTGCAGTTGAATTTAGTTTTGATGTTGCAATTGTCGCCAAAAATTCTGATGGAACACTGTGCAGGTTGATTCATAATAAAAATGTCTGGGAATACGGTAATGACCAGTATGTTTGGAATGAGGTTCCAAGCTCTCACAACATAGCGCAAAAGGTAAAACAAATCAAAATCAATGATTTATGGCTTGATGTAAGAGAGCGATATATTTATCTTAAAAATCTATATTTATCTCATCCGTTAGAGAAAGATCATCCGTCATTTATTGTTTATGTTGAAGCTGTCAATCAAATTTATAATCAATATTTTAATTAGCGACTGTATTCTTTGTCTACAGCACCTCAAATTTTGACAGGGTGACTTTTTCGGTCACCCTGTCATTTTCTCTTTTTCCGCCTTGATTTGTGCCTTGACCTCTGCAATCATTTCCGCGAGCTTTTCTTCGCATTTTTCTCGCGTTTTCGCGTAGATATTGTGGCTTTCCCGCTTGCCGTAGGCGTTGGTCGGAGTGTACCGTCCCTCATACAGGTGGTCGTTTATCATCGTGACACAGCCCGTCCCGGGCTTTCGTATTTTGGGCTTGTACGGCGTGAATTCGATTGGGGCGGTATCTTTCCTTGCCGACGGCTGAGCCGTCGGCATTTGGGCGTCTGTACCGCCGATTTTGCGGTCAATATGCACTGCCGCCTGCCTTTGCATGGTATCGGTGATATGGCTGTAAATATCCAGCGTGGTTGCAGATGACACATGGCCTATGGTTGCCGAGAGCGTTTTCACATCCATACCGTGCTCCAGCGCCATGGTAGCAAAGGTGTGACGCAAATCATGAAAGCGCACCTTTTTACAGCCTGCCCGTTCCAAGATCAGTTGTAACCGTTTTCTAACCGATGACGGATTTCTCGGTCTGCCGTTATCCGTCGGTGACGGAAACATCCATTCCGAATCCACCGTTTCCTTATACGCCACAAGGGTTTTCAAGAGTGACGGCGGCAGAATAACAGTGCGTATTGAGGCTTTTGTTTTCGGCGCCGATATAATCACCTCTGCCTTGATGATATATACCTGCCGTTCAATGCGAAGCTCTCCTGTTGCGAAGTTGAGGTCGCTCCATTTGAGCGCCAATATTTCACCGCGCCGCATTCCCGTGCCGAGCTCCAGCAGAAAAAGCTCATAATATCCCTCTTCCTTTGCCTGATGCAGAAACCGCAGAATCTCGTTTTGCGTCAGCACCTGCATCTCACGCGCTTTTTTCGGCGGCAGTTTACAGCCGACAGCGGGATTGGTTCGTATCAAACCGTCCTGTACCGCCCGCTGTAAAGCAGTGCGGCAGTTGGCATGTATCCCCCTTATCGTTCTGTCCGAAAGTCCCTTTCCGTAAGTTTTTGCATGCAGTTTTCTTCCGTCTGTCTTTTCCTTTGCGTAGAATTGCTGCAGATCGGATTGCGACAGCTTGTTCAGCGGAATTTTTCCGATTTCGGGAATGATGTGATTGTAAATGCGATTTTCATAGTCGGTTCTTGTGGTAATACGGAGTGTGTGTCGGCAGTAGGTCTGATACCAGAAGTTGATCCAATCCCCGAACGGCATATCCGGTTTAATTTTATCGGAAGAGCGTCCGCACTGTTCTTTCAGCGCTTCGAGCTTAGTGGAACATTCTGTTTTTGTTTTCGCCGTTACGCATTTTGTAATAGGCAGGCTTTTCTCATTGTACCCGACAACAATTCTTCCTTCCCACCGACCGTCTTTACGCAGGCGAAGTGTACCTTCGCCATTTTTTCTTTTTTTAGCGATTGGTATCATCTCCTTCAAGCATAATTTCGTCCATAAAGCTGCCCACAATGTTGGAAGCATTCTTTTGCATATCGGTGGTTACATGGGTGTAGGTGTCCAGCGTGAAGCTGGCGTTGGTATGCCCGAGAATTCCCGATAGGGTTTTCGCATCCACACCGCCTGCCAGCGCATGCGTGGCGAAGGTGTGGCGCAGGTCGTGAAAACGTATCAGCGGCAGCTCTGCCTGTTTTAACAGTGTTTTTAATCGGTGGTAAGCATAGTCGGGGTGCATCGGTTTTTCGGGCTCATAGATATTCGGGAATATCCATTCGCTGACTGCCGTTTCTTTTCGCTTCCGCAGAAGTTCCGCAGTGCTCGGCGGCAGGACAATCGTGCGCGTTCCCGTCTCGGTTTTGGTTTCGCCGATATTCAATCCGCCGCCTTTCCTTTTAGCAACCGAGCGCCTCACTTTCAGCTTTCCGTTTTCCGCATCGAAGTCCTCCCACTTCAATCCGCAGATTTCACCTCGGCGCAGACCTGTTGTCAGCTCGGTGTAGAAGAAATCGTACCACCGTTCATCCTGCCTAATGCGTTTCATAAATCTGTTAAGCTGTTCGTCATTGAGTATCTGCTTCGGCGGATAATTGTTTTTGGGAATCGTTGTGCCGACCGTTGGATTTTTTATGATCAGCCGCTGTGCCACCGCCATATCGAGTGCCCCATGCAACATCATATGAATACCGCGCACCATGCTGTCGGCAAGTTCTGTACCGTGCAGCTTGTCAGGTTTCACCCGACCATTCTTTTTGACGGTGTTATAGAATTTTTGAAGTTCCTGCGTGGTCAGCGCCGACAAAGGTCTGTCGCCGAGATACGGTTTGATTTGATTTTTAATCATCGCTTTGTAAGAATCCAGCGTGCTCTCGCGAATTGTGAAGATCATATATTCATTGATCCATCGGTCGAGCCATTCGCCGAGCGTCATTTTCGAATCCTCGGTGAGGTCGGCATCGCGGTACATCTCGATGCAGTCGTGGAGCTTTACGATTAACTCCTTTTGTGTTCGGGCAAGCACATAGCGGTGAATCGGATCGCCGTTCTTTTTGTGACCGACAACGATGCGGCCTTCCCATCTTCCGTCTTCGCGCTTGCGCACCATACCGTCTCCCGACGGTCTTCGTTTTGCCATAGTATCACTTCCTTTCGCAGTACAACACAATACCACATACATGGCGGAATATCCAGCTAAATTTGCGGTAAAATTCGCAACCCCTAAATCAGCGAGGTTAAAATTCGAGCAACCCCTAAATTGCGGTTTCGTAACCGGATTGCAAAAGCCGTACAAACCCTTATGCGGTGGGCGTTGCCGTCCGCTGTGTCCTGCGAGGGGAAAGCAAGGCAACCCCTCGCTTTCTCCTGCTTGTTTTCGGACGAGCCGTAAAACTGCCCTTAAACCGCCGATTTCCCGTGTTTGCGGTCAAATTCGGCGAGTTTTTTCAAGGCTGCCTGACGCCGATTTCCTTCGTGCAGCCGTATCAGCTGTTGCTCGTAATACTGCTCTAATGCTTCCGCAATCGGGCGGATTGTATAGCGCAAATTTCCGTTGCGCTTTTCTCCTTTTTGGGTGATGACGGAAGTCGGCTCGGCAGTAATTAACTGCTTTTCAATCAGGCTGTCTACATATTTCTTGACGGTGTTTTTGCTCATGCCGACAGCGTTGCCAATCGTTTTGTAGCTTGGATGGCACTGAAATGTTTTCCTGTCCTCGCAGTACATCAGATACGCATACACTGCGATCTCACCGGTGCTGAGACCCAAGCTGAAAATTTCATTCGGCAGAGGAAAATAATCCCGGATCGCATCACGCTTTGGATATCGGGTGAATTTCAAATGCTGCCTCCCGTCTTTTCTTCGACCCATGCGCGGAATTTTTCTTTCGGTACGATGAGCCGTGAGCCGATACGTAACGACGGAAATCCTTTCTCGTGCATCAGCTCGTAGCTGCTTGAGATGGGGATACCGAGGAGCTTAGCCACCGTTTCAGCATTAAGAAACAACGGCAGATCCTCATAAGCGGTGTAAACAGATTCTTTCATTGGTTTTTCCTCCTGTTAAATTCACACGGTTTTTCGCCGTGTTATGTAGAGGACTGCTGTTTTACAAAACAAAAAGACCCGCACTCAATCCCGATGCTGATCTGCATCGGTGATTATGTAAGTGCGAGTCTGAAACTCAAAATTGGATTTTCACTTATTCAGTTGTCCTTAACTGTCTGCAGTATAACACACAGTAAAAGTTTTGTCAAGGTTTTGAGCGGTTCAGTGAATATTTCAGCCGTTTTTGGAAATACTGTTTTCTTTGTTTTCTGCGGTGCAGGTTTTAACCGTGCTGGGTCGAACTGAAAATCGCAAGACCAAACCGCGAAATCGGCTCGGCCTTGTTTCTGCAAATTCAATCCTCTGACGGCTCGTACAACACTTCGGTCATGATTATCGCCGCGAGCTTAAAGCCGCTGATAAACGCTTCGCGCTCATTCATACCGTGCAGTTCCGCCTCGCAGTCTTTGAGCTTTTCAAAGGTTTCTTTTGAGCCGTAAGCGTCGGTATCAAGCTGTCCTGATGCCGAATAACATAGCTGAACACTTTGCTGTAAGCACTCCCGCGCTTAAAACTGTGTTCGTGCGGAACGATATTGCCGTAATACAGATTTTCAAGCGTTGTCATTTTCATTCCACCTCACATAAGAAGAGGACGACATGTCATCGGTCATACCCGAC
>ERZ827043.3614-NODE-3614-length-10970-cov-3.851672_pt1 | contig 10970 bp, 8 predicted proteins | sample MGYA00519923_ERZ827043 | MGnify/ENA primary metagenome ERZ827043 (study PRJEB31778, sample SAMEA3449251) | human gut metagenome | biome: human gut; feature: human-associated habitat; material: faeces | place: United Kingdom | collected 2010/2012 ...
TTGCCCTCGCTCTCGCCGTAGAGCTGCTTCCACCACTCGGCCATGAAGCGGAACGACGGTTCGTAGCAGGCGAGGATCTCGGTCGTCTTGCCGAGCTGATACAGGTGCTGGCGCGCGGCGGCATACTGCCAGGCGGGATTTTCTGGCGACTGCGCGCTCATGGCGGCAAAAGCTTCGATGGCCTCGCCGATCACGGCCTGCACGTCGATGCCGGCGGCGGCCATCGGCAGCAGGCCGACGGCAGACAGCACGCTGTAGCGCCCGCCGACGTCGTCCGGGACGACGAACGTCTCCCAGCCCTCTTCATCCGCCATGTGCTTGAGCACGCCGCGGTGGGCGTCCGTCGTGGCGAAGATGTGCTTTTTGGCCTTTTCCGGGCCGTACTTTGCCTCCAGCAGACCGCGGAACATCCGGAATGCGAGCGCGGGCTCGAGCGTGGTGCCGGACTTGGAGACGACGTTCAGGTCAAAGTCCAGATCGCCCAGCTCCTCGAGAAGATGCATCAGCGCGTCCGGGGACAGGGAATTGCCGGCAAAGAGAATTTTCGGGTCGCCGGGCTGCGGATGCGGCCGCAGCAGTTCCACGGCGCCCTTCGCGCCGAGATACGATCCGCCGATGCCCACGACGACCAGCGCCTGCGAGCGGCCGCGGATGCGGGATGCGGCGGCGAGGATCTGCTTGAGTTCGCCGTTTTGCATGCGCCCCGGCAGATCGAGCCAGCCGGTGAAATCCGCACCGGCGCCCGTGTGCTCGAGCAGCGTGCGATGCGCCTGTGCAGCGGCCGCGTAGTCCGGCCCTGCGGGGTCAAAAAATCCGGCCGCGCCGGAGAGATCCACTTTGATCATTGCGATACCTTCTCTCTTAAAGGATATCACCAGTATACACGATAATCCGGATTTCGCAACCGAAAATCTGTCGTCTCACAGCGCGCGCAGCAGCTGCAGCCAGAGATGTGCCGTCGAGATGCGCGCAGCACCGTCCGGAACGACCAGCGGCAGGATCCGCGTGTCGCCGCTGCTGTCGGTGATGGTCACGGTGCCGACCTGCGCGCCCGGCTCTAAGGGGGCGCACAGCTCCTCATCAAGCGCGATGTCCGTCTGCGGTGCGGCCGTGCCCTTGCGCACGACGATGGCGTCTGCGCCGGAGAGCACCGGCTGCATAATGTCCGTTTCGGCAAAGCGCACGCGCACGGGCGGAATGACCGTGTTTGCCGCGATGGAATAGAGCGAATAGTTGGCAAAGGCAAAGTTGAGCAGCGTCGCCGCGTCGGCAAAGCGCGACTTGGAGCTCTCGGCGTGCAGTACCACGGCGATGTATTCCACGCCGTCACGCTCGGCGCTGGCCGACAGGCAGTGCATGGCCTGCTGGGTGTAGCCGGTTTTCAGGCCGGTCGCGCCGGGGTAGGCGTGGATGAGCTTGTTGGTGTTGGCGAGACCAAAGCGGCCGTCGCGCACGGTGTCCATCCAGATGGTGGTGTACTCGCGGATGCGCGGATGGGCCAGCAGCGCGCGGGACATGCACGCAATGTCGCGCGCCGTCGTATAGTGGCCGGGGTCGTCGGTCAGGCCCGTGCAGTTGAGAAACTGCGTGTTTTCCATGCCCAGCTCTTTTGCGCGATCGTTCATGCGCTTGGTGAACGCCTCCTCGGAGCCGGAGATGTGTTCGGCCATAGCGACGGCGCAGTCGTTGGCAGAGTTGACGGCGATGCACTTGAGCATCTCGTCCACGCTCATCTGCTCGCCCTCTTTGAGCCAGATCTGGCTGCCGCCCATGGAGCTGGCGTGGGCGCTGGCGGTCACGATGTCGCTCGTGGCGAGCTGGCCGCTGTCGAGCTGCTCCATAATGAGCAGCAGCGTCATAATCTTCGTCACGCTGGCGGGGGACAGGTGCTCGTCGGCGTTTTTCTCGTATAACACCGTACCGGTCGAGCGCTCCATCAGGATCGCCGACGGCGCGGATATCTTCAGCTCTTCGTCCGTTGGCTGCTCGAGCGCCATTACGGGTGTGAGCAGCAGCAGCGCTGCCAGCAGCAGACAGATCCATCGTTTCATATGCTCAGCCCTTTCCGTTGATTTCTCCTTATCACCTTATGCCGGGGATGCGTGGAAAAGCAGTCCGGGTTCCCACAATTTGCACAGGCTTTTGCACACCGAACCGCTCAGAGCGTGTCAAGATGCGGCGCACCGTGTCGGAAATGTGCGAAAAGCCCGGTATTACCGGCTTGACGGTGCGGGCACATGATAGTAAAATAAACCCGACTGATTACAGACGCTGGTGGGCGCCGTCGGGCGCGATGGGGGGAGACGGTTTATGAAGCGATTTGACCCAAAAAACAAATACCTCGGCTGGGGCATCACGGCGTTCGGCGTGATCGCGTGCTCGATCCTGTTTTTCATGCTGCTGCAGCACGGCAAATCGATCGGCGATGCGATCAGCTCGCTGCTCGGCATCCTCAGCCCGATCATCTGGGGCCTGGTGATCGCCTATCTGCTCTGGCCGCTGACGAAGGTATTCCAGCGCAAGCTCTTTGAGCCGCTGCTCAAAAAGATCCGCCCGAAAAAACCGGTGCGCACCTCGCTTGCACGCGGCCTGTCCGTTATGCTCTCAATTCTGGTCGCGCTGCTTATCATCGCCGCCCTCATCTGGCTCATCATCCCGCAGATCTATACGAGTGTGGAGAGCATCGTGCTCAATTCGCAGGATTACTATGACACGCTCACCGGGTGGATCAACAAGTTCTTTGAGAACAATCCCGAGGTGGAGGAAGTGCTCCTCTCTGCGACCGGAAACGTGTCGGACGGCCTGCTTGACTGGGCGAAGACTGCGCTGCTGCCGTCCATGGGCAAGGTGGTCACGAGCGTGACGACCGGCATTTACGCCGTCCTGCGCGCGATCCTCAATGTGCTCATCGGCTTTGTCGTCGCCTGCTATGTGCTGTCGAATATGGAGCTGCTTCTTGCCAAGTCGAAGAAAGTACTCTACAGCATTTTCTCCATCAAGGCCTCCAAGCGCATCCTCAAGGCCATCCGGTTCACGGACACGGCGTTCATGGGCTTTATCAGCGGCAAGGTCATTGATTCTGCCATCATCGGCGTCATCTGCTATATCTGCTGTGCGATCATGCGCATGCCGTATGTCGTGCTCGTGAGCGTGATCGTCGCCGTGACGAACATCATCCCCGTGTTCGGCCCGTTTATCGGCGCGGTGCCGACGGCGCTGATCATTCTGCTTGTCTCGCCGATGAAGTGCCTGATCTACGTCATCTTCATCATTGTCCTGCAGCAAATCGACGGCAATATCATCGGGCCGAAGATCCTCGGCAACTCCACCGGCATCAACGGTTTTTGGATCATGTTCGCCATCCTGCTCGGCGGCGGCCTGTTCGGCTTTATCGGCATGCTGCTGGGTGTGCCGGTGTTCGTTGTGATCTATGCCGGCCTGGAGAAGCTGGTCAATGACGGGCTGAAAAAACGCGGCCTCCAGACGGAGACCGCAGAATATATGGATCTGGATTACATCGACGATGCCACGATGCGGCCGGTGCGCCTCCCGAAGGAAGCGCCGCCCGAATCGCTTAAGGATACGCAGGATGGTTCAGTGAAGTGACGGGAAGAGGGATTGCTTTGCATCCCGCAGCGCATCACACAGCGCGTCGATGTCTTCCCGCGTGGTGTAGCGCGAAAAGCTGATGCGCAGCGCGCCGTCGATCACGTTCGCCGGCAGCCCGATCGCCTCAAGTACATGGCTCCGCCCGCCCTTTTTGCAGGCGGAGCTTTTTGATGTGTAAATGCCGCGGGCTTCGAGGAAGTTCATCAAAACCTCGCTCCGGTAGCCGGGCAGGGAAATGCTGAGGATATGCGGTGAGCCGCCGCCGATGACGACAAGACCGTCCACCTCGGCCGTCAGCCGGTCAATGGCGTGGGCACGCAGCTCGGCCATGGTTTTTGTGGCCTCGGCCATTTTTGCGCTGCCGATCTCGGCCGCCGTACCAAAGGCGGCAATCTGCGGCGTGGCCTCCGTGCCGGCGCGTATGCCGCGCTCCTGCCCGCCGCCGAGGATATAGGGCGGCAGCTTCAGCCCGCTGCGGATGTAGAGCGCGCCGATGCCTTTCGGCGCATGGATCTTGTGGCCGCTGATGGTGATCATGTCCGCGCCGAGCGTTTTCGCCGAGAACGGCACCTTCAGAAAGCCCTGCACCGCGTCCGTGTGCAGCAGGGCAATGCTGTTTTCCGCCTTGAGCATCCGGGCGACGGCGGCAATGTCGTTGACCGCGCCGGTCTCATTGTTGACCATCATGAGCGAGACGAGGATCGTGTCCGGCCGCAGCGCCGCGCGCACTGCCTCGAGCGGGATGGCGCCGGTGCCGTCCGGCTGCAGGCGCGTGATCTCGTAGCCCTCTTTTTCCAGAAAGTCCAGCGACTTGCGCACCGCGTCGTGCTCCACGGCGGAGCTGATAATGTGTTTTCCGCGGCGGCGCATGTACCGCGCGCCGGAGATGAGCGCCCAGTTGTCGCCCTCGGAGCCGCAGGACGTGAAGTATACCTCGTCCGGCTGACAGCCGAGCGCCTTCGCGATCTGACCGCGTGCCTTGTCCACGGCGGCCTTGGCCTCGCGGCCGAGCTTATAGGTCGTGCTCGGGTTGCCGAAGCACTCCGTCATCATATGTACTGCCGCCTCCGCCGCCTCCGGGCAGACACGGGTCGTTGCGGCATTGTCCAGATAAACCATGATTTCTTACCTCGATTTGGAGATGTTTTTATGCACTACATTATAACCGCCCTCGGCTGCAAGGTCAACCAGTATGAAGCGCAGGCGATCGAAACGCTCCTGCATGCGCATGGCTTCACGCCCGCGGCGGACGGCGAGCCGGTCGACCTGATCGTCGTCAATACCTGTGCCGTCACGGCAGAGGGCGGACGCAAGTCACGCCAGATGATCCGCAAGCTGCGCGAGGAGCACCCGCAGGCGCTGTGCGCCGTGTGCGGCTGCTGGTCGCAGCTCAGCCCCGAGGACGCGGCGTCCATCGGCGCCAACGTGGTGCACGGCAGCGGCAGCAAGCAGGCGTTTGTGGATGACATTCTGCGCGCATTCCGCGAACACACGCCCGTCACGTGCGTGGATAATCCGTTCCAGCGCTTTGACTTTGAACCGCTGCCGGCAGGTGCTGTCTACGGGCGCACGCGCGCGATGCTGAAGATCCAGGATGGGTGCAATAATTTCTGCACCTACTGCGTCATCCCGTATACGCGCGGCCGCATCCGCAGCCTGCCGCTGGATGAAATGGCGCATCAGGCGGCGCATCTGGCCGCCGAAGGCTACCGGGAGCTGGTGCTGACCGGCATCGAGATCGCGTCCTATGGCCGGGATCTGCCGGGCGAGCTGACACTGGCCGACGCCGTAGAGACGGTCGCGGCTGCTGCGCCGCAGATGCGCCTGCGCCTCGGCTCTCTGGAGCCGACAGTCATCACGGAGGACTTCTGCCGCCGCGCCGCCGTGACCGGGCAGGTCTGCCCGCACTTCCATCTCTCGCTGCAAAGCGGGTGCGACCGCACGCTCGCGCGCATGAACCGCAAGTATAACACCACGGAGTTTCTCGCCTGTGTCGAGCGGCTGCGGCGGTATTTCCCGGGCTGTGCGCTCACGGCGGACATGATCACGGGTTTCCCCGGCGAGACGGAGGCGGATCAGGCGGCAGCGGTGGCATTCTTGGAGCAGGTCGGCTTCGCGGCTGTGCACGTGTTTCCGTATTCCCGCCGCCCCGGCACAAAGGCGGACGCCATGCCGGAGCAGCTCAGCCATGCGGTCAAGTCGGCGCGTGCGCACGAGGCGCAGCGCGTGGCCGATGGCTGCAAGCAGCGCTATCTGGCGCAGCAGGTCGGCCGGATTTTGCCCGTTTTGTTCGAGACGGAGCACGATGGAAACTGGGTCGGGCACTCGGATAATTATTGTCTGGTGCGTGCCGCTGGGGATGATCTGCGCGGACTTGTGAAAAATGTCAAAATCTCTGCCGTTTCCGGGCAAATGCTTGTGGGGGATTTGGTTTGACGCGCTTCGCGGAACGTGTTAGACTTTTCTCAATCCATGCAGAATGTGCTGCATGTGACGAATTTTGATCCCTGGAGGCGATTTCTGTGACCCGAAGTGAAACGTTCAATTTTTCTGCCGGACCGTCGGTCCTGCCGGAGGAAGTGCTCCAGCAGGCGCAGGCGGAACTGCTCAATTATCATGGCACGGGCATGTCTGTGATGGAGATGAGTCACCGAAGTCAGGCCTTTTCGGATATTTTCCAGGATGTGAAGGCGCGATTTCGTGCCGCACTGTCCGTGCCGGACACACATGAGATCCTGTTTTTGCAGGGCGGCGGCACGGCACAGTTTTCCATGATCCCGCTCAATCTGATGGGCGAGCAGGGGACGGCGGACTATGCCGTGACGGGGCATTTTTCCGGCAATGCGGCCAAAGAAGCCGAAAAGTACGGCAAGGTGCACATCGCGGCGGACACCTCCACCTGCGGCCATACCCGGATCCCGCAGCAGAGCGAACTGCAGCTCGATGCGCACGCGTCCTATTTTTATTACTGTGCCAACAATACGATCTACGGCACCGAGTGGCAGTACGTGCCGGAGACCGGCCGCGTGCCGCTCGCGTGCGACATGTCGTCGGACATTCTCTCGCGCCCGGTCGACGTGTCAAAATACGGTGTGATCTTTGCCGGCGCGCAGAAGAACATGGCGCCTGCGGGACTGACGGTCGCGATCGTTGACCGCAGCCTTGCCGGGCACGAACTGCCCATCACGCCGATCATGTACAGCTATCAGCGCATGATCGACAAGGACTCCATGTACAATACTCCGCCGTGCTGGTGCATCTACATCCTCGGCCTCGTGCTCGCGTGGCTTGAGCGGCAGGGCGGCGTGGAAGGCATGCAGCAGCTCAAGCATGCGCGCGCCGCAAAGGTGTATGATTTTCTGGATAACAGCGTGCTGTTTCATGCCTGCGCCCAGCCGGGCTCCCGCTCGGACATGAACGTCACGTTCCGCACCGGGGACGATGCGCTCGATAAGGAATTTATCAGCGGCGCGGCGGCGCGCGGCCTGCTGAATCTCAAGGGCCACCGCATAGCCGGCGGCATGCGCGCCTCGCTCTACAACGCCATGCCGATGGCGGGCGTGGATGCGCTCGTGGATTATCTGAAACAGTTTGAGGTAGAACATCATGTATAAAATCAAGACCATGAACCACATATCCCCCTGCGGCCTGCAGAAGCTCGAGGAGCGCGGCTGCGTTGTCGGGGAGAACATTCCGGATCCGGACGGCCTGATCCTGCGCTCGGCCGACCTGCACAGCTATGCCTTTGAGCCGAGCCTGATCGCCATTGCCCGCTCCGGCGCCGGCACGAACAACATCCCGCTCGAGGACTGCTGTCACCGCGGCATCGTCGTATTCAACTCGCCCGGCGCAAACGCCGAGGCGGTCAAAGAGCAGATCCTCTGCTCGCTCGTGCTCTCGTCGCGCGATGTGCTCGGCAGCATCGACTGGGTCAAGGGCCTCAACGGCAGGGGTAAGGACATTCCCGCCCTCGTCGAAAAGAGCAAGGCACAGTTTGCCGGCCCCGAGCTTATGGGCAAGACGCTTGGGGTGATTGGCCTCGGCGCGATCGGTGCGCTCATCGCCAATGCCGCCGTGAACCTCGGCATGAACGTCTGCGGTTACGATCCGTACCTATCCGTAGATGCCGCATGGCGCCTCTCGCGCGATGTCAAGCATGAGGTGAACATCGACGGTATCTATGCCAAGGCGGACTATATCAGCATCAACGTGCCGTATACGGATCAGACGTTCCACATGCTCGATGCCAAGGCGTTTTCCAAGATGAAAGACGGTGTGCGCATCATCAACGAGTCGCGCGCCGAGATCGTGGACGACGATGCCATGCTCGCCGCTCTTGCCTCCGGCCGCGTCGGCAAATATGTCACGGACTTTCCCAATGAGAAGGTCGTCGGCGTGGAGAATATCATCGCGCTGCCGCATCTGGGTGCCTGCACGCCCGAGAGCGAGGAGAAGTCCGCCGTCATGGCCGCGCGCGAGCTCTATGATTATCTCGCCAACGGCAACATCAAAAACTCCGTCAACTTCCCGGACGCGACACTCGAGCGCATGGGCGTCAGCCGTGTGTGCATTCTGCACCAGAACGTCCCGACGATGCTCAACCAGTTCCTTGAGATCGCCTGCAGCACGGGCCTGAATGTCGAGAACATGATCAACAAGGCCTACGGTGCATATGCCTACGCCATGATCGACCTCAACGGCCGTCTGGATGCCGATCAGGTGGCAAAGATCGACCGCATCCCGGAGGTCATCCGCGTGCGCGTGGTATGAAAAGCGATAATAAAAACAGCCGCTCCCGGTCGGGAGCGGCTGTTTTGCATATGGAGTAGATTTATTTCTGCTTTTTCGCCAGCGCAGCCTCGGAGAAATCGCGGATCTGCGGCACTTTGTTCAGCGCAAAGTACAGTGCCAGACCGCCCACGATGCCGACGGCAGCCTGTCCGGCGTTGCCTGCGATCTCAGCAGCGGCAGCCAGACCGTAGCCGAGGACAAAGTCCTCAAACACGAAGTAGCCCAGCACCATCACGATCTCACCGCAGATGGCGCTCAGCAGCGCGAAGCCGAAGCTCTTTTTGCGGCAGGCGCGGAAGATCAGCGCTGCGACCACGGCCGCACAGCCTTTGACGACGAGCGTGCCGGGGGCGTAGCTCATGTAGCCGGAGATCACATCCGCCAGACCGGAGCCAAAACCGGCTGCCACGCCGCCGTAGAGCGGGCCAGCCAGCAGGGCGGCGAGCACGACCACAATGTCGCCGGCGTTGAGATAGCCGCCGGTCACGGTCGGGATCTTGATGACGAGCGTTGCCACGCAGCACAGCGCCATGAGCATGGCGGTGTAGACGAGGTTTCTGAGTTTCTGGTTCATATGTATCACCTTTTTTCTGTAGTGGCTCAAGGATACGATATTTGACACAAATAAGCAAGGGTTGAGAGCGACGAAAAATCCTGTTATACTAGTATGAGAAATGGGGGATTTGACCATGACCAGGAAATTATATGACCTCGACAGTCACAGGCGCGATTTTTCTGCGACTGTGCTGCGCTGCGACCCGGACGGGGAGCGCTACGCCGTCGAGCTTGACCAGACGGTGTTTTTTCCGGAGGGCGGCGGCCAGCCGGCCGATACCGGCGTACTCGGCGGTGCGCATGTGCTGGATGTGCAGCTCCTTCCGGATGCGATCGTGCACTATACGGATGCGCCGCTCACGCCCGGCGCGCAGGTGCGCGGAGAAATTGACTGGCCGCAGCGCTTCCGGCGCATGCAGGGCCACTCGGGTGAGCACATCATTTCGGGACTGATCCACAGTGAATTCGGATTTGACAACGTCGGCTTCCACCTCGGGGAAGACGCGATCACAATGGATTATAGCGGCGAGCTCACGTGGCCCCAGCTCATGCACATCGAGCGGCTTGCGAACGAGGCCGTGTACCGCAATGTGCCGATCCGGACGGAGTACCCGGCGCCGGAACAGCTGGCGCATATGGAATACCGCAGCAAGCTCGACCTGAAGGAGAATGTGCGCATCGTGACCGTGGAGGGCTACGACGTCTGCGCCTGCTGCGCGCCGCACGTATCGCACACGGGCGAGATCGGTGCCATCAAGTTCACGTCGGCCATGCGCCACCGCGGCGGTGTGCGTGTAACGATCCTGTGCGGGTCGGACGCGGAGGCGGACTATCGGGAAAAGAGTGCGCAGGTCGCGGCGCTCTCGGCGCAGCTGTCCGTGCGGCAGGCGGACGTCGTTCCGGCTGTGCAGCGTCTGCTCGACGAGATCGCACAGCGAAAGGCTGCGGCCGCGGAGTTGGAGCGCCGCCTCAATGCGCAGCGCCTGCGGCTACTGCAGGAGACGCCCGGCAGCATCTGCGTCATCGACCGCTTTGACGACCCGGTCGCCATGCGCGAATTTGTCAATGCCGGCATGCTGCTCGCCGGCGGCGTCTGCGCCGCCTTCACCGGCAGCGACGCGGAGGGCTATCGCTATATCATCGGCAGCCGCACGGTCGATCTGCGCGCAGAGGCAAAGGCCATCAACACGGCCATCTCCGGCCGCGGCGGCGGCAAGCCGACCATGATCCAGGGTTCGTGTACGGCCCCAGCCGCCATGATCGAGGCGTTTTTTGCCGCCTATCCCGGGAAATGATTGCAATAGTAAAACAGGGGCGCGGAATTTCCGCGACCCTGTTTTTTATTTTAAATTCCATTATGAAGTAAGCGATTGTTTCTGTGCGAATGACCGGCAATAAGCCTAGGCTGTGGTGATAAGTGCGGAACGGAAGAAAAATGTGCGTGCTTCATGTTGATAGGAACGGCTGATTGGGATATGTGCCCCACACTGCATATGGAAGCACCCGTTTTCCATGCCGAGCACGTATTTCAGATTGACCCAATAACTCTGGTGACAGCGTACAAAGAGTTCACATGCGCCAATCAATTCAGAAGGTGAGCTGCCGGAAAAATACAAGTCAGACGTTGTGATAACTTGTGTTTTCCGTCGCGTGCGCTCTACATACTGGATTTCACTGACAGGAATGACAAAAAACGAATTCAGTTTTTGCACTTGGATCTGTGCGTACTTTTTCTGCAGATTGGATAATGCCAACTCCATTGCCGGTCCGATTCTTTGAGGAAGCTGCTGCTCCAGAATGAAATATACATGGTTGGCCGAATACACGTCCAAAGCAAATGACAAATAGCTGGCGAAAAAGATAATCTGGCAATTCGGAAGCAGTTCATTTATGTACTTGGCAAGTGTGATGCCATCCGTATCCGGCATACAGACTTCAATCACGGCAATGTGAGGCGCGTACTTTTGCTGGTGGATCAGATCAAGTAATTGCTTCGATTTTTGAAATGTGCGGAT
>ERZ827043.3631-NODE-3631-length-10896-cov-2.617655_pt1 | contig 10896 bp, 8 predicted proteins | sample MGYA00519923_ERZ827043 | MGnify/ENA primary metagenome ERZ827043 (study PRJEB31778, sample SAMEA3449251) | human gut metagenome | biome: human gut; feature: human-associated habitat; material: faeces | place: United Kingdom | collected 2010/2012 ...
AGTGCACAAGAATGAATGGAAAAAAGGCTCAAACCCTTTTATTCGTGTAGAAGGTAGATCTATGAATCGTATGCCTTTATATACCTTTTCCGCATTTTTCTTTAAGAATGGAATCCTTCTGAATATAGAAATGTTATATTTAGAAGTCAGTTCCGGATAAAGTTGCTCACAATGCTTCTCTACGCCTCCTTGTACATTCGGAAAGCCTCTTGTCCCAAATACATAGACATTTTTCATCGCTTATTCTGATCGATAATGAGTTGATAGTTTTTGATGAGTTTTTGATAATGGCTTTCTTCTGAGAAGTTATCCATTGCGAATTTCTTCGCCTCATCCGACATTCTCGCATATTCTTCCTCTGATATAGAACAAGCCTTTGTAATCGTTTCTTTTAGGTCATCGGATGATTTTGGCTTGAATGTATATCCGGTTTTGTTTTCAATAATCAACTCTGGTATTCCTCCCAAATCACTACCAATAACAGGAGTTCCTATCATATAGGATTCAATGATTGTCATCGGGTTATTCTCATAGCATTCGGATGAGACTACAACAAAAGAGGCATTGTGAATAAGTTCCCGCAGTTCTTCTCCTTGTTTGAATCCCAGAAACTCTGCGTTTGGAGGGCATTGAGACTTTAGTTGCTCCAATAAAGGTCCGGTTCCAGCTAATTTTAATTTTATATCAGGAACTTGCTTGATCGCATTCAATAAGGTGAGGATACCTTTTTCCTCGGATATTCTTCCAAAGAAAAAGATATAATCTCCTTTTGTTGAACTGTAATCTTTTACCTTCGGGGTAAAATTATACAAATAAGTACATCTATCCTTGAATCGGTTCTCTACTTGAATATGCTTATTCATAGAGAATTTGCTGACAAATATGAATCGATTGATGTAATCGATCGGAGAATAGAATTTTGATCGGAAATAACTATCCATGCTCAACATGAAACTGTTGATGAGGCTACCTTTTGAGCATTTGTGTGTTATGCAATTGTAGTAATTCCCGGTCTTACAACGCTCACAAAAATTCCTTTTTCCATCCGTGAATGTGTATGCAGGACAGACTAAACGATAGTCGTGGACACTCATGATAATAGGAATATTGTATTTCTTGAGGACTGGTAAGATCGATACAGACATACTATTAAACATCAGATGTATATGTGCTACATCCGGTTTCTCCTTTTGGATCAACTTCTCTAATTTACGTGCGGCTTCTTTATTATAGATAAAAGCCGGTAAATTTTTTATTTTCTTGGGTAAAGAAGATTCCGATAGTTCTGGATAGTCTACAAAATACGACTCATAAGGAGAAGGTTCGTTCTTCTTATTCTTAAGACTGAATGGGATAACTGTGTGCCCATGTCTCTCGAGGAGCTGAATCGTGTTGAAAAAGACAGTTTCCGCACCTCCTTTTTTGAAAAAGTATTTATTTATCTGAAGTATTTTCATCTTGTAACTCTTTTGCATTTGGATGAACTTCATCTGTCACCCCGTTCTTCAAATCTGATAATATTAAACCTAATAGCATAAGGACAAAAAAGCCTCTATGCGTTGTAAATGTTGAGTCGGTAGTGCCCTCAATGATAAAGAAACCAATGATCATCAATACCATCGATAAGCATTTCATATTATATGTCCTTTTATGGAATTTAATTGCCTTCATAAGGATATAGATCCAAAAAGTGATGTATAAGATAATCCCTACAATGCCAAATTGAGCTAAAGAAGGGTAGTAGGTATCCGCTATAAAGTTGTAATGGTCCTTACTCATACCCCATACTCCATCTATTCCATATTTTGAATAGATACTCGAATAATACACTCCTGAGGAGAAAGTCCCAAAGCTGGCGAACCCGCTACCGAAAGGAAAGTAATCTATTAATATCTGTGGGGCGGTCGCATATAATACATACCGGGCGATCATGTCTTTGTCTTCCTCGCTGGTTAATGTCTGATTGAAATAGAAATAGATTTTCTCTCTAGCGACAAATAATACTGCGACAATAGTTAGTAATATGATCGTAATATTCTTTGCGTCTAATTTGAACTGCTTTATATTTGAGAAGTAGAACGTGATAAATGTAGCTAGAGCGAAAAATCCATAGAATTTAGATCTACCAGATATTAGTCCAATAGACAATAAAGCAACAAATGTAATCTTATCCAGATTAGTGAACTTACTGCAATACAAATAACAAAGGGAAACACATACAACGGCTGCCGCATAATAAGCCGGATGTCCCATGAGATGGAATAAAATCCTAGGCTCTACAGCTTTCCCTAGTCCCATCAGAAGCAAAAGAAACCAAAATACAAGGCATATTGATTTCATGATGTTTTTCTGGGATTCGCTAAATCTTGGCATCATTGAGTATACGCAGAAAAAAGCGAGATAAGGCTTGATCTGGATTAACATATCTGATATTATCGCTGTTTTCGTATTACTTCCAATGTATAGGGAGTAGCAAAAATAGAACAGGAAAACACCAATGGTTGTTAAAAAGCCCTTGTTGAAGTTCCAGTCGGATGTGGAAAACAGATATATACCGAATAAAACGAACAGGAATAAGGCGCAAATTTCATCTGTGTAATCAAACCCGATGGCATCGTATAACAATATACCAAAAGTCAAGGTGAAAAGAAGCAGATTGAAAAAATGTTTATTAATCAAAGACTGTATCATACTTTTATAAGAGTACGTTGAGTAACTTGTACATATTTATATTATGAAACAAAGTTATGGGTTATTCTTGGAATAAACTATGTTTCATCATCCTTTTTGCATTTATTTGCTTTTTGTGGTTTGTATGAAAATGTGTAAATTGTTGATTGATAGATTTTTGTTTGTATCTGGTGAAAATGAAGAACTGAGATATTATTGAATTTTTTTTCTTTTAGGAAAATTATCTATATGCATATTTTTATTTTGTTTGACTTTATTTGTTTCTTGCTCAAATGAAGATTTGTTAAATTCTAATTTGGGAGTGAGAGATGGAGCATGTTTGTCTATAAATATGCAGGATACAACAGATGTTGTACCTGAGAATCTGAGAGCAATATCAAGAACTAATGAATATTGTGTGGCTAGAGGGTGTAGTGCGATACGAATTCTTTCTTCTAATATTAAAATGGCGTTTGATACTTCAACGGCTTAGTTGGTAGGCGTTCTGCCGCATACAATATATATTGTTGATACGAGGCAGGGTGAAATTGACGTTTATGAGTCTGAGGATTTTATTGTTACTTCAAATTATTCTCCAGAATGTGGTTATATGCCGACAGCTGGATTATCAGATATTGGTTATACTATAGGTAGAAGAAATGGTAAAATGATATTTTCTTCAAATACATTACATATTAAATAAGGAATATACGATAATATATGTTTCTATTTTCCATTTATATCTAATAATATTAGATGGAGATAATTATGAAAACATTGAAATGGTTTGCCTATGTATTTGCGATTGTGTTTATTGTGGGATGTTGAAAAGAAGACCCGATTCCTGATCCGACCCCAACTCCTCCTGGTAAAGGAGGGCTGAATGGGAAGATTACATTATGGATCCGGGAGAAGAGTTCAAATCTTACGGATCAATGAAGGGATTGAGTTTTTCACTTCGTTAGAGTCATTGACTTACGCACTGGTTGATTCTGTGGATCTTAGTCAGAATAAAGCATTAAAGATCTTGGTATGTAATTCCCATACCAATTATCTGAAGCTTCCCGAAGATTGTAAGTTAGATAGTTTGACTTGTTCTACGGTGGTTCTTGAATCGATAGATATAAATGCTTGTAAGCAATTAAAGAATTTATGCCTCAAAATAAAGACAACAGGAGTTATTCTTAATGATTTGCCGTCCTTGGAGCAGCTATCATTTATCGCATATTACTCGGATGGGGCTAGTTTCCAAAACTTAGATTTAAAGAATAATAAATGTTTGAAGCGCATTGCTTTTACGGGAGCTATTGGTTTAATGGATTTTGATTTGAGTGGTTGCGAAGCATTAGAGGAATTTATTCCTACAGGTAAGAATTATGCATTGAACTTGAAAGGTTGTAAGTCTTTAAAAAGTTTGGCCGCTGATTATGCGTATTCGATTAACTTGGAAGGGTGTGTTGGCTTGGAAACGTTTGAAAGTAGACACGTTGGCAATATAGACCTATCAGATTGTATTCGTTTGAAGGAAATATTTATTGATAGTGGAGATGGTGTTTTGGATTTAAGTAAGAATCATGCTTTAGAAAGTATCACGGTATATAATATGATGATAAAAGAACTAAAAGGAAGTCTTTATCCTAATTTGCGGAATTTGACTTATCGGTCGGATGCCCAACCTTCTTCTGTTGATATCCAGAATTGTTCAGCGTTGGAATCATTGTATATAACTTCTAGCCTCCTGACCTCATTACAGTTTAAAGGTTGTACGAGCCTTGATAATATCCGGTTGGAGGGAAATGCGGGGGAAGTAGATGTTAGTGATTGTCCGAATTTGTTTTTAGATTGCTATGGATTAACTTACTTGGATTTCAATAAAAGTATCCGAGGCCTAAAACTATATACAACTGAAAGTTTTCCGGGCTTGGATCTTAGTGGATGTGCTTCCCTTGAGCATCTGGAATTTTATAATTATAATCCTAGTGCTTTTTTACGTTTGAATGGATGTCAATCTCTTAAATACTTGAAAATTTATCATTTATATCCCCGTTATTGGAAACCTTGAGGTGTCCATCAAATTCTCAACTTAAGATGTTGAATATAAAAGGTAATCCTAGCCTGCAAAACTTGGATTGTAGATCCTGTGCTTTGCAATCGTTAGATTTATCTGGTAATCCTGCGTTGCAATATATTGATTGCTCATCGAACTATGTTTTACGAACAGTAGACGTGAGACCTTGCCTTTCTTTGTTTAGGTTTACTGGGCTTGATAGTGTAGAAACCGTGTGCGTGACCGCAAAGCAATTTTCTTCTACTACTTTAAATGTGCATCCAAATACACGCATTTTAATACAATGAACTATATGTTGTAATGGCCATGAACTTTTAAATCTTTATGGCTATTACGACCTTTTATCGGGAATTTGCGTTTTGTGGGAAAGTTGGGCAAAAAAGTAAGTTAACTTCATCGGCAAAGTAACTTAACATACTTTGCCAACGAACCTAAGATACTTGGTTGATGAAGCTAAGATATGTCTTTTCTTAAATCACTTGTCAAATTTGCCTCAGCTTCTTACGCTCGGAATAGCCCGAACCTACGTATCCCCCAAATACGGAAAAGGAAAAGAAGTGTCTCAGACACGACTACCATCATTGCTACCGTGATAGGGGCGATCATTCCGCAAACATATAGGATCGCTAATCCAGTGATGTGTACCATGGAGGTGGTCATAACTGTATAGTTCGTATATAGAGGGTGCCCCATGGCCGCCAGAAATGGATATCCTAGTAACATAGAGGGGATGGTTACGAAACAAGCGATTACAAGTATCCGGAATACTTCTAAGATATCCGGATCGGCTGTCCCATAGACAAATCTTAATACATAACTTGAGAATAAAAGTACGGTCGTTACGCAAAAGAAGTTGGAGAATGTTATTCTATAGAATACTTTTTTAAAGAACAAGACATCTCTACTTTTCGCTATATGCGGAAATAAAACCCCAGTGAATGGTGTCAATAACTGATTGTACGCTTGATATAGCTTCTCTGCTGCCGAATAGTAACCCACCGCTGTGTTTCCGCAAATCAAACCCAATAGAAACGAGTTGCTTGTGGTGAACAAAGAGGTAGAGGCCCGGGAGAGAAAATAAGTGGAACTATCTTTTAAGGAGTTACTAACTTCTTCGATTGATGTGAAGTACCATTTCATCCCCATTCTGAAGTAAACAATAAAGATACTAACGATCCCGGCAAGAATAAAGCCAAAACTATAGCATATCGGTACGTATATATAATTTTCCGGTTTTCGAATGAAGATGAAAAAGGGAAGGAAACTCAATGATTTCGCTACGATATTGAATACCGTAATGTATTTCATATTCTCCATGCCTTGAAAAAACCACATAGGAAACATAACATTGCCTATGATCATGCCAAAATATAGGAGATAAAAAGAAGATTCTGACTTAAACTTATCAAAACAAGTGATCAGAATGAGTAGTATGGCGAAGCTGACCCCACATAAAAAGAAACGTCCAAGCATTGTGCTATTTAGGTAAGAGTTGATTTTACCTAAATCCGTTTTATGCTCAGAGATATATTTCGTGGCTGATAGGTTAAAGCCAAAATCCGTAAACATAATGAAATATTGCATCAAGGCATAGCCGAACGTCACGAGCCCCCAGCGTTCTACACCGAGTACTCTGAAAAGAAAAGGGAATGATAATAAAGGTAATAAATAATTAACTCCTTGGAGCAATGCCAAGGAGATAAAATTTATAACCATAGGATTCTTGAGCTTCTTTTTTATTTCCATATAATAAAGACCGGATTGAACTTCCTTATTTATTCAATGAAGTCAGCGCTTCTATTAGCTTATCATTGTCTTCCTTGTTCCGGATAGCGATTCGGATATATTGTTTCCCTTCAAACCCTGCTTTAGTTCCACAGTTTTTTATCAAGATATTATTTCCCGACAATAAAGAGCTACAAAGTTCCTCCGATGTGTAAGTATCGGTTACTTCACATAAGAAATAATTTGCGGCGGAAGGAATAACCCTAAGATATGAGACTGCCTGTAGATTCTGGAAGAAACGCTCTCTTTCGTTTAAGAATTTATGGCAGGCTTTGTCGTAGTCATCACTGTATTTCACGAAAATCTGCATATAAAATTCAGCGAAGGAGTTGATGTTCCAAATCGATATGTCTTTTTTCAACGTTCTTATGAGATCTTTGTTTCCCGACGCTAAGAAACCTAATCGTAATCCGGGAACGCCGTATGACTTTGATATGCTCTTAATGACAATCAAATGTGGATATTTGTTTAAAAGCTCTTTATCTAACAGGGAAAGTTTATTTTCAGGATTTGCGAAATCAAGGAAAGATTCATCTATGATTAAACGAATCCCTTTTCGTTCGGACCATTCGACTAGCGCAAATATCTCATTTTTAGATAATAAATTTCCAGATGGGTTATCAGGGTTAATTATCAAAAGTTGCTCAATCGCTTTGTTATCAAAGAAAGATATAATGTCTAAAGCAGTATAAGAGAAGTCTCGGTTGCTGGGAGTATAATACACCAGCTGCTTAGGGGCCAAACGGTTCGGGTATTCCTCGAATGTTGGTAATATAACTCCTGTGGTATACTTAGAGGTCATACGCATATAACCACTGATTAACTCGGCCGCTCCGTTTCCTACGATGATTTGTTCGGAGGATATTCCCGCATAACGGGCGGCTAGTTGAGCGTTTTCTTGCATACCGGAAGGATATTCGGTAAGGAGAGTATCGAAATTAGCTTTCATTTCTTCCTTCAATCGGGTATTTGGAAAATAAGGGTTGACAAGATAGCAGAAATCCAATAACATAGGGAAACGCCAGTATCCACCGTAACGTTTGCCGTATAAAGATAAAGCTTGCTTGCCTTCCGAAAATAAGGCTTCCGCATTATTTAAGTCCTGTTGGTCATCTATCTCATACCATTTTTCGGTTGTAATCGTCAAGGCCTTTAAATCCGGTCTGTCTAATAAGGATATTACCTTTAGAACTTGTTCGTAGTATTCATTATTACCGAGGGCTTTACAATAAGCTTCCAAGAACGGAATATACTTATTAGTGGAAAATTCCTTACTGAATTTATATATATTTACGGTCTTGTAATAAGACTCCTTTTGGCAAAATTGAAACGCTTTCTTTGAGATGAAGTTCAATATATTGTTATCCTCATCCAGCCGTACGACGGTACCATCCATCCAACTTTGGTATTTGGCAACTACTGCCAAATTTGGATAGGGATGGTTTATCAATTTGCTGAGAATGGAGTTCTCAAAAATTAGATCGGATTCAAGTAGAATTGTCTCGTCCTCCACCAGATAGTTTTTAGCGAGATATAGCGAGTATATATTATTTGTTTTATCATATACATTGTTCTCTACATAAAGAACAGGAGTGTTGTTTATCTTATCTCCGATAAGCTCACGTACCTTTTCTCCTTTATAACCTATCACGATAATTATACGTTTGAGGGATAGAGCTTCCAGTTGTTTAAGCATACGTTCGATTAAGGTTTGATTATGTACCTTAATCATGCATTTTGTGTTGTTTTTTGTCAACTCTTTAAGGCGTTTGCCCATGCCTGCCGCTAATATGATCGCTTGCATATCTTATTCTTTTTTAATTGTATAAACAAATACCCCTGTCGATTTTACTGTCAAAATATTAATTTGACTGTACATAACCGAGAAGGGGTTGTCTTTATAATGATGATTCTATTATCTAAAACGCTGCATATAATGTAAACCGATATCATATCCAGAATTTTGATACCTCTCTTTCTATCTTAATCTCTGGAGATTGCGCAGATAAACTATCATAAATTTTACTTGCGAATAGAATATCATGTAGACCAAGACCTATATTGTAACTTAATATCCGTTCATGGTCATTTTCTCTGCCAGCCGTTCTACCTGATAAAACGTCTTCTAGCTCGGCATATTGTTTGAATTGGGAAAAATAACGGAACCCCTTCACATGATCGGTATCATCGCCATATACCTTGTCGAAAAAGAGATCGCAATTTTGAAATCCTCTCGTATGTATCGGCACGACTAGGCATCCTTCTTTAAATAGGTCATTTTTCGGACAGATCAAGGTGCTTGCGTCTGTTATACAACTGATAATAACATCTGAGTTGGATATGAGATTCTCTATATTGTCTATGATCGAGAATGTAACATTGGGATAAGCCCCGAATCTCTCTATAAAGGAATCCGCTTGATCCTTATATTTTAATAGCTGAACTGTATGATGCGTATTTTTTTGGCTATCAAGTAAACATAACATAGTTGCTCTAGCTGTATTTCCTAAGCCGATGAAACTGTAAGTAGTGGCATCGGTCGCTTTTAATGTTTGGATAGCGAGAGTGGCGACAGCTCCTGTACGCATAGCGGTTATCCAATCTCCACCCAATAGGGCTAATAGTTCTCCCGTATTGGAATCATAGAGTAGGATATCGCTTCCTAAAGCAGGTATGCCACCTACAATACGATGAACCACCTTGATTCCAAACCTAGAGAATTCTTGGGGTAAGAGGCAGGGCATGGAAGTGAAAAAGTCATTACCTTGGGGGTGTACACTTATTTTTGCGGGTAATTGAGCCTTGTTTTTTATAGAGAAACTTTCTTTCGCCCAATCTACACAGGTCGCAGGCGTAATTCCTAAATCCTTAATCTGATTTTCAGAGATAATTTTCATATTGACTTCCTTTTTTAGTTCATGCTTATGCCAAAAAAGCTTCCAAAGTTATGTATAATTCTTGAAATAGTCTTACTTTTGTATCTCTTTTAAATGCACTATAAACATAAGTAATAGATATATATGAAAATAGCGATTGTAGGTACAGGCTATGTCGGGCTGGTAACGGGTACTTGTTTTGCGGAAATGGGGACTGAGGTCTTTTGTGTGGACGTGGATAAGGTAAAGATTGAGAATCTAAAGAAAGGCATAGTTCCTATCTATGAACCGGGGCTAGACGAGATGGTGGCACGCAATTCCCAAGCTGGTCGTCTTCATTTTATGACTGATTTAAAAGAATGTTTGAATGAGGTCGAGGTACTGTTTTGTGCGGTTGGTACACCTCCCGATGAGGATGGTAGCGCAGACTTGAAGTATGTGCTTGAGGTTGCCCGTACGGTAGGACGCTATATGAATAAATATATCTTGGTTGTTACGAAAAGTACGGTTCCGGTAGGCACTGCCCAGAAAATCAAGAAAGCGATCAAGGAGGAACAAGCCTTGCGAGATGTGAGTATTGAATTTGATATCGCTTCTAATCCTGAATTCTTGAAAGAAGGTGCGGCTATCAAGGATTTTATGAGTCCAGACCGGGTTGTTGTTGGGGTTGAGTCTGATCGTGCTCAGAAGTTGATGGCGAAATTGTATCGTCCTTTTTTGTTAAATAATTTCCGTGTAATCTTCATGGATGTGCCATCTGCGGAGATGACAAAATATGCGGCGAACGCTATGTTGGCTACTCGCATCAGTTTTATGAATGATATTGCCAATTTGTGTGAGATAGTTGGGGCGGATGTTAATATGGTACGTAAAGGAATCGGTACGGATGCCCGTATAGGTAGTCGTTTCTTATATGCGGGTTGTGGATACGGTGGGTCTTGTTTTCCTAAAGACGTTAAGGCGCTTGTGAAGACCGCAGCCAACAGTGGTTACCAAATGCGTATCCTAGAAGCGGTGGAAGCCGTAAACGAGGAGCAGAAATCGATATTGTTCCGTAAATTAATGAAACATTTTAGAGGAGATATACAAGGTAAGCGAATTGCTTTATGGGGATTGGCATTTAAGCCGGAAACGGATGATATGCGTGAGGCCCCGGGATTGGTCTTAATTGATAAACTTCTGAAGGCAGGCTGTCAGGTACGTGCATACGATCCTGCTGCAATGGATGAATGTAAACGCCGTATCGGTGATGTTATATATTACGCCCGTGATATGTATGATGCAGTGCTTGATGCCGATGTTTTGATGCTAATCACCGAATGGAAGGAATTTCGTCTGCCTTCTTGGGCTGTGGTCAAAAAGACTATGAATCAGCAGATTGTGTTGGACGGACGCAATATCTATGATAAAAAAGAAATGGAAGAGCTCGGATTTATTTATTCATGTATTGGTAAATAAGATAATTAGAGTATCTTTATACACAAAATTTAGACGAAT